>Ga0075182_10091809_pt1 | contig 18299 bp, 27 predicted proteins | sample JI102314A1RNA_FD_77317 | JGI IMG/M metagenome (GOLD analysis project Ga0075182, IMG submission 77317) | Wastewater effluent complex algal communities from Wisconsin, to seasonally profile nutrient transformation and Carbon sequestration -... | ecosystem: Engineered > WWTP > Effluent > Algae...
GGGTTGAGCACCTCGACCTGGGCATCACCGGCGATATCACCCGCCGTGACCTTGCCTTCAGTCGTGGTCTCAAGCCGCAGCACGCGAGGCTCCAAGGTGAAAACCTTGAACCGCACCTGCTTGAGATTCAGAACAATGTCGGTGACGTCCTCCAGGACGTCCGGCACGCTGCTGAACTCGTGCAAGACACCATCAATACGAACGCCCGTAATCGCCGCGCCCTGCAGGGACGACAGGAGGATCCGCCGCAGCGAATTCCCCACCGTGATGCCGTAGCCACGCTCAAAGGGCTCCGCAATGAACTTGCCGTAGCGCGGCGTCAGCTCATCCACCACGATGCCGCGGGGACGAATCAACTCACGCCAGTTCTTGGAGACGCGTTCCATCTGCTCCATGTCGACCTCTACCGAGCGCGCCGATCGAGCCCACCCGCCTCTCCCCACGTCTCCACCGCGGGGCAGCAGTCCACTCTCAGATCGGCTGATGGTTGAAAATCAATGGTCGCCCCCACAGCGGGGGCGGCCGCTCCAGCCTCTTAGACGCGGCGCCGCTTCGGGGGCCGGCAGCCGTTGTGCGGCACCGGAGTCACGTCACGAATGTGAGTCACCTTGAACCCCGAGTTGGCCAGCGCGCGGAGGGCGGCTTCCCGACCAGCGCCAGGACCCTTCACGTACACGCCTACGGAGCGCATACCGTGCTCCATCGCGCGACGCGCGGCCTCCTCCGCCGCAAGCTGCGCGGCGAACGGAGTGCTCTTCCGGCTCCCCTTGAAGCCGCGAGCACCGGCCGACGACCAGCCAACGCAGTTGCCCTGGACATCGGTGATGGTCACGATCGTGTTGTTGAACGTCGCCTGAATGTGGGCAATGCCCGACTGGACGTTCTTGCGGACCTTCCGCTTGCCCTTGGTGGCGGAGTACTTGGCCATCGGATCAGCCCTTCTTCTTCTTGGTCACGACGCGACGCGGACCCTTGCGGGTGCGGGCGTTCGTCCGGGTACGCTGGCCACGGACAGGCAGACCGCGCCGATGCCGAAGGCCGCGATAGCAGCCCAGGTCCATGAGCCGCTTGATGTTGAGCTGAACTTCACGACGGAGGTCACCCTCCACCTTGTAGTGCTCTTCAAGCTCACGGCGAATCCGGCGCACGTCAGCTTCAGTGAGCTGATCGGTACGCAGGTCCTGGTCCAGTTCGGTCGCCTCGCAAATCTTGCGCGCGGAGGTCCGCCCGATCCCGTGAATGTAGGTCAATGCAATGACAATCCGCTTGTTGCGCGGAAGGTCGACACCGGCAATACGAGCCATCCTCGAAGCTCCTAACGCCTCAACCCTGGCGCTGCTTATGGCGCGGGTTTTCGCAGATAACCCGAACACGGCCATGCCGGCGGATCACCTTGCACTTGTCACAGATGCGCTTCACCGAAGCCCGAACTTTCATCGTTCGCTCCTCGCCCATCCGGGCTTCCAGCCGGATCGCCGGCTCTGGACCCCTCGAGGGCCCCACAATCTGACAGCGCCGGCCTCAGCCGGCACCGCTACGAAACAGCTGCGCCCCAGCCCACCTGGCTGAGGACTTCAGGCCCGGTCGGGGTGATGGCGATGGTGTGCTCGAAGTGCGCGGACCGGCGACCATCCTGGGTCACGGCGGTCCAACCATCCTCCAGCACCCTCACGCCCGCGGAGCCGACATTGACCATCGGCTCGACACAGAGCACCATACCAGCCTGCAGCCGCATCAACTGCAGCCGATCATAGTAGTTGCAGACTCCGGGCTCCTCGTGGAGCCGGCGGCCAATCCCGTGGCCGACAAAGTCACGCACTACCGAAAACCCAGCGCCTTCGGCACTGTCCTGAACGGACTTGCCAATATCGCGCAGCCGATTGCCGGGCTTGCAAGCTTCAATGCCAGCCGCCAAAGCCAACCGGGTTGCCTCGATGAGCTGGATGGACTCGGCATCCACTTGCCCTACCGCAACCGTACGCGCGTGGTCGCCGTACCAGCCACGGTGCACAACACCGAAATCCAACCCGATTACGTCGCCGTCCGCGAGAACCCGGTCCTTGGACGGAATCCCGTGAACAACCACGTCGTTGACGGCCACGCAGAGGCACGCCGGAAATCCATAGAGACCCTTGAACGCTGGGGTCACCGACCGACGACGACACGCCTCCTCAGCCATCGCATCGAGATCGTGAGTGCTTACACCAGGCTGCACCGCCTGAACAAGCTCCTCGACAATTTCGGCTGCGGTGGAGGCTGCAACGCGCATCAGCTCGATGTCCTTGACAGATTTGAGCGTCACCGCCGCACGGCGGGCCCTCATGCCTGCAAGGCCTCCATGATCCGAGCAAAAATCTCGTCCACTTCCCCCAGACCATCCACCGTGCGCACCACACCCCGAGACGCGTAGAACGCGACCAAAGGTGCAGTCTGCTCCTCGTAGGCCTTCAGCCGAGCGGGGATCACCGCCTCTGAGTCATCGGCGCGCTGATAGATCTCACCCTGGCACACATCGCAGACACCAGGCTGTGCGGTGGGCCGGAAGTCGACATGATAGCTCGAGCCGCATGACCGGCAAACTCGCCGACCGGCGAGGCGCGGGATCAAGACCTCATCAGGAACCGCCAGGTTCACCACCCGCTCGATCACCACATGGTTGTCATCCAACGCGGCCGCCTGGGCGACCGTCCGCGGAAAACCATCAAGGATATAGCCCGCTTCGGCATCAACCTGAGCAAGGCGCTCCTTTACCAGGGCGACCACCAGCTCGTCGGGCACCAGCAGCCCCGCGTCCATGAAACCGCGAGCCTTATCACCCAAAGCTGAGCCCGCCGCCCTCGCCGCCCGGAGCAGATCACCGGTCGATACCTGAGGGACCCCCAGCGCTTCCACCAGGCTCTTGGACTGAGTGCCTTTACCGGCACCCGGACCGCCCAGCAAGATAAGGCGGGTTGCGGTCATCTACTGCTCCACCATCGCACCACGCCGAGACCGAATCCGGGGGCCCTTGCCCTCAGAGAAGCTCTCGTAGTTCTGCGTAATCAGATGGCTTTCAATTTGCTGGACCGTATCCAGGGCCACCGAAACGATGATGAGCAGCGAAGTGCCGCCGAAGTAGAAGGACACGGCAAACTGGTCGCGGATGAGCATGGGCATCACGCAGACCGCCGCAACGTACAGCGCACCACCGAACGTCAACCGCGTCAGCACATGATCGATATACTCAGCCGTCTTCGTGCCAGGGCGGATCCCCGGAATGTAGCCGCCATACTTCTTCAGGTTCTCAGCCACATCGACGGGATTGAACATCACGGAGGTGTAGAAGAAGCAGAAGAAGATATTCAGCGCCGTAAATACCAGGATGTAGACCCAGTGCCCGGGGCTCAGAGACGCCTGCAGCGTCCGCGCCCAATCGGCATCGGTCCAGCCCGCAATCTGCGACGGGAACATCAGCACCGACGATGCAAAGATGGGCGGAATCACGCCCGCCATGTTCACCCGCAGCGGCAGGTGCGTTGACTGCGCTGCGCCCACACGGTTGCCCACCAGCCGCTTGGCATACTGGATCGGTATCTGCCGCTGGCCGCGCTCAACGAACACAATCACGGCAATCACGATCACCATGATGCCAGCCAGGGCAATCAACTGAAAGAGCGACATCTGCTCGCTGGCGACCATCTGACGGGTCTGCAGCAAGGCGTTGGGCAGGCCTGCCACGATGCCTGAGAAGATCACCAAGCTCATCCCGTTGCCGATACCGCGCTCGGTGATCTGCTCGCCGAGCCACATGATGAAAGCAGAGCCCGTCGTCAGGGTCAGAACGGTCATGAATCGGAAGCCGAACGAACCCGGGTGGTGAACAACCTGCCCCGCGCCCGCCGCCCCCTGACCGCTCAGGCTCTCAAGCCACAACGCAATGAAGAAGCCCTGCACGATCGACAAAGCAATCGTTGCATAGCGCGTCCACTGGTTGATCTTCTTTCGACCCTGCTCCCCCTCCTTGTTCAGGCGATCGAGCGTGGGCACGACCACCGTGAGGAGCTGGAAGATGATCGACGCGGAGATGTAGGGCATGATGCCAAGCGCGAAAACGCTCAGCTGCTCGATGGCCCCACCGCTAAACATATTGAAAAGACCAAGGAAGGAGTTCTGCTGGCCTTGCATGATCTTGGCCATGGCACCGCGGTCAACGCCAGGCAGCGTGACAAACACGCCAATTCGGTAGACGGCGAGCAGCGAAAGGGTCAGCAGAACCCGCTTCCGAAGCTCAGCAATCTGGAAAATTCTGACGATGGTGCCCACGATGATCCTCGATTCAGCTCTCGATGAGCTCCACGGAACCGCCCGCAGAGGTTATCTTCTCAACGGCGGAACGGCTGAACTTGTGCGCACGCACCGTCAGCTGGGTGGAGAACTCGCCGTCGGCGAGGACCTTAAGGAGGCTGGGCCCCTTCTTGACCATGCCGCGCGAACGCAGAGCATCGAGGTCCACCACGGCCCCAGGACCGAACGCATCGCTGAGGTCGCCCAGATTGATCAGGGCGTACTCAACCCGGCTCATGGGCTTGAAGCCGCGCTTCGGGATGCGCATGGCGAGGCGCATCTGGCCGCCTTCGAACCCACGCTTGGGCTTGCCGTCGCCCTGCCGAGAGCTCTGACCCTTGGTGCCAGCACCCGAGGTCTTGCCCCAGCCAGACGACTCACCACGGCCAACGCGCTTGCGCTCGCGAACCGAACCAGGCGAAGGCGTGAGATTGCTGAGCTCGTTCATTTGCCGTCCTCCACGGACTCCCACTCGACCAAGTGGCTGACCTTGGCGATCATCCCGCGAATCGCAGGCGTGTCGTTCAGCAGGCGCGTGTGCGAGATGCGCATCAGCCCGAGTCCGCGCAGCGTCTGACGCTGCTTCTCAGGCCGGCTCACGCCGCTCCGCTTCAGGGTAACCTTGAGCATCATTCCGCTCACCTCAGGGCAGCCAGTGACCGATCTCCTCGAGGGTGCGACCACGACGGGCAGCGACCTCGGTGGGATCGATCAGGCGCTGCAGTGCGTCGATCGACGCCCGCAGCACGTTGTGGGGATTGCTCGACCCAAGGCACTTGGTCAGCACGTTGTGGATGCCGGCCGCCTCAAGAACCGCACGCACAGCGCCGCCGGCAATGACGCCGGTGCCCTGGCTGGCAGGACGAAGCAGGACGCGACCGGCACCATGGTGGCCGATGATCGCGTACGGAATGGTCCCGTTGATGATCGGCACAGAGAACATCGCGTTGCGAGCGCGCTCGTTCCCCTTGCGGATCGCCTCCGGCACCTCGTTGGCCTTGCCGAGGCCAAGACCTACGCTGCCGTTGCCGTCGCCGACCACGACGAGGGCGCTGAAGCTGAAGCGGCGCCCGCCTTTCACTACTTTTGCAACTCGATTGATGCTGACGACCTTGTCAATCAGCTCGAGTTCGCTTTCCTTGAGAGCCGCCACAGTCAAAGCTCCAGTGCAACGGTCAACGAGGCTGCTCCTCGCGCCAGCGATTCGGGCGCGGAGTTGTACCTCGACCTGCAGTCCATGTCAACTGATACCGGGTGATTCGAACGGAACCAAGTCCGTCAAGCCGACCCCGCGAGGGCTTAGAACCGGAGTCCCCCCTCGCGGGCACCTTCCGCCACTGCCTTCACCCGGCCATGGTAGATGAAGCCGTTGCGGTCGAAAACGACCGCCTCGATGCTCTTCTCGCTGCACTTCTGCGCGATGAGCTTCCCCACCAAGGTCGCGAGCTCCGTCTTGCGCTTGCCGGCACGCTCACCCCGAATTTCGGGGCTCTGGGTGGACGCTGCCGCCAGCGTGGTACCGGTGGTGTCGTCCACCACCTGCGCGTAGATGTGCTCGCTCGAGCGGAAGACGCTGAGACGAGGACGTGCCACGGTGCCGGAGATCCGCTTCCGAATCGACATCTTGCGCCGGGCTCGCCCGGCTTGCTTCACGTTCTTCAAGGACATAGGGATGCTCCTGGCTACCGGGCGCCGGACTTGCCTTCCTTGCGCCGAATGACCTCGTCCACGTACTTGACGCCCTTGCCTTTGTAGGGCTCGGGCGGCCGGAAGGAGCGGATCTTCGCCGCAGTTGCACCCACCAGCTGCCGGTCGAGGCCCGCCACCGTCAAGCGGGTCGGGTTCTCAACACGAGCGTCCACCCCTTCGGGTATCTCAAAGAAGATGGGGTGGCTGTAGCCGAGGCTGAAGACCAGGTAGCGCTTACGCAACTCCACCCGGTAGCCAACCCCGTTGATCTCCAAGGTGCGACTATGCCCCTGGGTCACTCCCGCCACGAGATTTTGCAGCAGGCTGCGCGCCAAACCATGCATGGACCGGGACTGCCGATCCTCACCGTTGCGCGCGACAACCAGCGTGTTGCCAGAAAGCGACACGGAGACGGACGCCGGGATCTCCTGGCTCAGTCGGCCGCGCGGCCCCTTAACACTGACTTGCTGGCCAGCGACCTCGACCGAAACCCCTGTCGGCAGCGAGATCGGCAACCTTCCGATTCGAGACATTTCGTCTTTCCTTTACCGGTCCGTCTCGGCCTCTACCAGACAGAGCAGATGTGCTCGCCGCCGATGTTGAGCTGGCGGGCCTGGGTATCCGTCATCACTCCGCGAGAAGTCGACAGGATGGCCACGCCCAGCCCATTGCGGATGCGGGGCACATTGCGCTGCTTCACATAAGCCCGCCGACCCGGCCGGGAGATACGCTCCAGGTGGGTGATGACGGGCTCATTCTCTGGCGTGTACTTCAAGTACACGCAGATGACGTCCTGCTTGCCATCCTTGATGAGCTTGAAGTTGCGAACAAACCCCTCCTCAAAGAGCAGGTTCACGATACGCAGCTTCACGTTGGACGCCGGGATGAGCACCTTTTCGTGCTTGACAGCGGATGCGTTACGAATCCGGGTCAGCAGATCGGCGATCGGGTCCGTCATTCCCATCGGTGTTACCTCAACTGCGGCCACGCCAGCTGCGTGGCCTGATTACTGCTGTGCGGCGGGCCAGTAGGGCCCGCCGCCCGGATCTCAGGACTGCTGCACGCCACCGACAGCCGCCGCGGGCTTTCGGAAGGGCATGCCAAGGTGGGCCAAGAGGGCCCGGGCTTCGTCGTCGGTCTGAGCGGTGGTCACAACCGTGACGTTCAGGCCCTTGATCTTGTCCGTCTTGTCGTAGTCGATCTCGGGAAAGATGATGTGTTCCTTGATGCCCATCGAGAAGTTACCCTTCCCGTCGAAGCCCTTCGGATTCACACCACGAAAGTCACGCACCCGAGGGAGAGCGATCGAGATCATGCGATCAAGATACTCCCACATCCGCGCCCGCCGCAGCGTCACCGAGCACCCGATCGGGATACCCTGGCGAAGCTTGAATCCCGCGATTGCGCGCTTCGCACGCGTGACGATCGCCCGCTGACCAGCCAGCGCGGTCAGCTCGACCTGCGCAGCTTCGATGATCTTCGGGTTCTGAACCGCATCCCCCAAGCCCATGTTCAGCACCACCTTGACGATGCGCGGAACCTGGTGGGGATTGGTGTAGTTGAACTCGGCCTTCAATGCCGGAACAACCGTTTCCTGGTACATCTGCTGAAGCCGAGGGGTCATCGGAAAACCTCCCCAGTCCGAGCGCTGAAGCGGACCTTTTCGACGCGCTCCGGCGGCGCGCCAAAGCTCGCCTCCGCTGCGCCACGGGTCACGTGCAGCTCCCCGTTGGCGCCCACGAAGCGGAAGGACGTCCGGATCCCACGGCTGGCCTTCTCCGAGTAGAGAAGCACATTCGAGCCGTGAATCGGGCCTTCGCGCTCCTGGATGCCGCCCTCAGGGTCGGCTGGTCCGGGCCGCTTGTGGCGCTTGATCATGTTCAAACCGTCCACGAAGACACGGTTGCGCCGGCGGTCCACTCGAAGGACTCGACCGGTCTTGCCGCGCTCCCTACCGGAGATGACCTGGACGGTATCTCCCTTCCTGACGTGCATGCGTCGGCCTCCTTGTCAGAGCACTTCGGGAGCGAGGGACACAATCTTCATGAACCGACGGGCGCGCAATTCACGCGCGACCGGTCCGAAGATGCGAGTGCCCACGGGCTCACCGGCGTTGTTGATCAGAACGGCCGAGTTGACGTCGAACTTGATGTAGGAACCGTCAGGTCGGCGAATTTCCTTGCTGGTCCGCACCACGACCGCCCGCCGCACCTCGCCCTTGCGGACGCGGCTGTTGGGCAGGGCCTCCTTCACGGAGACCACAATGATGTCACCGACCGACGCATACTTGCGCATGGAACCCCCAAGCACCTTAATGCACTGGAGCTTCTTGGCGCCGGAGTTGTCGGCAGCGGTCAGGATCGTCTGCATCTGGATCACGTCGAAATCTCCAGGATCACCAGACCCATCAGGCCGGTCGGTGAGTGATCGCCTTCATGCGCCACCGCTTATGGCGGCTCATGGGTCGACACTCCTCAATGAGGACCGTGTCGCCGCTTCGGGCTTCGTTCCGCTCGTCATGCACCTTGTACTTCACGCGCTGCCGGACGAACTTCTTGTAGAACGGATGCATGATCAACTTGTCGATCTGCACCACGATCGTCTTGTCCATCTTGTCGCTGACCACGGTACCCTGCCGGGTCTTGCGGTGGCCGCGAGTCGAGGTCGCCTGCTCGCTCATGGATCCCCTCTGCCTCAGCCGTTCGCCGACTGGGCGAGCTCTCGCTCGCGGATGATGGTCTCGATGCGCGCCACGTCTCGGCGCGTCTTGCGCATAGAGGCCGTGTCGAGCAGCTGTCCGGTGTAGTGCTTGAAGCGCAGGTCGAAGAGCTCCCGGCGCCGTTCCCGGCTCAGGGTCTGAAGCTCATCAACCGACTTCTCACGCAGTTCGCTCGAGTTCATCTCACTCCCCCCGGCGAAGGAAGCGGGTCTGGAGGGGCAGCTTGTGGGCCGCCAGGCGCAGCGCCTCGCGGGCGAGCTCCTCCGGTACGCCATCCATTTCGTAGAGCACGCGACCGCGATGAATCACGGCCTCCCAGCGATCCACCGCGCCCTTGCCCTTACCCATTCGGGTTTCGGCAGGCTTCTTGGTGACCGGCTTGTCGGGGAAGACCCGAATCCAGATCTTGCCCTGACGACGAGTATGACGCGTCATCGCGATACGAGCGGCCTCAATCTGGCGGGCGGTGAGCCGACCACCCTCAAGGGCCTGAAGCCCGAAGTCACCGAAGTCGATGTCAGTGCCGCCCTTGGCGACACCGCGAACCCGGCCCTTCTGGCTCTTGCGATACTTGGTCTTCTTCGGAGACAGCATGGTCGATGCTCCTACCGCCGCCGCGCGTTCGCGTTGTTGGCAGCGTTCTGGTCCTCAAGGATTTCACCCCGGAAGATCCAGCACTTGATGCCAATGATGCCGTAGGTCGTCTTTGCGATCGCCGTGCCGTAGTCGATGTCCGCTCGCAGCGTGTGCAGCGGTACCCGGCCGTCACGGTACCACTCGTACCGACCCATTTCGGCGCCACCCAGACGACCAGAAGCAGCAATCCGGAAGCCCTTGGCCCCGAACTTCATGCCGGTCTGCATCGCCTTCTTCAGCGCGCGGCGGAAGGCCACCCGGCGCTCAAGCTGCGCGGCCACGTTCTCGGCGACCAACGTCGCGTCGAGCTCCGCCTTGCGCACTTCCTGGATGTTGAGGAAGACCTCACCGCGGCAGAGCTTCTCCACCTGGCGCTTCAGCTCATCCACCCCAGCACCGCGCTTGCCGATCACAATGCCCGGCCGGGAGGTGTAGATCGTGACCTTCACCTTGCTGGCCATGCGCTCGATCTCAATCTTCGAGACCCCCGCATGGTACAGCTTGGTCTTCACGAAGTTGCGCAGCTTGATGTCTTCATGAAGCCACTCAGCGTAGCGCTTCTCTTCGTACCACTTCGAGCTCCAGGTGCGGATGATCCCCAGCCGGAACCCGATAGGATGCGTCTTCTGACCCATCGTTCTCTCCTAGCGCTCCGCGAGCTCGCAGGTGACGTGGCTCGTCCGCTTGTTGATCCGGGTGGCGCGCCCCTGAGCTCGAGGGCGGAACCGGCGGAGCGTGGGCCCCTCGTCGACAAAGATCCGGTGGATGAAGAGGTTGTCGACGTTGGCACCGGCCACTCGAGCATTCTCCATCGCGCTGATGATCAGCTTGCTGACCGGCTCACTGGCCGAGCGATGGGTGAACTGCAGGAGAGCGATGGCCTCCTCGACATTCTTGCCACGCACCAGGTTAACAATCTGCCGCGTCTTGCGGGGAGCAACCCGGAGAAACTTCAGCCTTGCTTTCATCGGATCACTTCCGCTTCTTGGCCTTCTTGTCGGCGAGATGGCTCCGGAACGTACGCGTCGGAGAGAACTCGCCAAGCTTGTGGCCCACCATGTTCTCGGTCACGAACACGGGGATGAAGTTTCGGCCATTGTGTACCGCAAAGGTGTGGCCAACGAAGTCAGGGAGAATGGTGGAGCGACGCGACCAGGTCTTGATCACGCGCTTCGCGCCGCCCTGGTTCATCACCTGCACCTTGGTCCACAGGTGCGTGTCGACGAACGGGCCCTTCTTAATGGAACGCGGCATCGGTCTTCCCCCTACTTCCGCTTCCGCTGGCGGACGATGAACGTATCAGTCCGCTGGTTGTTGCGAGTCTTCTTGCCCTTGGTGGGCACGCCCCACGGGGTCACCGGGTGCCGGCCGCCCGAGGTGCGGCCCTCGCCGCCACCGTGCGGGTGATCGACCGGGTTCATCGCGACACCACGCACCTTCGGGCGGTTGCCGAGCCAGCGGCTACGACCAGCCTTGCCCAACTTGACGTTGGAGTGCTCCTCGTTACCGACACGGCCAATGGTCGCGCGGCAGTTGAGGTGGACCAAGCGCATCTCACCAGAGGGGAGACGCAGGGTGGCCCAATTGCCCTCTTTCGCCAGCAGCTGAGCCCAGGAGCCGGCCGCGCGGCACATCTTCGCGCCGCCGCCGATCTTCAGCTCAACCGCGTGGACCTCGGTACCCACCGGAATGCTTCCCAAGGGGAGGCTATTTCCAGGTCGGATATCAGCGTCGCGGCTCGATACGATCACATCGCCCACGTCCAAGCCCTTCGGGGCCAGAATGTAGGTCTTGGTGCCGTCGGCGTAGTGCAGCAGGGCCAAACGAGCGCTCCGGTTCGGATCGTACTCGATAGTCGCAACGCGTGCGGTCACGCCGAACTTGTTGCGGCGGAAGTCGATCACGCGGTAGCGGCGCTTGTGACCACCACCCCGACGACGCACAGTGATGCTGCCGCCGACATTGCGACCAGCCCAGTTGCGTCCGAGGCACCGAGTGAGCTTCTTCTGCGGCTTGCTGGCGGTGATCTCAGCAAAGTCGCTGCTGCTCATCGCCCGGCGGCCAGGGGAAGTCGGCTTATACTTCTTCACGCCCATCGGAGCTACTCCTCGCCGCCTTCGGACTCGCCAGGCTCGTCGAGTTCGTCGATGGACTCGAAGAACTCGACCTCTTCACCGGGCGCCAGCGTCACGACCGCCTTCTTCCAGTTGGCGCGCTTGCCGAGGCTGCGGCCAAGCCGCTTCACCTTGCCACGCCCAATCTGGGTGTTGACGCCCGTCACTTGAACGCCCAGCAACTGCTCGACGGCGCGCCGGATCTCGACCTTGTTCGCATCAGGACGCACCAGGAACACGACCTGATTGCAGTCTTCCTTCTGCACGGTCGTCTTCTCGGTCACCACGGGGCGCCGCAGAATCGAATGGATGTCCCTCTTCACACTCACTTGGCCAGCCTCCCTTCGATCCGACGAACCATGGGCTCGGAGAGGACCAGGGTGTCATAGCGAAGAACATCGAACAGGTTGAGACCATCGATGTGCAGGTACTTTACCTTGGGCAGATTGCGGACCGAGAGCTCAAGGCTCCGGTTCTCGCCATCGATCACCAGGGCATTGCCCGCAGCGAGACGCGCGAACACGTCGGCGGCACGCTTGGTCTTGATCTCGCCCAGATCGAGATCCTGCAGAATCAGCAGCTTGCCGCTGCCGACCTTCAGGCTGAGCGCCGACCGCATCGCCCCGGTGCGTACACGCTTGTTAAGCTTGTACACGTAGCTTCGGGGACGAGGCCCATGGACAGTGCCACCGCCCACGTGGTTCGGAGCCCGGCTGCTACCCTGACGAGCGCGACCAGTACCCTTCTGGCGGTAGGGCTTCTGCCCACCACCACGAACCTCGCTGCGCCCCTTTGTGGAGGCGGTGCCAGCTCGGCGACAGGCGAGCTGCCACTTGATCACCTCATAAAAGAGGTGACGCCGGACCTCGGCCGCAAAGATATCGTCGGCCACTTCGATCTGGCCGACCTCTTCACGGTTCAGGTTGTAAATCGGGAGCGTTGCCATTGTAATTGGCTCCTCAGGACTTCAACTCGACGTTGACGCCAGCCGACAGATCAAGCTTCATGAGCGCATCCAGCGTCTGGGCGGTGGGCTCCAGGATATCGAGAAGCCGCTTGTGCGTCCGAATCTCGAACTGCTCGCGGCTCTTCTTGTCGATGTGCGGACCCCGAAGCACGGTATAGCGGCTGATGCTCGTGGGCAGGGGGATCGGGCCGGCCACCCGAGCACCCGTCCGGCGGGCAATATCCACGATTTCGCTCGCCGACATGTCGAGCAGCTTGTGGTCATAGGCCTTGAGCCGGATTCGAATCTTCTGGCTGGTCGACATGGTGTTCGTCCTGCTTTGCTCGGCCCCTTTCGAGGCCGATGCGCTGTTCCTTCAACGGCCAAAGGCCGACGAATTCGTTGGGCGCGCGCCTGAGCGCCGCCCGCTTATGTACTTCAGTAGAGGCCGACGATCCCTCGAGCAATCTCGGGAGCAACCTCGGAATACCGCTTGAACTGCATGGTGTAGGTGCCACGGCCCTGCGTTGCAGAACGCAGATCCGTAGAGTACCCCACCATCCGGGACAACGGCACCTCGGTGGTCAGCGCCTGAACGTGACCGCGAAGCTCCATGCCTCGGATTTCCCCGTGGCGACTGGTGACATCACCAATGATGTCGCCCAAGTGCTCCTCAGGTACGACGATTTCGACTTCCATGACCGGCTCCAGCAGGACCGGAGCCGCCTCACGGCAGGCCGCTCGGAACGCGATGGAAGCCGCGGTCATAAAGGCCGCGTCGGACGAATCCGAGTCATCGTACGAGCCGTCGACCAAGTCGACTGCTACATCCACCATGGGGTAGCCACCCAGCGGTCCGCTTGCGAACGCAGCTCGGGCACCCTGTTCAACGGCGGGTACATACACGGTCGGAATGACGTCCGCCATAGTATTGTTGGAAAAGGTGAAACCACTGCCAGGCGCGCCCGGCCGGACCACCAACCAACAATGACCGTACTGTCCCTTGCCGCCCATCTGGCGGACAAACTTGCCTTCCGCCTTCTTCTCGGCGGTCACGGTCTCCCGATAGGAGACCTGCGGACGGCCAACCTTGGCCGACACATTGAACTCGCGCAGGATGCGATCGACGATGATCTCCAAGTGGAGTTCGCCCATCCCTGCAATCAGCGTCTGACCCGTCTCGCTGTCCGTCAACACCTTGAAGGACGGGTCCTCGATCTGGAGACGAGCCAGCGCGGACGCCAGCTTATCTTCATCAGCCTTGGTCCGCGCCTCAATGGAGCGCCGAATCACCGGCTCGGGGAAGTCGATGCGCTCAAGAATCACGCGCTCAGTGTCCGAGCTTAGGGTGTCGCCGGTGGAAGCCAGCTTCAACCCGACGGCGGCGACAATATCGCCGGCGCCGCACCACTTGATGTCCTCGCGCTGATTCGCGTGCATCCGCAGAAGGCGACCCACGCGCTCACGCTTGCCCTTGGTCGCGTTGTACACGACCTTCCCGGCCTCGAGCGTTCCGGAGTACACGCGGAAGTAGCTCAGCTGGCCGTAGGGATCAGAAGCGATCTTGAACACCAGCGCCGCAAAGGGCGCACCATCTTCAGCCAAGCGACGGATCGGCTCTTCCGTCTTGCCATCCGCGTCGTGGCCTTCAATTGGAGGCACATCGCACGGCGAAGGCAGATACTGAACGACCGCATCCAGCAGCGGCTGAATGCCCTTGTTCTTAAAAGCGGCGCCACAAAGGACAGGTGCCGCACCCGCTGTCAGGGTCGCCTTGCGAATCACCGAACGAAGTTGCTCAACCGTCGGCTCACTGCCTTCAATGAGCAGCTCAAGCAAACCGTCGTCAAAGGTGCTCAGCGCGTCGAGGAGGTACTCCCGGTGCTCGCTCAGCTCAGCCTTGAGTTCTTCGGCGACCTCCGAGACCTCAAACTCCGCGCCCAGGGTTTCGTCGCGCCACTTGATCTGCTTGCACTCAATCAGATCCAGCACGCCTACGAACCCGTGTTCTCGACCAATGGGCCGCTGAAGAACCAGCGGGGTGGTACCCAGTCGGCTCCGCACCATCTCCACGCACCGGTCGAAGTCCGCACCCACCCGGTCCATCTTGTTGACGAAGATCAACCGAGGCACATGATGCTTGTTCGCCTGGCGCCAAACGGTCTCCGTCTGGGGCTCTACACCCGCGACACCATCCAAGACCGCAACTGCGCCATCGAGCACCCGCAGACTGCGCTCGACTTCAATCGTGAAGTCGACGTGGCCCGGGGTGTCGATGATGTTGATGACGTGGCCAGCCCACTGACAGGTGGTGGCGGCAGCCGTAATGGTAATGCCGCGCTCCTGCTCCTGGGCCATCCAGTCCATGACGGCTGTGCCTTCATGGACCTCGCCGATCTTATAGCTGCGACCGGTATAGTAGAGGACGCGCTCGGTGGTCGTCGTCTTGCCCGCATCGATATGTGCCATGATACCGATGTTTCGGACCATGGCGATGGGGACCTGACGGGACATCTTGACGACCATCGTCACACCGCCCTGGGGCGGTGAGGCTCCTCTTACCAGCGGTAGTGAGCGAAGGCCTTATTGGCCTCCGCCATCTTGTGCGTGTCTTCCTTCTTCTTCACAGCATTGCCGCGACCCGCCGCCGCATCGAGCAGCTCGCCGGCCAGCTTCTCCGCCATGGTCTTCTCGTGGCGCCGACGCGAGAACTGGATGATCCAGCGGAAGCCCAAGGCCGTCCGACGGTCACCACGGATCTCAATCGGCACCTGGTAGGTCGAGCCACCCACGCGGCGGCTCTTGACCTCCAGGCTGGGCTTGACGTTGTCAATCGCCTTCTTGAACAGGCGAAGAGGATCATCCTTCGCACGGCGCTCGATGAGATCGAAGCTGCCGTAGACGATCTGCTCGGCGATGGACTTCTTCCCACGCTGCATGAGGCAGTTGACGAACTTGGCAACGAGCCGATCCCCGTAACGGGGGTCAGGCAGGATGCGGCGCTTGGGGACTTCGCGACGACGCGGCATCTGGCGCTCTCCTCGTTACTTCTTGGGGCGCTTGGCGCCGTACTTGGAGCGGCCCTGGCGACGGGCGTTAACCCCGGTCGCATCCAAGGTACCCCGGATGATGTGATAGCGAACGCCGGGGAGGTCCTTCACACGACCGCCCCGAACCAGGACCACGGAGTGCTCCTGCAGATTGTGGCCCTCGCCGGGAATGTAGCTGGTGACCTCGATGCTGGTGGTCAGACGAACGCGCGCAACCTTGCGGAGGGCGGAGTTCGGCTTCTTCGGGGTCGAGGTATACACGCGTACGCAGACGCCGCGCTTCTGGGGGCACTCCTGCAGTGCAGGCGCCTTCGCCTTCTTGCTTTTGCGTACGCGGCCCTTGCGGACCAGCTGGCTGATCGTCGGCATTCGAATCTTCCTCGTTGGACCGGCGCTGAGCGCCCGTCGCCTCGTGAATGCGGCCTTTGGTGCTAAACCGAATGGGGGGAGGCGCACCCGTGAAGCGAGTGCGTACTTTGACGAGTGCGTGAGCACATCGTCGATCCCCCAGCCGGTTCGGAGTCACATTACTGCGACCCGCCTGTCCGGGTACCGCGCGCCGAGCCTGCGCATGACCTTTCGGTCTATGGCGAACAGGTGCGCGATTATAGAGAGGTCGAGCCGGGAGTCAAGTGAAACTCGACGGTGCTCGGACTAAAAGGGGGCCTCAACCCATGAAGCCCCTCTTTTTCCGGTCTCAGGCCGTCTCTGCCTCGTCCGAATCGTCCAGATCGTCTTCCGACTCGTCCACCTCAATGTTGAGGTTGCGGTAGCCAGGCAAGCCGGTACCGGCAGGGATGAGCCGACCCATGATCACGTTCTCCTTCAGACCACGCAGGTAGTCGACCTTGCCGGAGAGCGCGGCCTCGGTCAGCACCTTGGTGGTCTCCTGGAACGACGACGCCGAGATGAACGACTCGGTGGAGAGGGAGGCCTTGGTGATACCCAACAAGAGGGGCTCACCCACCGCCGGTCGACCGCCACCGGCGATCGCACGTGCGTTCTCCTCCTCAAAGCCCCAGCGCTCCACCTGCTCGTCCACGAGGAAGTTGGTGTCACCCACGTCCCGGACCTTCACGCGGCGCAGCATCTGGCGCACGATCACTTCGATGTGCTTGTCATTGATGCGCACACCCTGGAGTCGGTAGACCTCCTGGATCTCGTCCACCAGGTACTTGGCGAGTTCCTTCTCGCCCAGCACCTTCAGGATGTCGTGTGGGTTCGCCGCACCATCCATAAGGGCTTCACCCGCCTGGACACGGTCGCCCTGACGGACCGCAAGCGCCTTACCCTTGGGGATGAGGTACTCCTTCGGCTCGCCGACGTCCGGCCGAACAACGACCTTCCGCTTGCCCTTGGTGTCCTTGCCGAACTCGACCCAGCCATCAATCTCGCTGATGACCGCGTGCTCCTTGGGCTTGCGGGCCTCGAAGAGCTCGGCCACACGCGGCAGACCGCCGGTGATGTCCTTGGTCTTGGAGGTCTCGCGCGGAATCTTCGACAGGATCTGACCTGCGCTCACGATGTCACCGTCGTTGACAACGATGATCGCGCCCACCGGCAGAATGTAGCGTGCCTCACCGCGGCCCTTCACGAGCTTGAGCGGCTGGTGCGTGTCGGGATCCCGGATCAGGATGGCAGGGCGCATTTCGGCGTCCCGGCTCTCCACCACCACTTTACGCGAAAGGCCGGTCACCTCGTCGAACTCCTCGGCGATGGTGACCCCCTCCTTCACGTCGTGGAACTTCACCTCGCCGGGGAGCTCGGTGAGGATCGGGAGCGAGAAGGGATCCCACTCACCCAGGGTCGTGCCTGCCTCGACGGCAGTTCCATCTTGGATCAGCAGCTTCGCGCCGTAGATGAGCTGGTAGCGCTCGCGCTCACGGCCCGTCTCGTCCACGATGACCAGCTCGCCCTGGCGGTTCATGACTACCTGGAACTCGCGGCCGCTGTCGTCCCGGGCATCGACGCTCTCCACATTGTGGAGGCGTACAATACCTGCGCCGCGGTTCTCAAGAGTACTCTGCTCGGCACGTGACGTCGCCGCACCACCGATGTGGAACGTGCGCATGGTCAGCTGGGTGCCAGGCTCGCCGATGGACTGGGCAGCGATCACGCCGACCGCCTCGCCGACATTCACCTGACGACCGCGGGCGAGGTCGCGCCCGTAGCAGTACACGCAGACGCCGCGCTTGGTCTGGCAGGTCAGCACCGACCGGATCATCACCCGGTTGATGCCAGCGTTTTCGATCGTCTCGACCTGCGCCTCATCGAGGTCGGTACCGGCGGCGACCAGGAGCTCGCCACTGTGAGGATCGTAGATGTCGTCGAGGCTGACGCGACCGAGGATGCGGTCGCCCAAGCGCTCGATGACCTCGCCGGCCTCCACAAGGGCGGTGACTTCCATGCCGTCCAGGGTGCCGCAGTCCAGCTCGCTCACGATGGCATCTTGCGCCACATCCACCAATCGGCGGGTCAGGTAGCCGGAGTTCGCGGTCTTGAGGGCCGTGTCCGCCAGGCCCTTGCGAGCGCCGTGGGTGGAGATGAAGTACTGCAGGACCGACAGGCCTTCACGGAAGTTTGCGGTGATGGGCTGCTCGATGATCTCGCCGGAGGGCTTGGCCATCAGGCCACGCATACCAGCCAGCTGCCGAATCTGAGCCGGACCACCACGAGCACCCGAGTCCGCCATGATGTAGATCGGGTTGAAGCTGGGCGAGTCCTCGGTCTGACCGTCAGGGCCCGTCACCGTCTCGGTGCCGATTGCGTTCATCATGGCTTCGGCGACCTCTTCAGTCGCCTGGGCCCAGATGTCGACCACC
>Ga0075182_10023543_pt1 | contig 15779 bp, 9 predicted proteins | sample JI102314A1RNA_FD_77317 | JGI IMG/M metagenome (GOLD analysis project Ga0075182, IMG submission 77317) | Wastewater effluent complex algal communities from Wisconsin, to seasonally profile nutrient transformation and Carbon sequestration -... | ecosystem: Engineered > WWTP > Effluent > Algae...
AAAATTTTTTCGATGCCAAAAACTCACTTAAAAAAAATAATTCTTCATGCCATTGAATGTCAGAGGTTGTCAGAAGAAAATGATGACGAATTATACATCAATGTAATGGCTTTTGACCCTCAAGGAAATATTTTAAAGGAAATTAGATTTCCAGACAATGAAATTTGGGAATTTCATAAAAATGAGAGAAGAGTACTCAATCAATTAATTTATGAACATGATGAACATAATATTGATGTTGTTTCGGTTGTTTTTATGGAGGAAGATGCACCTGGATTCTCTCGTTTAGTATTAGAGAAAATTCGAACAATAACTCATCACTCTTTACCTGATTTAGTCGATGATTATTTAGGGGTAATTTACATTAAGATGATTAAAAATTCTTTGGTTGAATGGACAGCAGGACAAAATTGTTACGAGTTGGAAGATGCCCCATCTGAACCTTATAAATCGTTCGTTTTGACCATTCCTAATAAATTTCAGTACAGTTTAACTTTTATTGTTGAGAATTTCGACGTAGATGTTTAATTTTTAATTCAGAATGTGAATATCTTAACTCATTTAATTTGTAAATATTGTGATTAAAAACACATATTTGTAACAAATTATTTTTTCATTTATCATCTAAATTTTGACAGTATTTACAGTGTTGTAGTAGGTATATTTCATTAATACTATTTGAATTTTTTTGATAGATATAGATATTTAGTAGGTAGATATACAAAAATTAACAGGTTAACTTTAGAATTTCTCAGAAATGGACATCAATAAACTTCGTAACGCAATAGTTGCAAAAAAATCTTTTTTATGTGTAGGTTTAGATCCTGAAGTATCAAAAATCCCTTCATTTCTACTTAATGAATATGACCCAATTTTTGAGTTTAATAAACGAATTATTAATGCTACTCTAAAACATACGATAGCATATAAAATTAATTTGGCTTTTTACGAAGAAAGAGGTCCTGAGGGGTTACGAACTTTAGAAAGAACTTTAAAACTCATTCCAGATGATGTTTTGAAAATTGCAGATGCAAAAAGGGGAGATATAAAAAACACCTCTGAAAGATACGCAAAAGCATTTTTTGAAACATATAATTTTGATGCAATTACAGTTAATCCTTATATGGGTTATGATTCAATTGCTCCCTATCTAAATTATTTTGAGAAATGGGCTTTTATTTTAACAAAGACTTCCAATGAAGGAGCTGAAGACTTTCAGATGTTTAAAAACGCTGAAGGTAAACCTCTTTACCAACACGTCATTGAAAAAGCATTAAGTTGGAAACACAAAGGTATATTAGCATTTGTTCTTGGAGCAACCCAAGATGACGCATTACAATATATTCGCACAGTTGCCCCAAATCATGTATTATTAATTCCTGGAGTTGGTTCTCAAGGGGGAGATTTGGATGCAGTTTGCCAACATGGAATTTCTAAAGATGGTAATTATGGATTAATAATTAATGTAAGTAGGAAAATAATTTATGCAGGTTCTGAAGCTGATTTTGAAGAAAAAGCCTCAGTTTACTCATTAGAGTTGGTCGAAAAGATGAGAAAATACATCAAATAGATTAAAATGTTAAAATTATTATATATTTGGGTGGGAATTAACAAAAACGTCTTATATTTGGCGCAAATTACAATTTAACATGGTTCAAGAATCATTATTTTACAACGGTTTACTCAACTTTTTGTTGTTTTCACCTCTTTTAGGGATACCGTTTTTACTTTTCGCAAGTGAAAAAACCTCAAAATACTTGGCGTTTGGTTTTTCCTTAATTCCATTAATTTTGTCACTTTGGCTCTATAGTGGTTATCAAACCTATGGTCCTCGTGAATTAGCCGCTCAACCGTATGCCTTCTATAACGTTACGAGTTGGTTTGGGGAGGCTTCAAGATACGATATTAATTTTATAACGGGGGTTGATGGGACATCTATTTATCTTGTCTTATTGACCACATTACTATTTTCGTTATCAATATGGTTTTCTTGGAATTCCATATCAAAGAATGAAAAGGCGTACTATGTCCTGCTTCTACTATTAGAGATGGGAGTTTTGGGGGTATTCACCTCGTTAGACCTTGTCCTATTCTACGTGTTCTTTGAAATTGGTCTTATTCCGATGTATTTCTTAATTGGTATTTGGGGTGGGAAAGATAGAGTCTATGCCTCTGTCAAATTCTTCCTTTATACATTAGTAGGCTCGTTTATGATGCTTATTGCCATTCTTTATCTTGGTAATTATGGGGCAGAAGTAGCAGGAGCTGGTAAAGAATTTACCTCTAATCTCTTAGAATTAACTAAATTAAAAATACCAACAGAAATTCAGTCGTGGCTATTTTTAGGTTTTACTTTGAGTTTCGCTATTAAAGTACCTTTATTCCCTTTACATACGTGGCTTCCAGATGCGCACGTTCAAGCTCCAACGGCTGGTTCTGTAATTCTGGCGGGAGTATTATTAAAAATGGGAACTTACGGATTGATTCGTTTCTGTTTGCCACTTTTCCCAAGTGCAAGTATGGAGTACGCTCCATACATGGCAGTTTTAGCTCTTGTTGGGATTATTTATGGTGCTTTAGCGGCGATGGTTCAAACTGATATAAAAAAATTGGTTGCATATTCATCAGTTGCTCACATGGGCTTTATTGTCATGGGAATTTTTGCGATGACTCCAGAAGCAATGAGTGGTGCCGTTTTACAAATGATTAATCATGGTATTTCAACTGGTGCATTATTCTTAATTGTTGGTATGATTTACGATAGAAGACATACACGTGAGATTGCAGATTTTCAAGGAATTGCAAAGCAAGTCCCTATATTTACGGTATTTTTCATGATTACTACATTATCGTCTATCGGTTTACCAGGGTTAAATGGTTTTGTTGGAGAGTTTTTAATTTTATTAGGTTCTTTCAATTCTCCAGCATTTGAATCTTGGATTGCAGTAGTGGCAACTACTGGAGTTATTCTTGCGGCAGTATATATGCTTTGGATGTTTAGAAGAGTAATGTTTGGAGAATTAGATAAAAAAGAAAACCAAGAACTTACAGATTTAACAACTCATGAAGTTGTTGTATTGATTCCCTTAGTGGTATTGATGTTTGTAATTGGTTTTTATGCTACACCATTCTTACAGGAAATAGGAAATAGTACAGATAAATTGGTTGAGGTAGTTAAAAATGCGCCAGCATTTACGGCTATGAAACCATAGAATTTAAAGTGATTACTCACTTAAATATATTTAATTTCTGAATAATTCATTTGAATTGAAAAAATTAACGCTTTAGCGTTAATTTTTTTTGAAATCTCAAATTATTGTCTTAATATTGGAACTCTAAACGCATTTGAAGTTCAATAGCTTGTTTTTTGATAATTTGTTGTGAAATAATTACGTATTTTAGGTAATAAGATACTTTGATTTATAACTTCTTAATGAAAAATCTGTAATATTACAAGACGGGATTTGGGTGCTTTTATATAAAGTTGGTTTTGAAGGATATTTATATTCATCAAAATTTGGTTAATAATTTATTTCTAATTAAATTTGGTTTAAATTGAAAAATTCATTAAAACCATTCGGTTTTTTCTTATCAAAAATTTTGCGAAGGAGAGTAGAACAGATGAACTTACGATCAATTGTTTTAACCTTGCTTCTGTGCTTTGTAACTATTATAGCTTATGCCCAGTCCGTTCCCGGCGTACTGAAAGGTGTGGCAACTTCAGAAGGTGAACCCATAGAATTTGCTCGGGTCGTTGTAAAACGAAACGGGGAATTTGTGCAGGGAACACAAACAGATGAAAGTGGTAAATTTAATGTACCGAATTTAGAGCAGGGTGATTACACTGTTGAAGTAATGAATGGGGGTGAAACAAAGACCTTTAATATTTCAATCAAGCCAGGTTTAACATTTGAACTTAAAGCTGAAGTGGGTGCAGGGGGGGTAACTACTGGGGTAGTTACTGTTATTGCTGATAAACCTTTACTTAACATTGATAATACCACAAAACAGGACTCGAAAAATTTAAAGGAAATTCGACAAATAACTTCAAGGGGAGTCGGGGCAATCGTTTCTGTGGGATCTGGTGTTTCAACCAAAGATGATGGAGATGCAATTTCTGTAAGAGGTGCTAGGTCAGATGCAACTCAAACTTTTGTAGATGGTGTTCGCGTAATTGGTTCAGCTGGTGTTCCTCAAATGGGTTTGAAAAGTATAAGTCTTATTTCAGGTGGTACTCCACCCTGGTATGGTGATGTTACTTCTGGGGTAATTGAAATTGAAACGGCAGATCCGACCCCTAAGTTTGGAGTTGGTGGAGAGTTACTAACGTCTAAATTCTTGGATCCTTATGGTTATAACTTGGCAGCAGTGTCGCTTTCTGGACCAATTATCAAGGGACCTGCCTATAAATGGAATGGTTCCGATACAACTGGATACAGAAAATATAAACCTGATACTGTAACTAAGATTGGGTATTTTCTTTCTGCAGAATTTGAAGATCAACAAGATAGAGATCCTTCTGGAATTGATTTATGGAAGTTGAAAGATGGTGCGAAAGAAAAACTACGTAAAGATCCAATTCGACCTATTCTAAAGAATGGTGAGTTGTCTTACATAAATTCTTCAGATTTTTTGACTGCGGATAATTTTGAAAAAACAAAAACAAAAGAAAATAATAATTTTCGTTCAATTTCATTAAGTGGGCGTTTAGATTTTAGATTATCAGGTAATCCTTTAAGTCCAGCTTATTTGAAATTAGGTGGTTCTTTTCGTAGTAGTTCTGGCAATTCTTGGGCTATGGCAAATTCACTTTTTGCACCCGAAAATAATGAACATAGAACAAATCAAGATATTCGTGTATATGCAAGATTTACTCAATCATTTGTCCCTGAAAATTCAGATAATGTAATCTTAAAAAATCTACAGTATAACTTACAGGCAGATTATTCAAGAAGTAATACTAAATTATTTAATGAGAATTGGGGCGATGATGTTTTCAAATATGGTCATGTGGGTCGATTTGGAAAAGCAGGTGTAATTAATCGCGATAATATGAATAAGATTGGTCAAATTGGTGAAGCATTTGAGCCGATTAATTTTGAAAATCCAAAGCATAATCCGAATTATACTTCTGATAGTTATTGGCAAACAGCTGGTTTTGCAGATACAGCCTATTCATTTAGTGATGTAAATACAAGTAATCAGTTGTATGCAAATTACAATAACTCTATTTATGGGTATTTATATCAGAATCCACAGCCATTTTTCAATCCCTTCTTCTTTACTTCTCTGGGGGAGTTAAGACAGAATGTGCAAAATATCAATCAATTAGTTAATTTCAATGGAATTGCTAATGGTAGAGATCCATCTAATAACTATTCGCTTTTTACAATGCCTGGTAATGTTTATAATGGTTATGGTAAATTTCAAAATGAAATGTTTAGGGTAACTGGTTATGCAACTTTTACACTTGGTCGAAAAAAGTCTAAATCAGAAGAAAGTACAAGTATATTAGGTGAGTCAGAAGAAAAAGGTAGTCATCAGTTTAGATTAGGTTTTGAGTTTGATCAAAGAACAGAACGTTCCTACTCATTAGGTGCTCAAAATCTTTGGAACTTAGTTCGTAATTTAACTAATAAACATATATCAGATATTGATCAAAGAATTTCAAGTCAAACACCTATATATGCAAAGGGTCCAGATGGACAACAATATTTTCAAGATTCTGTATTGTTAAATCGTTTGTATAATCCTGCGGCACAATCAAATTTTGATAAAAATTTACGTGCGAAATTAGGATTACCTATTGATGGACTTGATTATATTAATACTGATTATTTTGATCCAAGTCAATATAGTTTAGATATGTTTAATGCCCAAGAAATGTTTGCAGGTGGCAAACCGACTGTAACCTATTATGGGTATGACTTTAAAGGCAATACTGCATCAAGGGCTTCAGATCAATCCTTCTTTTCAGATTTAAATAACCGACCTATGAATGCATTTGCACCGACTTATGTGTCTGGTTATATTCAAGATAAATTTGAAATGGAGAAAATTTATTTCACTCTTGGGGTAAGGGTTGACCGTTTGGATTTAAATCAGAAAGTATTAAAGGATAAATATTCGATGGTTCCAACATGGACAGCACGCGAGGCTGCAGATGCTGGTGGTTATCAATTACCATCAACAATTGGTGATGATTTTGTTCCTTATGTTTCTGAGAGACCATCAGAAGGTGCATCTCCTAATTTTTCTTTTGATAAAATTAGAGGTTATCGTAATGGTGATCGTTGGGTAGATAAAAATGGTGCACCTGTTGATCCAGAACTTTTAAAAGTTGGTGGGAAAGTGTTGCCTTACATTAAACAAGATTCTATTGGTTTTGAATCTTTTAAAGATTATGAACCTCAAGTTAATGTAATGCCACGTGTATCTTTTTCATTTGCGTTAAATGATAAAGCAAATTTCTTTGCTCACTATGACGTTTTAACTCAAAGACCAACAGCAAATAGAACGTTACAATATACAGATTACTTGTTTATTCAACAAAATGCAACGTCTGTAATTGACAATCCAGCATTAAAACCATCACAAACAATTGATTATGAAGTTGGTTATCAACAAATTTTAGATGATGCAGGTGATTTAGCTATCTCAATTTCAGGGTTTTATCGTGAAATGAGAAATATGATTCAGTTCTTCCGTTATCAAAATGCATATCCAATTACGTATGATTCGTATGAGAACTTAGATTTTGGTACGGTTAAAGGATTTACCTTTGATTTCAAAACAAGACCTAATAGATTAGTTAGTATTCGTACATCATATACGTTACAATTTGCACAAGGAACAGGTTCAAGTGCTAATTCAGGTAGAAATGCTGTTCAAGGTTTAACTGGATTTAGTGTAATTCGTACTTTATTGCCATTTGACTTTGATCAAAGGCATACGATTACAGGAAATATTGTGTTATCATTTGATGATGAGAAAAGAATGGGTCCAAAAGTATTTGGAAAACATATTTTCAAAAATTCTTCTGCAAGTTTAACTTTCCGTGCAAGTACAGGAACGCCTTACACTCGTAATGCAATACCAAATCAGGCTGATGTTCAATCTGGTGTTAATGCAACAATTCTAACGCAAGGTAACCCAAATGGTAGCCGTTATCCATTTAATTATAATGTGGATTTACGTGTTGATAAATCGTTTAGGCTTGCAATTGGTGGTACAAAAACTACTGCTGATGATGGAGTAGTTACAAGAAAAGGTGGCAGAACACTTGATTTGAATTTTTATATGGTTTTCTTAAACCTATTAAACATTCAAAACGTATTAGGTGTATATGGTTATTCAGGTCAGCCAAATAATAGTGGTTTCTTAGAATCAATTCAAGGAACACAAATAGCATCAAAACAAAATGATCCAACAGCATTTGTAGATCAATTTCGCATAAAAGAACGTAACCCAGATTTTTATAATCTACCAAGGAGAATTCGTTTAGGTTTAATCTTCTCTTTCTAATTATTTAACATTAAATTCAAAGTCTTATGAAGTTAATCAAGTTTTCTTGTTTATCCTTGGCTTTTATTCTGTGCAGTATAATTTCTTTAAATGTCGCTTTTGCTCGTGAGATTCAAAATTTCAAGAAAGGGCAAAGGTTACAATTTAGAACGGCGGAGGCTTGTTTGCCATCCACGTCGACTTCAAACTTAGATATCAATAACGTTCGTACTTTGTTACATAACGGTGGTGATATGTGGTGGGATTTAGTTTCTAATGCAAAATATGAAGTTCCAAAAGTTGATAATCCAGCTAATGCTCGGCACTCACTTTTTGCTGGTTCTTTATGGATTGGTGGGACTGATGCATCTGGTGTATTACGTGTAGCAGCACAAACTTATCGTCAAAGTGGGAATGATTTTTACCCAGGACCGTTAAGGATGGATGGCTCAACAGAAAAACCACTTTGTTCCCAATGGGACAAACATTTTAAAATAAATCGTTCTGATATAGATAGATTTTTATCTGAGTATGCAACTGGAACGGTAAGTATTGGAAATTATCCAGCCATTAGAGATTGGCCAACAACAGCAGAAGGAGCGAAGTTAGCACCTTTTGTAGATGTTGATAATGACCAAACGTATAACCCAGCTAATGGTGATTATCCTAAAATTGATGGAGACCAAGCTATTTTTTGGGTTGTTAACGATAAAGGAGATATTCACACTGAAACGAAGGGCGAACAAATTGGAGTAGAAATACAAATGATGGCGTTTGCATTTACAACTTCTAATGCAGTGAATGATATGACTTTTTATCGTGAAAAAGTTATTAATCGTTCAAGTAATACATTGAAAGACACTTACATTGGTCAATGGACAGATGCAGACTTAGGTTATGCCTTCGATGATTATGTTGGTTGTGATACAACACGGGGTCTTGGGTATATTTATAATGGAGACAATGAAGATGAAACGGCAACTGGTTATGGTTTCCAACCACCAGCTTGTGGAATTGACTTTTTTCAAGGTCCACTTGCTGACCCGGCTGATAGTATAGATAATGATAAAAATGGTCGTATTGATGAAGTTGGTGAACGTATTTCAATGGCTAAATTTGTCTATTATAACAATGACTTTACGATTACAGGAAATCCAGAACAAGCATCTCACTATTATAATTATTTGATTGGAAAATGGAAAAACGGTGCAAGAATGACAGATGACCGCTTGGGAGATGGAAATGGATTTTTAGCTGGTTCAGAGTCATTTATTGCAACAAATTATATGTTCCCAGACTATTCTGGTACATCAAGATGTTTTTATGCAACACAACCTAAAGAACCTGAATGGAATGAGGCGGCTATGAAGATTAAGCCAAATGACCGAAGATTCATACAATCAGCAGGCCCATTTACTTTGCTTCCTGGAGCAGTTAATGAAATTGTCATTGGGGTAGTTTGGGCAAGAGATCAATCGAACTCGTTTGATGATGCTCAATTTGGTTCAGTTTGTAAATTGTTACAAGCTGACGTGTTAGCACAAGCATTATTTGACAATAATTTTCAGCAATTACAGGGTCCAGATGCTCCTTTTGTATCAATAATTCCATTTGATAAAGAATTAGTTATTAATTGGGATTATTCAAAAGCATCAGCAAACTCTAATAATAGATATGAAAACTATCGTCAAAAAGATCCAACACTTTTAATACCACAACAAAGTAAAAAAGATCCAAACTTTGAATTTCAAGGTTATATTGTTTATCAATTGGTGAATGATGGGGTTTCAGCTTCTGAACTTAGTGATGCAAGTAAGGCAAGAATCGTTGCTCAATGTGATATTAAAGATGGAATAACTACCATAGTTAATAGGACAAGTGTGCCAGTTGCAGGTCTTAAAGAACCTATTATTCAAGATGAAATAATGGTTGAAGGTCAAGATAAAGGTGTATTCCACAGTGTGAAAGTAAATCAAGATTTGTTCGCCGTTGGTGAGAGGAAAGATTTAATCAATTACAGAAATTATTATTTTGCTGTAATTGCCTATGCACAAAATGATACTTCTTCTGATGGGAAACAATTTATCATAGGTAATAGAAACTTTAATAGAACTGTGGGAATGCCACATAAGACAAACTTTGAAAAAGGTGGATTAATTCTTAATTCAGCCTATAATCAAGGACCTGAAATTACACAAGTTGCGGGTCAAGGTTCTGGTGGAAGTTTCTTGAAAATTACAGACAAAACAGAAGAAGCGATACTAAGTACTGGCAAAGCAAATAATGTTGTTTATAAATCTGGTAATGCACCAATTTCTGTTCAGGTAATTAATCCAAAAGCGGTAAAAAATATGAAGTATCGTGTTGAGGTTTTAGATACCACTTTTGAAATTGCCAAAGCTCGGATTGTTAATGTTGATTCTACAAGCAAAAATGATATTAAGTTAGAGATTACTAAAGTTTATGTTGATTGGCACGTTTTAAATGCGGCTGATAATAAAGACACAATATTCCAAGCATACTTTACTCGAAGTAGTTATGATAATTACTTAACGAAAAGACCAGGAAGATTAAATGGAGAACCTTCTCCAATAATTCAAAGGAAGAAAAATGGTAATATTGTTGAGTTAGTTGATCATGGTATTGCGATTTCTGTGAAAGATGTTTTAGAAGCAGGGTCTGAAGCAAGCCAAGCTACGGAAAATAATGGAGCAATTGGAGCTACTATTTCTTTTGAGGATTCTTCTAAGGCATGGTTAAGTGGGCTTGGAGATGTGAACGGGTTTGACGATTTTAATTGGATTAGGAGTGGTCCTACTTGTACGAGGGGGGCAGCAGCTTGTAACAATTTACCAGTTTATTATAGAACAAGAGGATATAACGAATCTGATCAGCCATTTGTTCAGAAAAGTAGGTTTTATGATCCTAATTATAATTATCAAAAATATTTAGATGGAACTTGGTCTCCTTATTGTATGGCATCACATTATTATATGTCTAAAGATGTGGTTGGACCAGCATTGAAAATATGTGAGGATTTAGTTAACGGCGAAGCTAGAAATGATCAGATGAATCCTAAAGATATCGTAACGCTAAATAAACTTCCAAATATTGATATTGTTATTACAAAAGATAAAAGCAAGTGGTCACGTTGCGTAGTAGTTGAAACTTCTCCTACAAGATATCAGGGTTCAGGTGCTCATGTGATGACAGCAAAATATCGTAAAAATAGAGATATATCAGGTAACTACGCACCAGAAATTCCAACCGATACTTCTAATTATGGTATGAGTTACTTTCCAGGTTATGCGATTAATGTAGATAATGGTGAGCGTGTCAATATTTTCTTTGGTGAAAGTACATGGCATAAGGAGCAAAATGGTGATGATATGTTATTTAACCCAACAAACATTTTGGGTAGTGACCTGAAAGCCGCTTATGGTCGTCATTACATTTATGTAACAAATCAAAAATACGACGAGTGTAAGTCATTATCATCAATTTTAAGAGTTAATCCCGAATTAGTTGTTAAAAGTGGTGATGATAAAGATAATCCATTATCTTATTATTTATCTGAAAGTTCTAAAGAACCTTCAGCAAGAATTGATTTGGCATACAATCACGTTGCATGGACAAGTATAGCTGCGGTTCCAGAATTTAAATATTTATTTAAGAGCTACGATCAAATCCCAACAAATGCTAAAGTTTCATTAAGGGTAAACAAACCTTTTCCTAATACAGTAGTTAGTGGAACTGGATTTTTGTCAGCTTATGAGTTTGAGACAAGTGCTTTGGCAGTTGTTGAAAATGTTCAGGAAAAAGGAAAAGAGGCTCTTGACATGGTTAATGTTGTTCCTAATCCATTTTATGGGCGATCAGGTGGTTCTGGTAGATATGAAAAGAATCAGTTAGATAGTAGAGTTAAATTGACAAATCTACCTCAAAAATGTTCAATTAAGATATTTTCTTTAAATGGTAGTTTAGTAAGAACATTCCGCAAAGATTCAGATTCTCCAGAACAAGAGTGGGATTTGAAAAATGACTATGGAGTACCAGTAGCAAGTGGTTTCTATATAATTCATATAGATGGAGGTGCATTGGGTGAGAAATCTTTGAAGTTTTTTGCAGTAATGCCTCAGTTAGATTTAAATGCTTATTAAATTTTTCGAATGAAAATTCAGTTTTATATATATATATTATTTCTACTTTTTTACTGTGCAGGTAATGTTTGGGCTGGAAATCCTGAACGAGCAGGTCAAGCAGGTGGAACTCAGTTAATGGTTAATCCATTTGCAAGGTCTGCGGGACTTAATGGTGTGAATGTAGCAGATGTTCGTGGGATTGAAAGCATGGCTTCCAATCCTGCGGGCGTTGCCCATACCGAGAAGACGGAAGTTGTTTTTTCTCATTCTCGTCACTTGAGTAGTGCTGGAATTTCTATAAATGCTTTTGGATTATCTCAAGCGTTAGGGAAAGAGGGTACTGGTGGTGTTTTAGGGGTTAGTTTTATGTCGTATAATATGGGAGATATTAATATCACTACTATTGATAATCCTGATGGTGGCTTAGGAACTTTTTCCCCAACTTTTCTTAATATTGGTCTTACTTATGCTAAAGCTATGGTTCCAGATCGTATCTTTGTGGGATTTACCATTAAGTTAGTGCATGAGGCAATTCCAGACGTTTCGGCAAGTGGTGTCGCATTGGATGGTGGAGTTCAGTACCGAACAAAAGGAAAAAATGGTAAACCAGGAAAGTTTGGTTTAGGGGTTACTTTGCGAAATATTGGACCTGAGATGTCTTACTCTGGAGACGGTTTGACCTATCGTGCTTATACTGGTACTGATTCTTATAATAATAAGGTTAGCACAGTGGCTTCTACTTATGAGTTACCATCAGTTTTAATGATTGGAGCATCGTATAGAATAACATTAGGAGACAGGGATTCATCTACTATTTCTGACCATAATTTTTTACCAATGTTGACTTTTGTTTCAAATTCGTTTGCTAATGATCAGTTTTGTATTGGTGTTGAATATTCTTTTAGAGATATTTTAAGGGTAAGGGGTTCTTACGCTATTGAGAGTGATGCTTCTGATGCAGAAATGTCACGAAATGCCTTCACGGGTTTAGCATTTGGAGCATCTTTAGAGCTTCCATTTGGGCAAAAAAATGATTTCACTGGTCGTGGTCGTTCTACTTTTGGAGTTGATTATGGTTTAAGACAGACTCATTTTTTTGGATTTACACATACAGTAGGAATACGTATGAATCTTTAATTTAAAGCTACAAACTTAATTATGGCGGAGCTAACCTATTTAACTCAAGATGGTCTTGATAAGTTAAAGTTAGAAATTCATGAATTAAAAACAAAAGAGCGTTCAGCGGTAGCAAATGCTATCGCTGAAGCTCGTGAAAAGGGTGATTTAAGCGAAAATGCAGAATACGATGCCGCAAAAGAGGCTCAAAGTTTATTGGAACTCAAGATATCTCAATTAGAGAATTTATTAGTAAATTCGAGATTAGTTGATGATTCTACCATGGACAATTCAAAAGTATTTATTCTTTCTTTTGTTAAATTATTAAATAAAAAAAATAATCTTTCAGTCACCTATCAGATTGTTTCTGAAAAGGAGGCAAATATTAAATTGTCAAAAATTTCAGTTGATTCACCAATTGGAAAAGGATTATTAGGTAAAAAAGTTGGAGATGTAGTTTCAATAAATATTCCTGTTGGTGTCGTTGAATTTGAAATATTAGAAATTACAAGGTAGTTATGGCATCTATATTTAGTAGAATAATTTTAGGAGAAATACCTTGTCATAAAATATCTGAAAATGAAACTTGTATTTCATTTTTAGATATTAATCCTTTAACAAAAGGTCATACCTTAGTAGTGCCTAAATTGGAAATTGATTATTTATTTGATTTAGATGATAAATTATTTAGTGACTTATGGCTTCATGCGCGATTAATTTCCGATGCACTTCTAAAAGCAACGTCATGCAAAAGAGTTGGAGCGGCTGTGGTGGGATTTGAAGTTCCTCATGCCCATATACACCTTGTGCCTATGTTTGAGATGAGTGATATTAATTTCTCAAATGAAAGATTGATGTTTTCATTTGATGAGCTAAGCAATATTTCTAATTCAATTAGAAGTTTTTTGAAGTAATTTGGTGAATTTGTGTTTTAATAATTATTTCCTATGAATATACTAGTACCAATTGATTTTTCAGTTAATTCTGAGAATGCTTTGAGTTTTGCTTGTGATTTAGTTACAAATCCAAATACTAAAATTACAGTTTTTCATTCCTACCCTTTGCAAAAAGGAAATCCAATTCAATCAATTGATTCTATTATTGAGTTAGAGAAAAGTGCAGAACAAGAAGCCAAAATCAAATTAAGTAATTTTCTTCAGATTTTTCTACATAAGAGAGTTGGGCATCAAAGTTTTGAGATTATTCCATTAACACGATTGGGATTTGCGGTTGAGAATATTATTTACTTAACAGAGACTCATAACTTTGAATTAATTGTTATGGGTACTAAAGGGGCAAATGATGTTAAAACAAAGTTGTTAGGAACAAACACTGCCTGCGTAATGGATAATGTTCATTGTCCGGTTTTTGCTATTCCTTCTAATGCAAAATTTACTAATTTTGATTCTATTGTTTTTGCGTCAGATTTAAATGATTTTCGATTTTCCGAGTCATCTATTTTGGTTGAGATTGCAAAATCATTTAATTCAAAAATTTACTTAGCACATATTGTTAAGGAATCTGAAAAGTCTTCTCCTGATGAACTTAGTAAATTATTGGATTTAGCACAGTATCAACTTGGGTATAATAATATTAAGTTAGTGGAAATGACAGATGATAATTTAGATGATAAGTTAGATGCTTATGTACAGGGGTGTGGTGCAGCGGCATTAGTTTTAACAGTTCAACAAAGAAATATTTTTCAAAAAATGTTTTATCCTAATCTTCAAAACGAATTATTTTATCATGCAAATTTGCCTTTACTTTCATTGCATACATAGTCGATGAGTCTATTTAAATCTGTTTTTGAGATTGAAAGTTATGAAAATGGTAAAATCTTATCTTTAGCGTTCAATGAACCTCAAAAAGGAAATGCTTTTGGAAATGAATTTTGGGAATTGTTTACGGATATTATTTCAGAAATAGAATCTTCCGAAGCTATTGTTGTAATAATTAAAGCCAATGGTGGCAATTTTTCCTTTGGTATAGATTTAATTGAGTTTTTTAGTGGTGAAGAATTATCAAAAGATGATTCCATTAGCAGGGAGATTTTACTGAATTTGATTAAAAAACTCCAAAATTGTTTTTTGAAAATTTATTATAGCAGTAAGATATACATATCTTGTGTTCAAGGTTATTGTATTGGAGCTGGTTTAGATCTCATTTCAATATGCGACTTAAGAGTTGCCTCACAAACGGCTAAGGTCTCGCTTCGTGAAGCAAGAGTTGGTATAGTTGCTGACTTAGGTGCTTTGTATTTCCTACCAAAAATTATTGGGGTTGGGAATACAAAATATATGGCATTGACAGGTAAGGATTTTACAGCGGTTGAGTGTAAGGAAATGGGCTTATTTCAATCCATTTTTGAGACTGATGAAGGAATGGTTGCAGCTGGATTTGAATTAGCTAAGTCAATTTTGGAGTGCTCGCCTTTGGCACTACGTGGTGTGAAAAAAAACATTCATTATTCAATTTCCCATTCAGTTGAAGATTCTATGGATTATGTAGCAACCTGGAATGCTTCTTTTCTTAATAATAAAGATTTACAAGAGTCAATTTTAGCATTTAAGGAAAAAAGAAAGCCACGTTTTAGCTAATTTTTTATTCTAATGGTAATTTGGTTTATATATACACTCTGTTTTTTTATAACTGATTATTATTGGTTGAATTTCTTAAAACCAAGTTGTAGCTGTTGAGGATGTCTATTTATATATTTCTCCTTGTAATACCAATTGCCGTCATGTTATAAAAATTTTTATTTTTATAATTCACATAAATAAGGAGATTTTGTAAATAAATACTAAAATTGGACATCAGTAATCTGAAAAGTACCTTCATTGTAGGGTACAAATGTAAAGTAGATTGGAAAATTAGCCATCATGTTCAACATTGTTGTTCAAACCTTGTTTCAGAGTTTCAAACTATCTGCGAACTTGAAAAACAAGAATTAATAATACCAATTTAGATTTTTAACCTAACAATTATTTCTATCTAAATCATTAGCTATCAATGAGTTAA
>Ga0075182_10072619_pt1 | contig 15016 bp, 25 predicted proteins | sample JI102314A1RNA_FD_77317 | JGI IMG/M metagenome (GOLD analysis project Ga0075182, IMG submission 77317) | Wastewater effluent complex algal communities from Wisconsin, to seasonally profile nutrient transformation and Carbon sequestration -... | ecosystem: Engineered > WWTP > Effluent > Algae...
GCCCGGGCCACGCCGACTACGTGAAGAACATGATCACGGGTGCGGCGCAGATGGACGGCGCGATCCTGGTGTGCTCGGCCGCGGACGGCCCGATGCCGCAGACGCGCGAGCACATCCTGCTGTCGCGCCAGGTCGGCGTGCCGCACATCGTGGTGTTCCTGAACAAGGCGGACATGGTCGATGATGCCGAGCTGCTGGAGCTGGTGGAGATGGAAGTCCGCGAGCTGCTGAGCAAGTACGAGTTCCCGGGCGACGACACCCCGATCATCCACGGTTCGGCCCGCCTGGCGCTGGAAGGCGACCAGAGCGAGATCGGCGTGCCGGCGATCATCAAGCTGGTGGACGCGCTGGACACGTTCATCCCGGAGCCGGAGCGTGACATCGACAAGCCGTTCCTGATGCCGGTGGAAGACGTGTTCTCGATCTCGGGCCGCGGCACCGTGGTGACCGGCCGTATCGAGCGTGGCGTGATCAAGGTGGGCGAGGAAATCGAGATCGTGGGTATCCGCGATACGCAGAAGACCACGGTCACCGGCGTCGAGATGTTCCGCAAGCTGCTGGACCAGGGCCAGGCAGGCGACAACGCCGGCCTGCTGCTGCGCGGCACCAAGCGTGACGACGTGGAGCGCGGCCAGGTGCTGTGCAAGCCGGGTTCGATCAAGCCGCACACCGAGTTCGAGGCCGAAGTCTACGTCCTGTCGAAGGACGAAGGCGGCCGCCACACGCCGTTCTTCAAGGGCTACCGTCCGCAGTTCTACTTCCGCACCACGGACATCACCGGTGCGGTGGAATTGCCGGAAGGCGTGGAGATGGTGATGCCGGGCGACAACGTGAAGATGGTGGTCACCCTGATCAACCCGGTGGCGATGGACGATGGCCTGCGCTTCGCGATCCGTGAAGGCGGCCGTACGGTCGGCGCCGGCGTGGTGGCCAAGATCATCAAGTGACGTTTTGGCCCGTGGCCGCATAGCGGCCACGGTTTTGCCAAACCGTCATCCCCGAATGCTTTTATCGGGGATCCAGCAATAAAATCGCTGGCTCGATGGTGCGCAGCACCAAGATACGTGTATACTTCGCCCCGGCTTTACGGCCGGGGGTGGATGCAAATCCGCCAGCGCCTCCTGGGAGGCGCATGGTTACCGCGAAAAGAGGTGCAGGAAGCGCCTCGTGTTCGCCAGACAGGGAAATGTCGCGTGAATGCGCCAAATAGGCCGCCCCGCTATTGACGGGGCGAATCACGCGTCTTATACTTTTCTGCCTGGGCAGGCCGGGTTACCGGGCCTGCCCAGTTTTTCAGGACGAATCCCCACATCGCAGCCGCAAGTTCCAGCAGCAGGCCGCGCGGGAATAAACCAGCAAGATCAACCGGGGCAAGGCATCCCAGAGGCCGCGCCCGTCGCTCTTTTAACGAAGGAATATCCGTCATGGCGGACCAAAAGATCCGGATCCGGCTCAAAGCGTACGATCATCGCCTGATCGACCGCTCAGCCAGCGAGATCGTCGAAACGGCCAAGCGAACCGGCGCGCAAGTGCGCGGCCCGATCCCCTTGCCGACCAAGATCGAGCGTTTCACCATTCTCACCTCGCCGCACGTCGACAAGGACGCGCGTGACCAGTATGAGACCCGCACGCACAAGCGCGTGCTCGACATCGTAGACCCCAACGACAAGACCGTGGACGCGCTGATGAAGCTCGAGCTCGCGGCTGGCGTTGACGTCCAGATCAAGCTGACCTGAGGCAACTGACATGACCGCGAAGAAATATTCGTTGGGTCTGGTCGGCCGCAAGGCTGGCATGACCCGGGTGTTCACCGAAGATGGCAAGTCCATCCCGGTCACCCTGATCGAAGCAACCCCGAACCGCATCACCCAGCTCAAGACCCCGGAAACCGACGGCTACAGCGCCGTGCAGGTGGTCGTGGGCACGCGCCGCGCCGCGTTGATCAACAAGCCCTCCGCGGGTCACCTGGCCAAGGCCAAGGTCGAAGGCGGTCGTGGTTTGTGGGAACTGCGCGTGGAAGCCGACAAGCTGGGCGATTTCACCGTTGGCGGTGAAATCAAGGCGGACATCTTCGAGGTCGGCCAGAAGGTCGACGTGCAGGGTGTCACCAAGGGCAAGGGCTTCCAGGGCACCATCAAGCGCTGGAACTTCCGCATGGGTGATGCCACCCACGGTAACTCGCTCTCGCATCGCGCGCCGGGCTCGCTCGGCCAGCGCCAGACGCCGGGTCGCGTGTTCCCGGGCAAGAAAATGTCGGGTCACATGGGTGGCGTGAACCAGAGCACCCAGAACCTGGAAGTAGTGAAGATTGATGTCGAGCGCGGACTGATCGCCATTCGTGGCGCAGTGCCGGGTGCCCCGGGTGGCGACGTGATCGTGCGTCCGTCGAGCAAGGGATAAGGGAGAACGATGATGGAACTTGCCATCACAGGCAGCGCCAACAAGTTGTCGGTTTCCGACGAAGTGTTTGGTCGCGAATTCAGTGAAGACCTGGTCCACCAGGTCGTGGTCGCGTACCGCAATGCGGGTCGCGCCGGCACCAAGGCGCAGAAGACGCGTTCGGAAGTCAACGGCACCACCAAGAAGTCCAAGAAGCAGAAGGGTGGCGGTGCACGCCACGGCGCCCTGACCGCTCCTATCTTCGTCGGCGGCGGCGTGACCTTCGCGGCCAAGCCGCGCAGTTTCGAGCAGAAGGTCAATCGCAAGATGTACCGCGCTGCGATGAAGACGATCCTGTCGGAACTCAATCGCCAGGGTCGCCTGATGGTCGTCGATGCGTTCGAGGTCGAATCGACCAAGACCACCGGCCTGATCGCCAAGCTCAAGGCCCTGTCCGTGGGCAAGCGCCCGCTGATCGTGACCGAGGACGCCTCCGAGCACCTGTACCTGTCCGCGCGCAACCTGCCTTACGTGGAAGTGCGTGACGTGCAGGGCCTGGATCCGGCTTCGCTGGTCGGCGCCGACACCGTCGTAATCACCGCCGATGCGGTCAAGAAGATCGAGGAGTGGCTGGCATGAGCACGACCGTTAAAATCAGCCAGGAAAAGATCTTCAGCGTGCTGCGTGCCCCGCGCGTGTCCGAGAAGACCGCCCGCCTGCAGGAAGTCTCCAACCAGTACGTCTTCGAAGTTGCGACGACTGCCACCAAGGCCGATGTAAAGGCGGCCGTGGAACAGTTGTTCGACGTCAAGGTCGAAGGCGTCAATGTGGTCAACGTCAAGGGCAAGAACAAGTCCTTCCGTAACCGCACCGGCCGTCGCGGCAGCTGGCGCAAGGCGTATGTGCGCCTGGCCGACGGCCAGTCCATCGACGTAACAGCCAAGGCCTGAGGAACATCCCATGCCATTAATGAAATTCAAACCCACTTCGCCCGGCCGCCGTTCGGCAGTCCGCGTAGTGACGCCTGACCTGCACAAGGGTGCGCCGCATGCGCCGCTGCTCGAGTCGCAGAGCAAGAGCGGTGGTCGCAACCACCACGGCCGCATCACCACCCGCCACATCGGTGGTGGCCACAAGCAGCATTACCGCATCATCGACTTCAAGCGCGACAAGGTCGGTATCCCGGCCCGTGTCGAGCGGATCGAATACGATCCCAACCGCACCGCGCACATCGCGTTGCTGTGCTATGTCGATGGCGAGCGCCGCTACATCATTGCTCCCAAGGGCCTGAAGGCCGGCGACCAGGTGATTGCGGGCAGCGATGCCCCGATCCGCGCCGGCAACACCCTGCCGCTGCGCAACATCCCGGTCGGCACCACGGTGCATGCGATCGAGATGAAGCCGGGCAAGGGCGCGCAGATTGCGCGTGCCGCCGGTGCAGGCGTCCAGCTGGTTGCACGCGAGCAGGGTTTTGCCACGCTGCGTCTTCGCTCCGGCGAAATGCGCAAGGTGCAGATCGAATGCTGCGCCACCATCGGCGAAGTCGGCAACAGCGAACACAGCCTCGAGAAGCTGGGTAAAGCCGGTGCCAAGCGTTGGCGCGGCATCAAGCCGACCGTTCGCGGCGCGGCCATGAACCCGGTCGATCACCCGCACGGTGGTGGTGAGGCCAAGGCCGGCCAGGGCAACCCGCATCCGGTCACGCCGTGGGGCGTCCCGACCAAGGGTTACAAGACGCGCCATAACAAGCGCACCCAGCAATTCATCGTCCGCGATCGTAGGGGCTAATCGACCATGGCACGTTCACTCAAGAAGGGCCCGTTCGTCGATCACCACCTCATCAAGAAGGTGGAGGCCGCCGGCGGCAGCAAGCGTCCGATCAAGACCTGGTCGCGTCGTTCAATGATCCTGCCGGAAATGGTGGGTTTCACCATCGCCGTGCACAACGGCAAGAACCATGTCCCGGTGCTGGTCAACGAGAACATGGTCGGCCACAAGCTCGGCGAATTTGCCGTCACCCGCACCTTCAAGGGGCACGGTGGCGACAAGAAAGCCGCGCCAGGCAAGCGTTAAGGACATGACAATGGAAGCAAAAGCCATCCTGCGCAGCGCGCGCATTTCCGCCCAGAAGGCCCGCCTGGTTGCTGACCAGGTGCGTGGCCTCTCGGCCGAACGTGCCGTCAACCTGCTGAAGTTCTCGGACAAGAAAGCCGCCCACCTGATCAAGAAGGTGGTCGAGTCGGCGATCGCGAATGCCGAAAACAACCAAGGCGCCGACGTCGACGAGCTGAAGGTCACGACCATCATGGTCGACGAAGGCCCGTCGCTGAAGCGTTTCATGGCCCGCGCCAAGGGCCGCGGCACCCGTATCCTCAAGCGCACCAGCCACATCACTGTGGTTGTGGGCGCAGGCAAGTAAAGGCGGAAGGAAAAAACGATGGGTCATAAAGTTCATCCGATCGGGTTCCGCCTGGGCATTGCCAAGGACTGGAACTCCAAATGGTTCGCCAAGAAGGGCCTGTTCGCCGAGTACCTGGCGGCCGACCTGAAGGTGCGCGACATGCTGCGCAAGAAGTTGGCGGCGGCAGGTATCTCCAAGATCCTGATCGAGCGCCCCAACAAGACGGCGCGCGTGACCATCCACACCGCCCGTCCGGGCGTGGTGATTGGCAAGCGCGGCGAAGACATCGAGAAGCTGCGCAAGGAAGTGAGCGACGTGATGGGCGTACCCGCGCATATCAACGTCACTGAAGTGCGCAAGCCCGAGTTGGACGCACAGCTGGTGGCCGAGTCCATCGCCCAGCAGCTGGAGCGCCGCATCATGTTCCGCCGCGCAATGAAGCGCGCCGTCGGCAACGCGATGCGCCTGGGTGCCCTGGGCATCAAGGTCAACGTGGGTGGCCGCTTGAACGGCGCGGAAATCGCGCGTTCGGAGTGGTACCGCGAAGGCCGCGTGCCGCTGCACACGCTGCGCGCCGACATCGACTACGGTACCGCCGAGGCCAAGACCACCTACGGCATCATCGGAATCAAGGTGTGGGTATACAAGGGTGAAGTGTTCGACTTCTCCCAGATTGGCCAGGAAAAGCAGGACGATGCGCGCCCCGAGCGCAGCGAACGTCCGTCGCGTCCGGCCCGTGATCGTGACGCGAGGTAATCCGCCATGTTGCAACCAAAACGTACCAAGTACCGCAAGCAGCACAAGGGTCGCAATGACGGCCTGAGCTGGAGCGGCAACCTCGTCAGCTTTGGCGAGTACGGCCTGAAGGCCACCGCGCACGGCCAGCTGACTGCACGCCAGATCGAAGCGGCGCGTCGTTCCATCAGCCGTTACGTCAAGCGTGGCGGCAAGATGTGGATCCGCGTGTTCCCCGACAAGCCCATCACCAAGAAGCCCATCGAGGTCCGCATGGGCTCCGGCAAGGGCAACGTGGAGTATTGGGTCGCGCAGATCCAGCCGGGCCGCATGATCTATGAAATCGAAGGCGTCACCGAGGAAATCGCACGCGAGGCGTTCCGCCTGGCCGCGGCCAAGCTGTCCGTGACCACCACTTTCGTTACCCGGACGGTGCGCTAATGGAACTCAAACAACTCCGTGAGAAGTCGGCCGACGAGCTGAATGCCCACCTGACCGACCTGCGCAAGGAGCAGTTTTCCCTGCGCATGCAGCAGGTGACCGGCCAGCTGCCCAAGACCCATGAAACCCGTCGGGTACGCCGCGAGATTGCTCGCGTCAAGACCCTGATCGGCAGCAAGAAGTAAGGACCGCCGTGATGAGCGACAACCAACAAGAAAAATCGCAGCGCACGGTCGAAGGCCGTGTCGTGAGCAACAAGATGGACAAGACGGTCACCGTGCTGGTGGAACGTCAGGTCAAGCATGCGCTGTACGGCAAGTACATCCGCCGTTCCAGCAAGCTGCATGCCCACGATGCCGACAACGCCTGCAACGAAGGCGACGTGGTGCGCGTGGTCGAGATTGCCCCGCTGTCCAAGACCAAGAACTGGCGCGTGGTGGAAATTGTCACCCGTGCGGCCGTCTAACCAGGAACCCTGAATCATGATCCAGATGCAGAGCTACCTTGACGCCGCCGACAACTCCGGTGCCAAGGAATTGATGTGTATCAAAGTGCTGGGCGGCTCCAAGCGCCGTTATGCCGGCATTGGCGACATCATCAAGGTGACCGTCAAGGACGCCATCCCGCGTGGCAAGGTCAAGAAAGGCGAAGTCTACAATGCCGTGGTCGTGCGTACCCGCAAGGGCGTGCGTCGTCCCGACGGTTCGTTGATCCGCTTCGATGGCAACGCCGCGGTGTTGCTCAACAACAAGCAGGAACCCATCGGTACCCGCATCTTCGGGCCAGTAACCCGCGAGCTGCGTTCCGAGAAGTTCATGAAGATCGTTTCGCTCGCGCCTGAAGTGCTCTGAGCCGAGGACATAGAAATGGCAAACCGTATCAAGAAGGGCGACCAGGTGGTCGTCATCGCAGGCAAGGACAAGGGCAAGAAGGGTGATGTCGTGCGCGTGGACGGCGACCGCGTGGTCGTGTCCAACGTCAACATCATCAAGCGCCACACCAAGCCGAACCCGCAGGCAGGTGTTGCCGGCGGCGTGGTCGAGCGTGAAGCTTCGATGCATATTTCAAATATCGCGCTGTTCAACCCGGCTTCGGGCAAGGGCGAGCGTATTGGTTTCAAGGTGCTGGAGGATGGACGCAAATTGCGTGTGTTCCGCTCCAGCGGTGAGGCGCTGGACGCCTAAGGAATGATGTCATGACCACCCGTCTCGAAAAGTTCTACAAGGAAGAGGTTGTTCCTAGCCTGACCAAGCAGTTCGGCTATGCCAACCCGATGGAAGTCCCCAAGATCACCAAGATCACGATCAACATGGGCGTCGGCGAAGCCGCGACCAACAAGAAGATCCTGGAGAACGCGGTCGCCGACCTGGCCAAGATCACCGGCCAGCGCCCGATCACGACCAAGTCGCGCGTCTCGGTGGCTTCGTTCAAGATCCGCGACGGCTGGCCGATCGGCTGCAAGGTCACCCTGCGCCGCGCCAAGATGTACGAGTTCTTCGACCGCCTGGTCAACGTCTCGCTGCCGCGCGTGCGCGACTTCCGTGGCGTGTCCGGCCGTTCGTTCGACGGCCGTGGCAACTACAACATGGGCGTGAAGGAACAGATCATCTTCCCGGAAATCGACTTCGACCAGGTCGACGCGGTCCGCGGCATGGATATCGCCATCACCACCACGGCCAAGACCGACGCAGAAGCCAAGGCGTTGCTCGAAGCGTTCAAATTCCCGTTCCGCAACTGATCCGCAGGAAAACCACACATGGCAAAGACCTCAATGGTGAACCGCGATCTCAAGCGGGCCAAGCTCTCCAAGAAGTACGCCGCCAAGCGTGACGTGCTGAAGAAGACCATCTCCAGTCCGTCCGCTTCGTACGAAGAAAAGATGGAAGCCGTGACCAAGCTGCAGAAGCTGCCGCGCGATTCATCGCCCAGCCGCGAGCGCAACCGTTGCGCACTGTCGGGCCGCTCGCGCGGCGTTTACAGCAAGTTCGGCCTGGGCCGCAACATGCTGCGCAAGGCCACCATGAACGGCGACGTTCCCGGCCTGCGCAAGGCCAGCTGGTAATACAAGTTCTTTCAACCTGAAGATTTTCGCGAAAGCGGATATCGGTGCTACTCAAAGGGTAATACGCAATGAGCATGACTGATCCCATCGCCGACATGCTGGTCCGCATCAAGAATGCGGCCGCTGTGGGCAAGCAGACGGTGAAGATGCCGTCGTCCAACATCAAGGTCGCCATCGCCGGCGTGCTGAAGGCCGAAGGCTACATCGCCGATTCGCGCGTCAACACCGTCGAAGGCAAGCCGCAGCTCGAAATCGTGCTGAAGTACTTCGAAGGCAAGCCGGTGATCGAGCGCCTGACGCGCGTGTCGCGTTCGGGCCTGCGCAAGTACAGCGGCAAGGCCGACCTGCCCAAGGTGCTCGACGGCCTGGGCGTTGCCATCATTTCCACCTCCAAGGGCATCATGACCGACTCGCAGGCGCGCCAGCATGGCGTCGGCGGTGAAGTCCTGTGCTTCGTGGCTTAAGGGAGACACCGCATGTCCCGTGTAGCCAAACTGCCGATCACCCTGCCGAAGGGCGTCGAGTTCAACAACCAGTCCGACAACCTGACCGTCAAGGGCCCGAAGGGCACGCTGTCGCTGGCCAAGCCGGCCGGCGTTGACATCAAGGTCGAAGACGGCACCCTCAACCTGTCCCCGGCCAACGCCGCGGACGACGCCATCACCGGCACCATACGCGCGATCCTGGCCAACATGGTCAAGGGCGTGTCGGAAGGTTTCGAGCGCAAGCTCGAGCTCGTCGGCGTGGGTTACCGCGCCGCGATGCAGGGCAAGGACCTGAACCTGTCGCTCGGGTTTTCGCACCCGGTGCTGTTCAAGACCCCGGACGGCATCACCATCAGCACCCCGACCCAGACCGAAATCCTGGTGCAGGGTTCGGACAAGCAGCGCGTCGGTGAAGTGGCCGCCAAGATTCGCGGGTACCGTCCGCCGGAGCCTTACAAGGGCAAGGGCGTGAAGTACTCCGACGAAGTCATCATTCGCAAGGAAGCCAAGAAGGCGTAACGCGGGCTTTTCCGTATACGTCAGGCTTCTCAAGGATCAAGATCATGAGCATCAAGAACACCGCCCGTCTCCGTCGTGCCAAGAGCACCCGCGCCCACATCCGTGTGCTCGGCGTGCCACGCCTGTCGGTGCTGCGCACTGGCCAGCACGTGTATGCGCAACTGTTCAGCGCCGACGGTTCCACCGTCATCGCCGCCGCCAACACCCTGCAGGCCGACGTCAAGGACGGCCTGAAGAATGGCAAGAACAGTGATGCCGCTGCACGCGTCGGCAAGGTCATCGCCGAGCGCGCCAAGGCCGCAGGCATCGAAAAGATCGCCTTCGACCGTTCCGGCTACCGCTACCACGGCCGCATCAAGGCCCTGGCCGATGCAGCCCGCGAAGGTGGCCTGCAGTTCTGATTTGAAAAGCACGGGGTCTGTCCCCATGCTTTGAACCTGCCGGTACAGGCCGTACCGGACGCACCACGCCTTCTGTTCGTGGCTGCGGTCCACCGCAATATTCCACAACTATAAGCGGCCCAGCCGTAATCACTCATCTATCAAGGAATACAGAAATGGCAGAAGAACGTGCACCACGGGGTCGTGACCGCGACCGCAACCGTGAAGAGAAAGTCGACGACGGCATGATCGAGAAGCTGGTCGCGGTCAACCGCGTCAGCAAGACGGTCAAGGGCGGTCGCCAGTTCACCTTCACCGCATTGACGGTGGTGGGCGACGGCAACGGCAAGATCGGCTTTGGCTACGGCAAGGCGCGCGAAGTGCCGGTCGCCATCCAGAAGTCGATGGAATATGCGCGCAAGGGCATGCTCAACGTCGACCTGAACAACGGCACCTTGTGGCATCCGGTCAAAGCCGGCCACGGCGCGGCGCGCGTGTACATGCAGCCTGCCTCCGAAGGTACCGGCGTGATCGCCGGTGGCGCCATGCGCGCCGTGCTGGAAGCCGTGGGCGTCAAGAACGTGCTGGCCAAGGCCGTGGGTTCGCGTAACCCGATCAACCTGGTCCGCGCCACGCTGAAGGGCCTGGAAGACATGCAGTCGCCGGCTCGCATCGCGGCCAAGCGTGGCAAGAAAGTGGAGGACCTGAACTATGGCAAGTGAGTCCAACAACAACGGCACGGTCAAGGTGCGCCTGGTGCGCGGCCTGCGTGGTTCCCAGTCCATCCACCGCCTGTCGGTGAAGGCGCTGGGCCTGAACAAGCTCAACGATGTGCGTGAACTGAAAGACAGCCCGCAGGTACGCGGCCTGATCAACAAGGTCCACTATCTCGTCCGGGTCGAGGAGTAATCGATATGCGTCTCAACACACTCAAGCCCGCCGACGGTGCCCGCGAAGAACGCAAGCGCGTCGGTCGCGGCATCGGTTCCGGCCTGGGCAAGACCTGCGGCCGCGGCCACAAGGGCTCGTTCGCGCGCGCCGGCAAGGGCAAGATCAAGGCCAAATTCGAAGGTGGCCAGATGCCTTTGATCAAGCGCCTGCCGAAGGTCGGCTTCCGCTCCAAGCTGAAGCTGGATTGCGCCGAAGTGCTGTCGTACCAGTTGGACAAGCTGGAAGCCGGTGAAATCGATTTCGCCGCGCTGCGTGCAGCCAACCTGGTTCCGTCCACGGCCAAGCGCGCCAAGATCGTCAAGAAGGGCGACCTGAGCAAGGCGTTCGTGCTGAAGGGCATTGCAGCCACGGCCGGTGCCAAGGCGGCGATCGAAGCCGCTGGCGGCAGCGTGCAGGAGTAAGACCAGGATGGCGCAAGGCAACGCAGGCATTGGCGGGTTGGGCAAGTTCACTGAACTGCGGCAGCGTTTGCTGTTCGTGGTGGGTGCGCTGATCGTCTACCGCATCGGTTGCTTCATACCGGTGCCGGGCGTCAACCCCGACGCGATGCTGGCGATGATGCAGGCGCAAGGCGGCGGCATCGTGGACATGTTCAACATGTTCTCGGGCGGCGCCTTGCACCGCTTCAGCCTGTTTGCGCTGAACGTGATGCCGTATATCTCGGCCTCCATCGTGTTCCAGCTGGCCGTGCACATCTTCCCGTCGCTAAAGGCGATGCAGAAGGAAGGCGAGTCCGGCCGGCGAAAGATCACCCAGTATTCGCGCATCGGCGCGGTCGTGCTGGCCGTGGTGCAGGGTGGCAGCATTGCGTTTGCGTTGCAGAACCAGGTGGCGCCGGGCGGCATGCCGGTCGTCTACAGCCCGGGCATGGGCTTCGTCCTGACCGCCGTCGTGGCGCTGACGGCAGGCACGATCTTCCTGATGTGGGTCGGTGAGCAGGTCACCGAGCGCGGCGTCGGCAACGGCGTGTCGCTGATCATTTTCGCCGGCATCGTTGCTGGCTTGCCGGCCGCGGTGATCAGCACCGTGGAAGGGTTCCGCAACGGCACCATCAGCGCGATCGCGCTGATATTGATTGTGCTGACGGTGGTGGCTTTCACCTATTTCGTGGTGTTCGTGGAACGCGGCCAGCGCCGCATCACGGTGAATTACGCACGCCGCCAGGGTGGCCGCAACGCGTACATGAACCAGACTTCGTTCCTGCCGCTCAAGTTGAACATGGCTGGCGTGATCCCGCCGATCTTCGCCTCCAGCATCCTGGCCTTCCCGGCGACACTGGCGCTGTGGTCCGGCCAGTCCACGTCCACGATCTGGCTGCAGCGCGTGTCCCAGGCGCTGGCGCCGGGCGAGCCGCTGCACATGATCGTGTTCGCGGCGTTGATCATCGGCTTCGCGTTCTTCTACACGGCGCTGGTGTTCAATTCGCAGGAAACCGCGGACAACCTTAAGAAATCCGGCGCGCTGATCCCGGGCATCCGTCCGGGCAAGGCCACGGCGGATTACGTGGATGGCGTGTTGACGCGCTTGACCGCAGTGGGTTCGCTGTACCTGGTCGCGGTCTGTCTGCTGCCAGACATCATGCGCCTGCAGTTGGGTACCTCGTTCCACTTCGGTGGCACCTCGTTGCTGATCGTGGTCGTGGTGGTGATGGACTTCATTGCGCAGGTCCAGGCGCACCTGATGTCGCACCAGTACGAAGGTTTGCTGAAGAAAGCCAATTTGAAGGGCGGCTCGCGCGGCGGTCTGGCGCGGGGCTGAGTAACAACAGGGCGGAGCATTCCGCCTGGACTTGGCCAACACGGCCGGTTCGAACATTGAAGGGCGGCCTGTGCAGCGATCTCGTGCGCAGGTGAGAACACGCCAGTCCCTGCGCCAGAGTAGCGCGGGGCGGGGCAGGTTGGTAAGGGCGCAAGCCTGCACCGGCCGGCACCAGGCAGGTTCCGGCGCCGGAGCATGGGCACACTCCCCACGCCGGGTTCCTGCAGGTTTTGGCCTGCAGGGGCTTCCAAGTAACCCGAGATCTTGTTAAAATTCGTAGTTCACTCCGCCGGCTTGCACCGAACCCTAGCGGGTTTGCCTGCAATCGGGCCATCAAACACAGTTTGGAGAATCGCGTCATGGCGCGTATTGCAGGTGTCAACCTGCCTGCCCAGAAGCACGTCTGGGTCGGGTTGCAGAGCATTTACGGCATCGGCCGTACCCGGTCGAAGAAGGTCTGCGAAACCGCAGGCGTCACTTCGACCACGAAGATTCGTGACCTGTCCGAGCCTGAGGTCGAGCGTCTGCGCGCCGAAATCGGCAAGTTCATCGTCGAAGGCGACTTGCGTCGCGAAGTGGGCATGGCAATCAAGCGCCTGATGGATTTGGGCTGCTACCGCGGCCTGCGCCATCGCCGTGGCTTGCCGCTGCGTGGCCAGCGCACCCGCACCAATGCACGCACCCGCAAGGGTCCGCGCAAAGCCATCAAGAAGTAAGGGGCGCGCATCATGGCCAAGCCAGCAGCAGCAAAAGTGAAGAAGAAGATCAAGCGCGTCGTCACCGACGGCGTCGCCCACGTCCACGCTTCCTTCAACAACACCATCGTCACCATCACCGATCGCCAGGGCAATGCGCTGTCGTGGGCCACTTCGGGCGGCGCGGGTTTCCGCGGTTCCCGCAAGTCCACGCCGTTCGCCGCGCAGGTCGCTGCCGAGAAAGCCGGCCGCGCTGCACTGGACTACGGTCTGAAGTCGTTGGAAGTACGCATCAAGGGCCCAGGCCCGGGCCGCGAGTCCGCGGTGCGTTCGCTCAACAACGTTGGTTACAAAATCACCAACATCATCGACGTTACGCCTATCCCGCATAACGGTTGCCGCCCGCCTAAAAAGCGTCGCGTCTAAGGAGCTGAAGAGAAATGGCTCGTTATATTGGTCCTACCTGTAAGCTCGCCCGCCGCGAAGGCGCCGATCTTTCCCTCAAGAGCCCGGCGCGCGCGCTGGATTCCAAGTGCAAGCTGGAGCAGAAGCCCGGCCAGCACGGCGCAACTGCCCGCAAGGGCAAGCTCTCCGATTACGCCACCCAGCTGCGCGAGAAGCAGAAGGTCAAGCGTATCTACGGTTTGCTGGAGCGTCAGTTCCGCAACTACTACAAGAAGGCCTCGACCAAGAAGGGCAACACCGGCGAGAACCTGCTGCAGTTGCTGGAAACCCGCCTGGACAACGTCGTCTATCGCATGGGCTTCGCCATCACCCGTCCGTCCGCCCGCCAGCTGGTCTCGCACCGTGGCGTGCTGGTCAACGGCAAGTCGGTGAACCTGCCTTCCTACCAGGTCAAGGCTGGTGACTCGATCGAGCTTTCCGAAAAGGCGCAGAAGCAATTGCGCGTGCAGGAATCGCTGACCGTGTCGCAGCAGATGGACCTGAGCCCCTCGTGGGTGGAAGTGAACTCGTCGAAGTTCAGCGGTGTGTTCAAGGCCGTTCCGGATCGTTCGGACCTGCCGGCCGACATCAACGAAGCACTGATCGTCGAGTTGTACTCGAAGTAATCCCATCACGAATCCCCGGATACGCCGGGGATTTGCAGGAGACCAAGCAGCATGACGGTTACCACACAGCAGGTACTGCGTCCCCGCGGCCCGCAAATCGAACGCCTTGGCGACAATCGCGCCAAGGTCGTGATCGAACCGCTGGAACGCGGTTACGGCCACACCCTCGGCAATGCGCTGCGTCGCGTATTGCTCTCGTCCATCCCCGGCTATGCCATCACGGAAGTCGAGATCGACGGCGTATTGCACGAATACAGCACCATCGAAGGCCTGCAGGAAGACGTGCTTGAAGTCCTGTTGAACCTCAAGGACGTGGCCATCCGCATCCACACCGGTGATTCCTCCACGCTGACCCTCGCCAAGCAGGGCGCAGGCGTGGTCACCGCCGGTGACATCAAGACCGACCACAACGTCGAAATCCTGAACCCGGACCTGGTCATCTGCAACCTGACCAAGGACACGGCGATCAACATGCGCCTGAAGATCGAGCGTGGTTTCGGCTACCAGCCGGCCGCCGCCCGTCGTCGTCCGGATGAAGAAACCCGCACCATCGGCCGCCTGATGCTGGACGCGTCGTTCTCGCCGGTTCGCCGCGTCGCCTACGCCGTGGAAGCGGCGCGCGTCGAGCAGCGCACCGACCTGGACAAGCTGGTCCTGGAAATCGAAACCAACGGCACCATCGATGCCGAGGAAGCTGTGCGCACCGCCGCCGACATCCTCAGCGACCAGTTGTCGGTGTTCGGTGACTTCACCCACCGTGACCGTGGCGCGCCGAAGCAGGCTGCCAGCGGCGTGGATCCGGTGCTGCTGCGCCCGATCGACGACCTGGAACTGACCGTGCGTTCGGCCAACTGCCTCAAGGCCGAGAGCATCTACTACATCGGCGACCTGATCCAGAAGACCGAAGTCGAGCTGCTGAAGACCCCGAACCTGGGCAAGAAGTCGCTGACCGAAATCAAGGAAGTCCTCGCACAGCGCGGCCTTTCGCTGGGCATGAAGCTGGAGAACTGGCCGCCGGCCGGCGTCTCGCAGCACGGCATGCTGGGCTGATCAATGCACTGACGGATCCCTGCGGCAACGCAGGGATCCGCTTGTTACACCGCAACACGCAACACAACGTCGACGCACCCAAGGTGCGCG
>Ga0075182_11303532_pt1 | contig 13608 bp, 8 predicted proteins | sample JI102314A1RNA_FD_77317 | JGI IMG/M metagenome (GOLD analysis project Ga0075182, IMG submission 77317) | Wastewater effluent complex algal communities from Wisconsin, to seasonally profile nutrient transformation and Carbon sequestration -... | ecosystem: Engineered > WWTP > Effluent > Algae...
TACACCTAGTAAAAGTGAGACTATCAACATAGATTTATACCTAGATTGGTTTCCAATCTTAAAGCTAGAAAAAGATATGTGAAGTGTTACACTAGAAATTATAATCAATAAAGTACTAATATAAAATGAAACTGGCATTGCGAACTCTAACCAATTACCAGCAGCTTGTTTAACGATGTAAGCACTAGTGAAAGCCCCAAACATCATAGTGATACTTGCCATTGCTGCCCATAGAGCAAACTTGTGCGGATGTATCTTATTCCTTTTATTTACAAGTATATTCTCCATTATATTTAAATTAACCAATATGAAATTAAAACGAATGGAAGGTAAAAGAATGAAAAGAACATCAGTTTTAATGCTGAAGTCCTATCAAATTTTTTATGAAAATTGTAAGATAAGCCTACATACAATAAACTCAAAACCAAAACTATAAGAGTACTATACAAAGATGCTTCAGCATTGTAATAAACAAAGGCTACAACTGGTAAAATAATTATTGCATAAAATACCGCTGACAAACCAAGATTTCTATCTATTTCACCATTTCTTTCAGGCAACAATTTATAACCTGCTTTCCTGTAATCATCTTGACCAACAAAACCTATTGACCAAAAATGTGGGAACTGCCATAAGAATTGAATGACAAATAAACTAACTGCTAAAACAGTTATACTCCCTTCAAATGCAGTCGCACCGATCATTACAGGTAAAGCACCAGGAATAGCCCCTACTGCTACCGCCAATGTAGAATATCTTTTTAATGGAGTATACACAAAAGCATACGTAATCAAAGAAATCATTCCCAAAAGTGCAGTAATAGGATTGAATGAAGCTAATAAAGTTATACCTACCAAACACGATAATCCAGCAAACATAACACCTTCAGAAGATTTCATTCTTCCTGTTGCAATAGGCCTATTCGAAGTACGCGTCATCAAGATATCAAAATCTTTTTCCAATACCTGATTAAGTGCATTTGCAGCAGCAGTTACCAAAAAACCTCCTATTGCCAATGTTAATAATTTAACAAAGTCAACTGACCCACCTGCAACTATAAGATAACCTAGTACTGATGAAAAAACCACTACTAGTGATAACCTGAGTTTGGTCAACATCACATAATCAGCAAGCCTAGAAAAAATAATCTTAGATGCTTTTTCTGATACTACGTATGTATTGGAATTGCTCAATGCCTACTTTAATTTAATTATTGTTATGATATCAATGATCTCCAACTTCACCTTCTTTCAAAGGAATATGCTGTTGTACAAATTCACGCTCATCTTTATTGTAATCATAAGCCCATCTGTGAACAACAGGCAAATTACCAGGCCAGTTTCCATGAATTGGCTCTATTGGAGTAGTCCACTCTAAAGTGGTTGCATTCCAAGGATTCTTTGTCTTCATTTTACGACCATACCATATAGAATAGAAGAAGTTGATGACAAATACTAACTGTATAAAGAAAGCAATTATAGCAAATACTGTTATGAATTTATTCATTTCAGTGAAGTGCTTAAATGCGTCAAAGGTATCAAATGAGAAATATCTTCTTGGTACACCTGCCATACCAATATAATGCATTGGCCAGAAAATTGCATAAGCACTTATGATTGTACCCCAGAAATGCACTTTACCCAATGTTTCGTTCATAAATCTACCATACATACGTGGGAACCAGTGATAAATTCCAGCAAACATACCAAAAAATGCCGCTACACCCATTACTATATGGAAGTGCGCTACAACGAAATATGTATCGTGCATCTGAATATCAATAGCAGAGTTTCCAAGGAATATCCCTGTCAAACCACCTGATATAAACATTGATACGAAACCAATACAGAATAACATTGGCGTATTCAATCTAATATTACCACCATACAAAGTCGTAATCCAGTTAAATACTTTTACAGCTGATGGTACAGCGATAATTAACGTGAATACAACAAAGAAATTGGATATGAATGGATTTACACCTGACATAAACATATGGTGCGCCCAAACGATGAATGACAAAAATCCAATTGCAAGTATTGAGTAAACCATTGCTCTATAACCAAATATTGGTTTTCTAGCATGAACAGCCATTACTTCAGATACAATACCCATAGCAGGTAAGATGATGATATACACTTCAGGGTGACCTAAAAACCAGAACAAGTGTTGATAAAGAATCGGACTACCTCCTACTCTATCCAAAGCTTGTCCAGCAATAAATATATCACTCAAGAAGAAACTTGTTCCAAGACTTCTATCGAATATTAACATAAAGAATCCTGAAGCTAATACTGGGAATGACAATAAACCAAGAATAGCTGTCACGAAAAACGCCCAAATGGTAAGTGGCATTCTCCAAAGACTCATACCTTTTGTTCTTAAGTTCAATACAGTTGTAATATAATTTATACCTCCTAAAAGTACTGAAACTACAAACAACGTTAAACTAACCAACCAAAGAGTCATACCTGTACCTGAACCAGATGATGCTTGTGGCAAAGCACTTAAAGGTGGGTATGCTACCCAACCACCTGAGAAAGGTCCAGTGCTTAAAAACAATGAATAAAACATGACGATACCAGCTAAAAAGAAAAACCAGTATGACAACATATTCATAAATGGTGAAGCCATGTCTCTTGCACCAATCTGGAATGGTATAAGCAAGTTACTAAAAGTTCCACTTAAACCTGCTGTAAGTACAAAGAATACTAAAATTGTACCGTGCATGGTAACTAATGCATAATAAAACTCAGGAGCCAATTTTCCAATTCCAGTAGAAGGATCTACTACGATCCATTTTCCCAAGAAAGGTTTAATCCAAGTTAAGCTTTCCTCAGGAAAACCCAACTGCATCCTAAACACCACAGACATAGCTGCGCCTATAATAGCCCAAATAATACCAGTAATTAAAAACTGTCGGGCAATAATCTTATGATCCATTGAAAAAATGTAATGGAAAATAAAATTTGTCTGATACTTGTCACCGTGATGATGCGCATGAAAATGATCATCATAACCTTGTTCTCTGATCAGAACATCTTCTTCATGAATGGTAACATTCGCCATTTTCTTGAAATTTATTTGTTATTTAGAAATAATTCTAAGTTCAGTTCTACGATTTTGTTCTCTACCCTCTGGTGTTTCATTAGTCTCAACAGGCTGATCTTGACCATAACCACGAGATGACAATCTTGATGCATCAGCTCCCAAACCTATTAGATAAGCCATAACTGATGATGCTCTTTTGTTAGATAAATCAAGATTGCTTGTTGCATCACCTACGTTATCAGTGTGACCTGCTAATTCTATCTTCAATGAAGGATATTCTTTTAATAAATTGTTCAAATTCTCTAATTCATGTTTTGACAAATCACTTAACTTGTCCGATCCTGTTTCAAAGAAAACATGCTTAAGTTGAATATTTCTGCTTGCTGTACCTGTCGTGTCAGTTAAGAAACCTGATATATCAGATTTCAATTCTCTAGACCTAGCTTTAATTTCGTAGTCAAACAATTTTTTACCTTTATAAGGGTCTTTATCTGTATTACGAATATTAGTAGCATAAAAAGGCTTTTGACCTGCTAACCAAGTATCGAACTCTTCTCTAGTAACTACTTCTACTACCCTTCTCATAGAGTAATGCCCCTTACCACAAAGTTCTGCACAAGCTAATTCATATTCAAATGTTTCCCACTTTTGCGGACCTGTTGGGTTTTCTGGATCAGCAGGAACTTGCCACTCAGGATAAGCTCTTAACTGCTCCCTAAATTCTTGAGTTGTTTTGACTGGCGTAAAAATAAAAGATGTCGGAAGTCCAGGGACTGCATCCATTTTTACACGGAAATGTGGAAGGTAAAAGTTATGAAGTACATCTTTTGCTGTAATTCTAACTTTAACCAATGAATCTTTAGGTATTAATATTTTATCTGTTCCACCTAAAACGATATCATCAACAGAATGTTCGTCTGTCCAATCAATACCTAAGGTGTTCGTTGCTGGATCGATCAGTCTAAAGTCTTTATTTCCTAATTTACCATCTGCACCCGGGTATCTGATATCCCAAGCAAATTGATAACCTGTTGCTTCAATCTCTAAATATTGATCTTCTTCCGTTAAGGTTGGGAATATGTTATTCCAAGCGATCAAACCATTTGCAACTAAATAAGTCATAACTATAGCTGGAACAACTGTCCAAATCATTTCTAATTTAGTATCATGCGCAAAAAATATTGCTTTTCTACCTGTTGTTTGTCGGTATTTATATGCATACCAGAACAACAAAATGTGTGTCAAGACAAACACAATTCCAGTAAAGAATAAAGTGATATTAAAGATACCATCCAATTCAAAACCATGTGCTGATGCAGAAGTCAATGGTCCATAACCTAACATTTGGTTTTTGTAATGATATGCAGACCATATACATCCTATCAAAAATACAATCATAAAAGCTACTAGAGCAATTCCTTGAGTATTTGTACTTGATCTTTCTACAGCTTCCTCGCCTCTGATTCTTGCTGCTAGTTCTGTCAACTTACCGATTTGGACAACGATAACAGACAGTAGGAAAATAATTGCAAATGCTATTAAATAAGTCATTTTATATTAATTATTTATTGTTATATCAATGTTATATTACGTGGTGATGCATACTCTCTTCAAGGTATGGATCATTCTTAGGTACAAGTGCTGATTTGGATAAAACTGTCAAACCTACATATAAAAACAAACCTAAAAATCCTATAAACGTACCCAATTCTAAAAGACCTGGGAAAGTAAAGCCATCAACAAAAGTACTTACATGAGCTGCTGCATGCTCTCCACCATGAGCAGCATCTCCAGCTGCATGACCGGCTTCGGCACCGTGACCATGAGCTAATGCTTCATTTCTTGTAATCAATGCACCTGGCTTAATCATTAAGAAATAATCTACCCAGTGTCCTACTAATACTATAACTGCTACCAAACTCACTGAACCAAATTTACGCTTTGTGTCATTTCTCATCAAGACAAAGAAAGGTACTAAAAAGTTTATAATAAGGTTACCAAAAAATAACGCTGGATAATTATCATATCTTTCTCTGAAATAAATAGTCTCCTCACCAATATTTGCATACCAAATCAACATAAATTGTGAAAACCACAAGTACGTCCAAAATACACTAATTGCAAACAGAAATTTACCTAAATCATGGATATGGTTTTCGTTAACTTCCTTAAAGTAACCGTTTGCTTTTAAATAAATAATTAACAATATGGTTAATGCGATCATAGATACAAAAGCACTAGCAGTAGCATACCATGCAAAAAGCGTACTATACCAATGCGCATCTATACTCATGATCCACTGCCAAATCATAGCAGCACTTGTAAAACCTACTATTGGTAAAAATATAGCAGCATATACACGCATTGATTTGTGTATTTTAAATGTTGAATCTGACTCTTTATCTTCTTCTATAGATAATGTTCTGAATTTATGTGCAAAAAATGCCCAAGCTCCTACAAAAACTAAAGTACCACCCATGTACCAATTCTTATTTAGGAATGAAGCTTTTCCACTTAAAATTGGATCAACAGCTACACCAGCATCATCGGCCCAATGGTAAAGGTGATGCCAATGCATATAAACACCCAATGCCAGAATGACCATCAAAACCAAACCTACTACTAAAAATGATGCATAAGCTTCCCAAACTCTTTTGAAAGTTGTATGCCACCCTGCGTAAGCCGTGATACAAGCAGCAATAAAAAATGCCGCCATTAAAGATATCATAGTGAAAAACACAGAATTATGCAAGAAATTTGTCCAAAATCTAGTATGGAACTGATCATCACCCATCCAGGTTAGAATCATACAAATTACGCCAATTCCAATGGCTCCTAGTAAAACATTACGATGTCCGCTTGATAGAGTATATTGGTTCATATCTTTAAGCTATTACTTTTTTATACTTTAATTTATTAGTGTTGGTTTACTTTACCACCAACTTCTTTTACCATCATGGTATCTATTGCAACTTCTGCATTTGCTACAACTGTCTGAGCGGCTTTTTGAGCAGCTAAAACAGCATAAGGAACTTCAATATTATTGAAAGTATTTACCTTTTCGCTATACTCTAATTTTTTTGTTGCCGCCTGTAGAGATCTTATATAATGTATCACATTCCATCTTTCTTCGTAAGAAAGTTTATCACTGTAGCCACCCATTAGATTTCTACCATGTATTAGTGCGTGATAATATCTACCATTAGAAGCAGCTACAAATTCATCCAAAAGGAAATTAGCAGGTTGTACAGGATATTTTCCACCATCATCTCTCACTAGATAACCATTTCCATCTGCTTTTTCACCATGACAAATTGCACATTGAATGTTGTATAATTGTTTACCTTTTTCCAATCCCGCTGTTGTAATTGGATAAGGATTATTGATAACTTCTGCAATAGCTCTTGCTCTATCTTCTTCGTTATCTGCATAATAATAAGGAACACTACCATTCGCTTTATATGCAATACCTTGATGAGAATGACCACCAGTATGATCAGATGTACCTGCGTATCCACGAGCTATCGTTCCTGATACAGGTATCCTAGGCTGAACAATTTTATGAAGGTCATCTTCAGTTCCCCATCTATTATGGTAATAATATCCATAGGTATTTGCTTCATATGCAACGGAGTGCGCCATATCAGGCATATACTCACTACCTGTTTGGTTGCCTGTAGCAGATTGACATGACATCAAAGACATCATGATCAACACACCAAAAAAGCCTAATATTTGATATTTGATATTCATTTTATCTGAGCTTATATCGTTTTAGAATTTACTTCTGATGCACCAGTTGACTTAAAGAAAGACTCTGCTCTTTCTGCACTCACCGCACTTTTATCAAAAGCAATACAAAATTTATCGTCCGTAATTCTATCATCAAGATAAGTATTAACTACACCTGGTCCTAAACCATTAATGATATAGAAAGTAACCGTCATACCTATTGCTGAAAATAAAACCGTCATCTCAAAAGTGATCGGAATAAAAGCAGGCACTGACCAATAAGGCTTTCCACCAAATATGTTAGGCCAATCTTTTGTAAAAATCCAAGACATACCCAAAAAGGCAGTCAATGTACCGATAGCACCATAGATGAAACCCGCTTGGTGTAATCTCGATTCTTCCAATTCTAATATCGGATCCAATCCATGAACTGGAAATGGTGAGTACACATCATAGATATCCAAATGATCTTTTTTGGCAGCTTTAACTGCTCTTAGCAAATCTTCTTCGTCATTATAAAGTCCGAAGATCACATCTGTTTGTTTATTATTAGCCATTGAATAATAGATTTCGAATTAATTAATGAGTGTCTGAATGCTCTGAGTGATGCTTGTGTCCGTGACCATGTGTGGCATTGTCACCTATATACTGATCACCTGAAGATTTTAAAATTGCTTTTACTTCAGCCACTGCTACCACTGGTGCTACTCTCACGAAGATTAGGAATGCAGTAAAGAACAAACCAAAGGTTCCTACATATATACCAATCTCTACCCATGATGGAGAATACAAACTCCAGCTTGATGGTAAATAATCTCTTGCAAGTGTTGTTGCTATGATTACAAAACGCTCAAACCACATACCTATATTCACAACAATTGATAAAAAGAAGGTAAGGGTAATATTTCTTCTCCATGACTTCTTCCAAAAGAACTGAGGAGAAACAACATTACAAAACATCATACCAAAATATGACCACCAATAAGGTCCTAATGCTCTATTGAAAAACGCAAACTGCTCATATACATAACCTGAATACCAAGCTATAAATAATTCTGTAAGGTACGCTACCCCGACTATTGTGCCCGTAAGTAGAATGACCTTATTCATAGACTCTATGTGCTCAATAGTGATATAATCCTCTAGCTTCAATAACTTTCTTGTAATGATCATCAATGTTAATACCATCGCAAATCCTGAGAAAATCGCTCCAGCTACAAAGTAAGGAGGAAATATCGTAGTGTGCCAACCAGGTATAACTGATGTCGCAAAGTCAAAACTTACGATCGTGTGTACAGAAAGTACTAGTGGCGTAGATAATCCTGCAAGCACAAGTGACAATGACTCCCATCTCTGCCAGTGTTTTGCTGATCCAGTCCAACCAAACGATAACGTGTTATAAATTTTCTTTCTTAATCCTTTTGCTCTATCTCTTACTGTTGCAAAGTCTGGAACTAAACCTGTATACCAAAATAATAATGATACAGTAAGGTAGGTACTAATCGCAAATACGTCCCAAAGAAGTGGCGAGTTAAAGTTTGGCCAAAGTGGTCCCCTTGTATTAGGGTAAGGCATGATAAACATTGCTAACCAAATTCTACCCATGTGAATCAACGGAAATAATCCTGCACACATTACGGCAAATATCGTCATCGCTTCTGCTGCCCTGTTTACACCTGTTCTCCATTTCTGTCTGAAAAGTAAAAGGATGGCAGATATCAATGTACCCGCGTGACCAATACCGATCCACCAAACGAAATTGGTGATATCCCATGACCAGTTGATGGTTCTATTTAGATTCCAAGAACCTATACCAACCCAAATGGTCCAGATAATGCAAAAGATACCAAAGGTTAACACTGCAACGGACAACACAAAACCTATTACCCAAGCTTTGGTAGGTGTTTTTTCCGTCGGCGAAATCAAATCTTCAGTAATCTGATGATATGTTTTGTTTCCCGTGATAAGGGGCCTTCTTAATGGACTTACAACAGCACTCATTGATTATATTTTGAATGTTATTTCGTAATTAAATTTTAAAATTATGCATCAAAAGATTTGTCTCTGTTATTTACTTTCATAGTGTAAGTAACAGATGATCTTACGTTTATCTCTTCTAATGCGATGTAATTTAATGGTGACTCTAATTTACCACTTAATACACCTTCTTTATTGTTCATATCTCCAAAAGTGATTGCTCCTGTAGGACATGATGTCTGACAAGCAGTCTTAACATCACTATCTCTAAGCGATCTACCTTCTGTTTTTGCGGTCAACTTACCTTCTTGAATTCTTTGCACGCAGAAACTACATTTTTCGATAACACCTCTTGATCTTACTGTTACATCTGGATTCAATACCATTCTAGTAAGGTTATCAGCCATAAATGGTGTTTCTTCTTCATGAAGTTTTGGTTGATTTGCAGGGAATAAATCTGCTTTTGTATAATCCAACCAGTTGAATCTTCTCACTTTATACGGACAGTTATTTGCACAATATCTTGTACCAATACATCTGTTGTACGCCATCTGATTCAGACCTTCTGAGCTGTGGTTAGACGCATTTACTGGACAAACATTCTCACATGGAGCGTTGTCACAGTGTTGACACATCATTGGTTGATAGATGGTATTAGGGTTTTCTACATTACCGTAATAATATCTATCTATTCTCAACCATGGCATTTCGTGGTGGATAGAAACTTCATGTTTACCTACGACAGGAACATTGTTTTCTGACATACACGCAACTGTACATGCACCACAACCGATACAAGCATTAAGATCCACATGCATTCCCCAGTGATGGCCAAGTGCATATTTTTCATCAAAACCACGGTATATTTGCTGTGCATTTAAATGTTGTGCGTGCGCTCTTCTTTCATGAAGATGCTCTACACTATTTTTAAGTTCGCTTACATTAGAAGTATATATAACGGATCTGTCTGTAAGTGCACCTTGGAAACCTTTGATACCTGTGAAGTAATCAAAAAATACCAATGCAGCTTCATCCGCATTTATCTCCTGACCAGAATCTTTGTCAATACCTCTTACTCCGATAGTGTGGTGATATTGAACACAAGAGAAATCTTTTTCTTTTCCAGTTTTAGTTGAAACTGAAACTGCTGTATTATAATAACCTGGACCATCTGCTCCAAGTGTAACTAAATCATTTACATTGATACCAACGTTAGATCCTGTATGTCCTGCTTGTGTTCTACCATAACCTAATGCGATAGAAACGGTTCCTGGCATTTGTCCAAACTGTTGGATCACTGGAACAGTAAATTTCTGATCACCAATGGTAAGGTCTACCAAATCTCCATCTACTAGACCATTAAATCCCTCCATGGTGGTATATCCATCAAAATTTACTGGAACAGCAAGATAATTACCCCATGAAGTCCTCGTAACTGGGTCTGGCATCTCCATTAACCATGGATTACCTGCGTATTGACCATTTCCTATTTGGATTGTTTCAAAGAAAGATATCTCTAATTCAGTTGAAGCAGGTTTGGTCACTTCACCAGAAATTTCAGCAGCTACATATGATGGAGCACCTGATGCTGGTAAGTTTATAATACCATCATGTACAGCACTATCCCAGAAAGATTGGAAAGATGCAAATTCGCTTTGAGCTGTGAATGCCGTATTTTTCCAAGTATCTTTAAGGTACTCGTAGTATGACTGACTTGATGTCAAATCTACTGTTGTGCTTCCAGCCCAAGTTAATAGAGATAACTCTGCTTGACGTGTATTAAATAAAGGTGCAATAGTAGGTTGTATTAAAGATAAATGACCTTTTTTAGCTTCTACATCACCCCATGATTCTAAGAAATGGTTTGTTGGGGCAATAATATCACACAAAACACTTGTTTCATCTAGTACTGTAGCAAATGAAACTTTATTTTTAACTTTCGAAATACTTTCTGTTAAAGCCTTGCTGTATGCAGAGTCATATAAAGGATTAGCACCGTGGAAAATCAATAGATCCACACTACCACCTTTGATTTCATCTACCAAAGATTTTAATTCTGTATCGTTACCTTGTCTTTGATAAGAAGGTACTGACATGTCGATAGTACTACCATAATTACCTAAAGTATTATTGATAGCATTTATCATCAATTGCTCATTCACATGGTTAGAAGCACTGATTACCAATGACTTACCTTGAGCAGCTTTAAGTTCGGTGGCAACCTTAGACAATGCTTTTTTAGCTTTGTCATTCAAGCCTGATGCAGCACCACCACCTACTATCTCGCTATATAGGTGCGCAATGGCAACACCTTGCTCAGATGGTTTGACCAAAATTCTATTATCAGCATTCGAACCTGTCATTGACATGTGACTCTCCACCTGAATATGTCTAGACATTTTTGCACTTGCAATGTCATTTATTTTTCTACCTTTCACATATGCTGCTGCATATTCAATTGGTGAAATCCAAGTTCCTAGGAAGTCTGCCCCAAAACTTACAATTACTTCTGCTTTATCAAATTTGTAACTTGGTACTACTCTTTGTCCAAAGTTTTTAGCATTTGCATCTAATAATGCAGATGCTGAAACAGGATCGTAAGTAATTACTTTAGCATTTGGATATTTTGCTGCAAATTCACCCAATGCTCTTTTTGCAGTTGGACTCATTAATGTATTTGTAACGATTCTGATACCTGTTGAAGCTGGAAGAGTCGTAGCCATAAGCTTATCAACTTCTGCCCAATCAGTATCTTTCCATGAATCTCCAGACTTCATTTTAGGACCTGAAAGCCTACTTGTATCATATAAACTTAATACAGAAGCTTGAGCCCTAGCAGAAGTACCACCGCCTGTAATCGGAGATAAATCGTTTCCTTCTATCTTGATAGGACGTCCTTCTCTAGTTTTTACAAGAACTGGACAGTAATCACCACCATTTACAAAAGTAGATGCATAATAGTTTGCAATACCTGGTACAATTGTATCAGGTTTTACAACATAAGGGATGGCACGTTTGATGGGAATATCACAACCCGCGGCAATAGTTGCAGCACCGACGCTAAAACCAAGAAATTTAAGGAAATCCCTCCTATTACCTGCTAATGAAGCTGGCATATCTGAGTATGAAACGGATTCATCAGCAAATTCCTTATTAGCAATTTCTAAGAATTCGGCATCTTGTGTTAGGTCTTTTTGTCCTATCCAAATATTATCTATCTGATTTTTCATGAATATATTAAGATTAATATTTTCTAAAATATGATTTTAAATTAAGGTATTAGTAATGACATTTTTGACATTCCAAACCTCCTATATCGGATACCGTTACTTTATCTCTTTTACCCGCTGCCATCTCCTCGTGGTACTGTGTATAATTAGCATAATAAGGATTGTCTTTAAACTTCACTTCTGTTTGTCTGTGACAATTAATACACCATCCCATAGAAAGTGGAGATGCCTGTTTTACAACTTCCATTTCTTCTACTTTACCGTGACAAGTCTGACATTCTACCTTACCTACAGTTACGTGTTGAGCATGGTTAAAATATGCGTGGTCAGGCAAGTTATGTATTCTCACCCACTCTATCGGTCCTTGAACTTTCTTTTTCTGTTCATTTGTCAATGACTTTTTGATGTCAGCCCACTGCTGCTCTACGACATTTTCACCTTCTTTATTAAGTGCTGCCAATTCTTTAGCTTTTACATATTCATCTCCGATCCATTTACCATAGATGGCTTTGATCTCTTCTTCTGTTTTGGCATCATAATTTTCGATGTATGTATTTGTAGAAGGGTCATAACCCGCAGAAACAAAAATCTTCGTCAACTCTGCTGTACCATATTGTGAACCTACTTTGATTGCTCTGTGGCAATTCATACAAGTATTTGCGGCAGGAATGCCAGAATGTTTAGATCTTCTAGCACTATCATGGCAGTATTGACAATCAATTTTATTTACACCTGCATGCGTCACGTGTGAAAACTTAATTGGTTGATCTGGTTGATATCCTTCCTGACGACCTAGTTCTGTTGCTTTGTTTACTGTAGTGTAAGCGCCTAATATGATCGCTGCAAATAATAAGAATGTCACTACTCCTTTTGAAGTCAAAATCTGAGCAATGGTTTTCTTTTCTACATATTCACCATCTTTAGCAGCTGCGATCTGATTAAGATTAGAAATAATCTTAGTCAACAATAAAGCCAAGATAGCTAGAACTGCTGCTATGATAAGGTACATAGGAAGATTGCTTTTTTCTTCAACAGGTCCTGCAGCAGGATCAGTTGGAACTGCACCTGCTGCTTTCACAGGATAAGTACCATCATAGGTACCATTGATGTAAGCAAGTAAGTTAACTATTTCGTCATCTGTAAGATTAGGAAACGCGGTCATCACCGTTGGCTTGTACTGATTCCAAATTTCCAAAGCTTTTGGGTGACCTGAAGCGATCATAGCTTGTGAATTTCTAATCCAAGCATAAAAAGCAACATCATCGCCCCACTTTGCTTGGGCTCCTCCCAAAGCTGGACCTGTGGCCGCAGTTCGCATGTCTTTGCTGTGACACGCAGCACAATAATTTTTGAATAACTCTTTGCCTGCATCAGGATTGGCCTGAGCTGACATTCCGAAGCTTAAACTTGCAACGAAAATTGTTATTATCGACTTGATTATGAGATGCTTGTAAATCATCATTGGCTTATCTTTATTAATGTTGATGTTATTCAACGTAATTTCGTCAAAAATCATTGCTCCATATGGCAACAATTCCTCATAATCTCTGGATTGAATCCATCTGTATGTGCTATTGATCAATCTTGGAAACTCTGATGGATCTGGTGCTGGCCCAAG
>Ga0075182_10000531_pt1 | contig 13324 bp, 10 predicted proteins | sample JI102314A1RNA_FD_77317 | JGI IMG/M metagenome (GOLD analysis project Ga0075182, IMG submission 77317) | Wastewater effluent complex algal communities from Wisconsin, to seasonally profile nutrient transformation and Carbon sequestration -... | ecosystem: Engineered > WWTP > Effluent > Algae...
GCCGAACCGGTGTGACGTGCAGCTCCACTAGCCTTTGAGAAAAAGGGTCGGGGTTGCGGCTTTTTATTCTTTGGAAGAAAGCAGCGTCAGTCGAGGTGAGTTGGCGTCTGATTGTGGGTGAGCGCCCATGTAGCTCAGTTGGTAGAGCACGTCCTTGGTAAGGACGAGGTCATCAGTTCAATCCTGATCATGGGCTCCAGACTATTTAATTAGAGAAACAAACGATAACGTAAACATCAGAGAACAGGAGACAGCATGGCAAAAGAAAATTTCCAACGGACGAAGCCGCACATGAACGTTGGCACGATTGGGCACGTCGATCATGGTAAGTCGACCCTGACTGCTGCTATCGTGGAAGTGCAGCACCGCAAGGGTATGGCCCCGCCCATCAGCTATGCTGAAATCACCAAAGGTGGAACGGTTCGTGACGATACGAAGACCGTGACCATCGCTGTCTCCCACGTGGAATACGACAGCAATTCCCGCCACTACGCACACATTGACTGCCCTGGACACGCTGATTATGTGAAGAACATGATCACTGGTGCCGCTCAGATGGATGGAGCGATTCTGGTGGTGAGCGCAGCGGACGGTCCGATGCCTCAGACCCGTGAGCACATCCTGCTCGCTCGTCAGGTCGGTGTGCCGGCCATTGTGGTGTTCCTGAACAAGGTTGACTTGGTGGATGATCCGGAGTTGCTGGATCTGGTCGAGATGGAAATCCGCGACCTGCTCAACAAGTATCAATTTCCGGGTGACAAGACCCCGGTGGTGCGTGGTAGCGCCACAGCGGCGATTGCGGCGAAGCCTGAAGGTGAGAAGGCGATCCAGGAGTTGTTGGACGCAATCGACGCTTTCATCCCGCTGCCGACTCGCGAGGTCGACAAGCCCTTCCTGATGTGCATCGAAGACGTGTTCAACATTGAAGGTCGTGGAACCGTGGTGACCGGCCGTGTGGAACGTGGCGAGTTGAACAAGATGACGGAAGTTGAGATCGTTGGGTTGAAAGACACCCGCAAGACGACCGCGACTGACATTGAAATGTTCCGCAAGCTGCTCGATAAGGCGAGCGCTGGTGATAACGTGGGTATTCTCCTCCGTGGAACGAAAAAGGAAGATGTGGAGCGGGGTATGGTTCTAGCCAAGCCCGGCAGCATCACACCGCACACTCAGTTCAAAGCTGAAGTGTATGTTCTCTCGAAGGAAGAAGGTGGTCGTCACACTCCGTTCTTCACAAACTACCGCCCGCAGTTCTACTTCCGTACCAGCGATGTGACGGGAAGTGTGATCTTGCCTACTGGCGTTGAAATGGTTATGCCTGGTGACAACGTTGCGGTCGAGGTGACTCTGATCGTGCCTGTCGCGATGGAAAAAGGTCAGCGCTTCGCGATTCGTGAAGGCGGTCGCACCATTGGTGCTGGTCGTATTTCCGAAGTTGTTAAGTAAGTTAACTCTTTGCGTGTTTGCCAGGGGAGTTTACCTCCTCTGGCAACTATTTGCGGGCGACGCGCGAAAGGCTTTAGGTTAGGGCGTTAGCTCAATTGGTAGAGTAGCGGTCTCCAAAACCGTTGGTTGGGGGTTCAAGTCCCTCACGCCCTGCCAGCTTTGTGTGGTCGGAGGGGTGGCAGAGTGGTCTATCGCGGCGGTCTTGAAAACCGCTATCTCTTAACCGGGATCGGGGGTTCGAATCCCTCCCCCTCCGCCAGAGAGGCGGCCGAAAGGTTTGCCGCTTGGTGCGTGCGCTGGCGGGATGTTCTGGAATGGTTCGAGCTCGAACGTTGGGTGTGAGGGTCTCGAGGGTGATGCAGTGTCGGTGGTTCAAGTCGAAGATTTTGCGTGAACGACTATACTAAATTTGGAATCGGCCTGGCCGTGGTGGCAGTGATCTTCGGCATCCTGTGGCGGATGGGCTATCTGCTGCGTCTGACGAGATACGTTCAGGACACCAAGGAAGAGCTCAAGAAGTGCACTTGGCCAACAGTCGATGAACTGAAAGGTTCTACGGCGGTGGTCATGATCACGATCCTGCTGCTCGGTCTCTTCATTGTGGGCGTTGACTTTTTGATCACCGTCGTGGTCAACGTTCTCACCAACATCAACAAGACCGCCTAGTTTGCGGAGTTCAATTACTCGCATGCGTAGCCAGTGGTTCGTCATTCATACGTTGGCCGGTCAGGAACAGAAGGTTAAGGACAGCCTCGAAAAGCGGGTCAAAGCTGAGGAGATGTCCGAATTCATTCACGAGGTCCTGGTTCCGATGGAGCGCGTTGCCGAGGTTCGCAACGGCAAAAAAACGGTCACGAACCGAAAGCTCTACCCGGGTTACGTCTTCGTCGACATGGTTCTGTTGGATGAGGGCAACCGGATCATTGAGAAGCCCTGGTATTTTATCCGCGAGACTCAAGGCATCATCGGCTTTGTGGGCGGGGAGCGTCCGACGCCCACCCCGGGCGACGAGATCGAATCGATCAAAGCCCAGATTTCTGAGTCGGAGGACCAGGAGAAGCCCAAGGTTGCGTTCAACGTGGGCGAGACGGTCAAGATCAACGACGGGCCCTTCCTCAACTTTAGCGGCGTGATCGAAGAAATTGACCCGGACAAGGGCAAGCTGAAGGTCACGGTGAACATTTTCGGCCGGAATACTCCGGTTGAGCTGGAATACTGGCAGGTGGAGAAGGCCTAAGCGGGCCTAAATCGCTGGCCGCAATATCGGGTAAGGCGACGAGAAATTTCGAAGAGAAAACTTAGTTATGGCAAAGAAGAAAGTTGGTGAAATTAGGTTGCAGATCGCGGCAGGTCAGGCCAATCCGGCTCCTCCCGTCGGTCCTGCGCTGGGTCAGCATGGCGTGAACATCATGGCCTTTTGCAAAGAGTTCAACGCGGTGACCAAAGGCGATGCCGGCTTGGTCATCCCGGTCGTGATCTCGGTGTATCAGGACAAATCCTTCACCTTCATCACCAAGTCTCCGCCCGCCTCCATTCTTCTGAAGAAAGCGGCTGGTGTTGCCTCCGGTTCCAAGGTTCCGAACAAGGACAAGGTTGGCAAAGTGACTCGCAAGCAGATCATGGACATCGTCAAGATGAAGGCCAAGGATCTGAACGCGGCGAGCGACGAGGCCGCCTTTCGCTTGATTTCGGGTACTGCCCGCAGCATGGGCATCGAAGTCATTCCCTGATTTAGTCCGTCCGAAAAAGCGGGAGAGCCAACGCTCGCATGCACCGCCTATAAAACATGCCAAGTAAACGATACAAAAAAGCACTTAGCCTGGTCGACAAGACCAAGCCGCAGGCCTTGAAGGCCGCGGTGGAAACACTCGCCAAGCTCCCGAAGGCGAAGTTCAACGAAACAGTGGAACTATCCATGCGTCTCGGCGTGGATCCCCGTCAGTCGGACCAGATGGTTCGTGGCACGGTTCCGTTGCCTCATGGCAGCGGCAAAACCGTCCGCGTGCTGGTGTTCGCCAAGAGCGGCCAGGCGGCCGATGCCGCCACTGCGGCCGGAGCTGAACATGTTGGATTTGATGAGTTGATCAAGAAGTGCAATGAGGGATGGTGCGATTTCGACGTCGCGATTGCGACGCCCGAGGCCATGACGGAAGTTCGTAAGCTCGGTAAGGTGCTCGGACCTCGAGGTCTGATGCCGAACCCGAAGACGGGCACCGTCACGGACGACACCGCCAAAGCGGTGAAGGAAGTCAAAGCCGGCCGTGTCGAGTTCAAAACCGACAAGAGCGGCAATGTTCACGTTCCCGTTGGCAAGCTGTCCTTCACTCCAAAGCAGTTGGAAGAAAACGCCCGCACCGTCCTCGAGACGCTGTACAAAGCGCGACCGGCGAGCGTCAAGGGCATCTTTGTCCTCAGCTGCACGCTGTCGGCCACTATGAGCCCTGGCATCCGGATCGATACCAAAGAGTTCATCTCGGCAGCATAAACCGAAACCCTAAAATACCTTTTACTCCATGCGTGCTGAGAAACAAAACATCAGTTCGGAATACGTCGCCCGGTTGGGGAAGTCTCCTTTCTTCTTCGTGGTAGACTACACCGGTTTGAAGGTCGCGCCCTTGACCGAGCTCCGCAAGCGCCTGCGTGGTGCTGGTGCTGAGATTCATATCGTCAAGAACTCCATCTTCCGGATCGCAGCCAAGGACTCTGGGGTTGCTGATTTGGGAAGCACCCTGACGGGCCAGACGGCCGTAATTACGGGACAGAAGGATGCGGCGGCGGCGGCCAAGATCCTCAAGACCTTTGCTTCGGAGTTTGAAAAGCCCAAGTTGAAATTCGGGTTCCTCGCGAACCAACGAATGGAGGCGGCGGCCATCAATATCCTGGCAGATCTGCCTTCCCTGGACGTGTTGCGGGCCAAGCTGCTCGGGCTTATCAATACTCCCGCCACGAGTCTGGTGCGCATCATCAATACGCCGGCGAGTCAGCTGGCTCAGGTCATCAAGGCCAAGTCCGAGAAAGCTTAATCGGATCGGTTTTGGACTGGTAACAATTTCCTCCGGACGATGTCCGTCTGGGGAATCATCAAGAACAACAAAGTAAATCGTCGGTTTGCGGGCCGCAGGCTGAAAACCTTCATGGCCGTGAAGGACGACGAGACTGAAAGGAACTATGTCGGATATTGCAGCGATCGTTGATCAGTTGAGCAAGTTGACCGTGGTCGAAGCCGCGGATTTGGTTAAGAAACTCGAAGCCGCTTGGGGCGTTAGCGCCGCGGCTCCTGTGGCTGTGGCTGCTGCGGGTGGTGCTACTGGCGCCGCCGCTCCTGCTGCTGAAGCCCAGACCACGTTCGACGTGATCGTGGCGTCTGTGCCGGCTGATAAGAAGATCGCCGTCATCAAAGTGGTTCGCGAGGTCAAGGCCGGACTGGGATTGGCGGAAGCCAAGGCTCTGGTTGAAGGCGCTCCGAAGCCCGTGCTCGAAGGTGCTAGCAAAGCCGATGCTGAATCTGCCAAGAAGAAGCTCGAGGAAGCTGGTGCTAAAGTTGAGTTGAAGTAATTACCGTTCTCAAGCGTCGGGACGATGAGCGGACTCGTCGTCCCGACGCCATCTCCATTTCGGAGCGCGATTACGCTCCAAGAGACCGCAAAATTGAACAGTCAGAGCCGATTAGATTGGCAAGTATTCCGGGAGAAAAACCGGGACGCTTGCCTTATGTCGTTGAATAAAACCAGAGTCCGGCCGGTTTCCGGACGATGATGAGGACCAAAAATGCCATCGAAAGCAACTGAGCGTATCAACTTCGGGAAGATCAAAGAAATCATTGCCCCGCCGAATCTTATCGAATTGCAAACGACTTCGTACAAGGAGTTCTTGCAGTTGGATATCTCGGCGTCCAAACGGAAGAATACCGGGCTGGAAGCGGTTTTTACGGAAGTGTTTCCGATTGAGAGCTACGATGGTAAATGCGTGCTGCAGTATGACAGTTACGAGATTGGTGAACCTAAGCAAGATTGGCTCGAGTGCCTGCGCGAGGGAATCACGTTTGGCGCACCTCTCTACGTCACGTTCCGGCTGAAGGAAGAGAAGGGCACCAAGGAAGAAAAGGTGTTCATGGGTGAGTTGCCCTTGATGACTCCCCAGGGTACCTTTGTCATCAACGGTGCTGAGCGGGTGATTGTCAGCCAGTTGCATCGCTCCCCTGGTCTCGCCTTCGAAGAGACCATTCATCCGAACGGCAAGAAGCTGCATTCTTTCCGCATCATCCCCGACCGCGGGTCCTGGTATGAGGCTCAGTTCGACACCAGCGACATGTTGTATGTCTATCTGGATCGGAAGAAACGCCGCCGCAAGTTCCTTACAACCACCTTCTTCCGCGCTCTCGGCTATAGCACTGATGCGGAGATTCTCCAGTTGTTCTACGAGATCGAGGAACTTTCGATCAAGGAAGCGGAGAAGTTGGACGACCTGCAGAATAAGGTTTTGATTGAGGACGCCGTCGACCCTGACAAGGGCTTGGTGGTGGCGCGCGCTTTTGAGCCGCTGTCTAAGGCCGTGGTCAAGCAGATCGGTGATCTGGGAACCAATAAGATTCGGGTCGTGGACACCACCTCTGACGATGGCATCATCATCAAGTGTCTGAAGAAGGATCCGACCCGGAACGAAGAAGAAGCTCTCAAGGATATTTATCGCCGTCTCCGGCCTGGGGATCCGCCGACTGCCGCCAACGCGCGGGCGCTCATCAAGCGGTTGTTCTTTGATCCGAAGCGATACGACCTCGGTCGCGTCGGTCGGTACAAGATCAATCAAAAGCTCGGATTCGACGACAAGAACGATTCCCGCATCCTGACCAAGGAAGATCTGGTCGCCGCGACCAAGTATCTTCTGAAGCTGAAGCGCTCGGAAGGTTCGCTCGACGATATCGACCATTTGGGCAGCCGCCGGGTTCGTACTGTAGGCGAGTTGCTGGCAAACCAGTGCCGTGTCGGTCTGGCCCGCACCGAGCGTCTTGTCAAGGAGCGCATGACGCTGTTTGATCAGAGCCTGGAACAGATGACTCCGCAGAAGCTGATCAACCCGAAAGCTCTTTCGGCGGTCATCCGCGACTTCTTCGGCCGAAGTCAGTTGTCGCAGTTCATGGATCAGATCAACCCGTTGGCGGAGTTGACGCACAAGCGTCGGCTCTCGGCCCTCGGGCCTGGCGGTCTTTCCCGAGATCGTGCTGGCTTTGAAGTCCGTGACGTCCATCCGTCCCACTACGGCCGTATTTGTCCAATCGAGACGCCTGAAGGACCTAACATCGGTCTGATCGCTTCATTGGCGACCTTTGCCCGGGTGAACGATTTCGGGTTCCTCGAAACGCCCTACCGCAAGGTCGAGAACGGCCGGGTCACCGGCCAGATCGATTATCTGACCGCGGACCGGGAAGAGAACTACACCGTTGCGCAGGCGAACGCGCAGATTGACGAGAAAGGCAACTTTACAACTGCCAGGGTGACCTGCCGTTGCAAGGGTGACTTCGTCGACGTCGAGCCGAAGAAGGTCGACTACATGGATGTCTCGCCCAAGCAGCTCGTATCGGTAGCCGCTTCCCTGATTCCGTTCTTGGAACACGACGATGCGAACCGCGCATTGATGGGTTCCAACATGCAACGCCAGGCGGTACCTTTGCTGATCACCGAAGCTCCCTTTGTGGCCACGGGCCTTGAGGAGCGCGTTGCTCGCGATTCCCGCGCGGTGCTCGTCGCCGAGGAAGCTGGTAAGGTTGCCTCCGTCAACGGAAACTCCATTATCATCACCGAGGACGGCAAGCTTCCCGAGGGCAAGAAGAAGATCAAGACCGACGCCAGTGCCGGCGTCCATGTCTACCCTGTTCGCAAGTTCATGCGTTCGAACGCCGCGACCTGCATCAACCAGAAGATTCTGGTCGAGAAAGGCGCCTCGGTTAAGAAGGGCCAAGTTCTGGCCGATGGTCCGTGCACGGAGAAGGGCGAGCTGGCCCTGGGACGGAATGTGCTCTGCGCATTCATGCCTTGGAACGGCTACAACTTCGAGGACGCCATCCTGATCAGCGAGCGGATTGTGAAGGAAGACATCTTCACCTCCATCCACATCGATGAATTCGAGGTGGGCGCTCGTGATACCAAGCTGGGGCCTGAAGAAATCACGCGCGACATCCCCAATTTGGGCGACGAAGCGCTGAAGAACCTCGGACCCGACGGCGTGATCCGTGTTGGCGCGGAAGTGAAGCCGGGCGACATTCTCGTGGGTAAGATCACTCCGAAGAGCGAGACTGAACTAGCCCCGGAAGAACGTCTGTTGCGCGCTATCTTTGGTGAGAAGGCCGCGGACGTTAAGGACACCTCCTTGAAGGTTCCCTCGGGCACCTATGGCATCGTCATGGATGTCAAAGTTTCCTCCAAGAAGGAGCGCGATCTCGACAAGGATCGCCTGTCTCCGGCCGAAGCCAAGAAGGCGAGCAAGCAGCTTCAGGACGACCATAAGGGCAAGATCGACGATCTGCGCGAGCAGTTGACTGAAGCTCTGAGCAACATCCTGTTGGGTGAGAAGATCCCGCTAGATGTCGTGAACTCCGAGACGGGTGAGATCATCATTCCGGCCAACCGCAAGATCACCAAGACCCTCCTGCGCAAGCTGGCTCAGGTCTATGATCGCATCGAGATCGATCCATCTCCGATCCGCAACAAGATCAACGAGATCATCGGCACCTTCAAAAAGAAGTTCGATGAGCTGCAAATGCAGATGGATGAGGAGATGGAGCGGGTTGAATCCGGCGACGAAATCGACGTTGGAATCATCAAGCAGGTGAAGGTGTATATCGCCTCGAAGCGGAAGCTTTCCGTGGGTGATAAGATGGCCGGTCGTCACGGTAACAAGGGTGTTGTCGCCAAGATTGTGCCGGAAGAGGACATGCCGTTCCTCGAGGACGGCACTCCGGTGGAGATCGTCTTGAACCCGCTGGGCGTGCCTTCGCGCATGAACGTTGGACAGGTCTTGGAGACGCACTTGGGCTGGGCTGCCAAGATGCTCGGCATGAAGTTTGCCACTCCCGTGTTCGACGGCATGAAGGAAAAGGACATCCGCAGTTACCTCAAGGACGCCAAGCTTCCTGAGCACGGCAAAGTCAGGCTCTATGACGGACGTATCGGGGAGCAGTTCGACCAGGAAATCGTGGTGGGTTACATCTACTTGATGAAGCTGGGCCACTTGGTCGCGGACAAAATCCACGCCCGAGCCGTCGGACCCTACTCGCTCGTCACCCAGCAGCCGCTGGGTGGTAAGGCGCAGTATGGCGGACAGCGCTTCGGGGAAATGGAAGTGTGGGCCATGGAAGCTTATGGAGCGGCATACATGCTCCAGGAGTTGCTCACCGTCAAATCGGACGACGTGCAAGGGCGCACGCGTATCTATGAGAGCATTGTCAAGGGTGACAATGCGCTCGAAGCAGGCATCCCTGAGTCCTTCAACGTTCTGGTGAAGGAAATGCAATCTCTGGGATTGGATGTGCGAGTGGGTTATTCGAACCCAATTGATACCCCGCCTCAGCCGGCGCAGCTGCCCAGCTGAGACGAAACCCGAAAACTTAGGCGCCAAAACCGTCCTTTTAGCTCCATACTATGATGAACTCCAACAGAGAGTCTGTCCGTGAACTGATCGGCTTGGATAAAGTCAACCAAGTCGACCATGTCGCCATCTCCGTTGCTTCGCCGGATTCGATCCGATCCTGGTCGAAGGGCGAGGTGAAGAATCCGGAAACCATCAATTACCGCACGTTCAAGCCCGAGAAGGGCGGCTTGTTCTGCGAGCGCATCTTCGGTCCTGTGAAGGATTGGGAATGCTCCTGCGGCAAGTACAAGCGCATTAAACACAAGGGTGTTGTCTGCGATCGTTGTGGTGTCGAGGTCACTCTTGCCCGCGTTCGGCGCGAGCGGATGGGCCATATCGAATTGGCGGTTCCGGTCTCGCACATCTGGTTCTTCAAGTGCATGCCTTCGCGCATCGGCCTCGTGCTCGATGTCACGGCTCGTAACTTGGAACGCGTGATCTACTACGAGGATTACCTCGTGATCGATCCCGGAGCCACGCCGCTCAAACTCCATCAGCTCCTGAGCGAGCATGAATATCGCGAAGCTCGCGAAACCTACGGCGCTGACTCGTTCACTGCCAAGATGGGTGCCGAGGCGGTCCGTGACGCCTTGGGTCGGGTTGACCTGGCGGCTGCGATCACGCATCTGCAGCAGGCGATGACCGAAACGAAGAGCAAGCAGATCCGCAAGAAGATCTCCAAACGGATCAAACTGCTCCAAGCATTCCTGGCGCATAAGGTCCGCCCTGAGTGGATGATCCTCACGGTTCTGCCCGTGATTCCTCCTGACCTCCGCCCGTTGGTGCCGCTCGAAGGTGGACGGTTTGCCACGTCTGACCTGAACGATCTGTATCGCCGGGTCATCAATCGTAACAACCGCTTGAAGAACCTGCTCCAGCTGAAGACCCCTGAGGTCATCATCCGGAACGAGAAGCGCATGCTTCAGGAGGCGGTCGACGCCTTGTTTGACAACGGTCGCCATGGCCGCGCCGTCACGGGCGCCGGCAATCGGGCGCTCAAGTCGCTGTCCGACATGCTCAAGGGCAAGAGCGGACGCTTCCGTCAGAACTTGCTCGGCAAGCGAGTGGATTACTCCGGCCGTTCAGTCATTGTCATCGGACCTGAGCTCAAGCTCAACCAATGCGGTCTGCCGAAGAAGATGGCTCTGGTGCTGTTCGAGCCGTTCATCATTCGCCGCCTGAAGGAACTCGGTTACGTTCATACCGTTCGTTCAGCCAAGAAGATGATCGAACGTCAGTCGCCCGAGGTCTGGGACATCCTGGAAGAAGTGACCAAGGGGCATCCGGTCCTCCTGAACCGCGCTCCGACTCTCCATCGTTTGTCCATCCAGGCTTTCGAGCCCGTGTTGATCGAAGGTGAAGCCATCCGGATTCATCCGCTGGTTTGCACCGCTTACAACGCGGACTTCGACGGTGACCAGATGGCTGTTCACGTCCCGCTGTCGGTCGAGGCTCAGATGGAAGCCCGCCTCTTGATGATGGCGCCGCTGAACATTTTCAGCCCGTCGAGCGGTAAGCCGATCATGACGCCGACCCAGGACATTCCCCTGGGCTGTTACTATCTGACCGCTGAGCCCCGCAAGGTCCGCAAGGACAACGACCGGCTCATGCTGTTCGCCAACAAGAGCGAGGTGATCTTCGCGCACATGGACGGCGCCGTGGTCACCCATGATCGCATCCGGATGTGCAATCCCGACATCGGCCGCAAGACCGAGTTCGGCGACATGAACAAACGGGTCATCGAAACGACCGTCGGCCGCGTCATCTTCAGCGAGATCTGGCCGGAGGAGCTCGGCTTCCCGAACAAGGTCATCAGCAAGTCTCAGCTGGGCGACGTGATCTGGCGTTGCTACAAGGTCTGCGGTCACGAGAAGACGGTCATCGCCCTGGACAAGCTCAAAGAGTTCGGGTTCCGCGAAGCGACTCGCGCTGGGATTTCGATCGGAATTGATGACATGATCATTCCGAAGGAGAAGAACCAGGAGATCGAGGTTGCGCAGAAGGAAATTGCGAACGTTGAGAAGCAGTACCGCCAGGGTCTTATCACTCCGGGTGAGCGCTACAACAAGATCATCGATATCTGGACGCAGGCGACCGATCATATCGCGAACGTCATGCTCCGAACCCTGGAGCACAACCAGGGCAAGAAGGAGTACAACCCGGTGCATCTGATGGTGGACTCCGGCGCTCGTGGTAACCGCCAGCAGGTTCGTCAGTTGGCCGGTGTGCGCGGACTGATGGCCAAGCCCTCCGGCGACATCATCGAGAAGCCCATTCTCTCGAACTTCCGTGAAGGTCTGACCGTTTTGGAGTATTTCATCTCCACGCACGGTGCCCGTAAGGGTCTGGCTGATACGGCGCTCAAGACGGCTGACTCCGGTTACATGACCCGTAAGCTGGTCGATGTGGCGCAGGACGTGATCGTCACGATCGACGACTGCAACACTTCCAACGGCATCTGGGTGCAGGCGATCTACGAAGGTGAAGACGAAGTCGTCAAACTCAGCGAGCGCCTGGTGGGTCGTTACTCTTGCGACGATATCGTCGATCCGAGCAACCCCAAATCCTTCCTGGTGCGGGCGAACGAGGAAATTGACGAGATCAAAGCGAAAGCCATCGACAGCGCCGGCATCGACAAAATGAAGATCCGGTCGGTGCTGACCTGCGAATCCAAGCAGGGCATCTGCATCTACTGCTACGGCCGTAACCTGGCAACTGCCAGCCTGGTCAAGCGTGGTGAAGCGGTCGGCATCATCGCCGCCCAGTCGATCGGGGAGCCGGGAACCCAGCTCACGATGCGTACGTTCCACATCGGTGGAACGGCGACCAGCGGATTCAAGCAGCCCACCATCAAGCCGAAGCATGACGGCGTTATTCAATACGTCGATCTGCGCACGGTTGAACTCGAAGACGGCAATCACGTCGTTCTGAACAAGAACGGTTCCGTGGTCGTGTTGAACGAGGACGGCCGCGAGCTGGAAAACCACACGCTGGTCATCGGGTCTGTTATCTCCGTCCCGAACGGAGGCCGGGTCAAGAAGGGCGAGCCGATCGTCCAATGGGATCCCTACAACGTCCCGATTATCGCTGAGAAGCCGGGCCGCATTAAGTTCCATGACATCATCGAGGGCGTGACGATGAAGCAGGAACTGGATGAGACCACGAGCCAAGAGGCCATGGTTATCATCGAGCACAAGGAAGATCTGCATCCGCAGATTAACATCTTGGACGAAGATGACGAGCCGATCGCCAGCTATCCGATTCCGGCTGGCGCGCATATCGTCGTGAAGGAAGGTGGCGAATCCGTGGCCGGTCAGGTCATGGCGAAGACGCCCCGTAAGACGTCCAAGACGAAGGACATCACCGGTGGTCTTCCGCGTGTCGCCGAGCTCTTCGAAGCTCGCCGTCCGAAGGATGCTGCCGAGATTTCGAAGATCGACGGCATCGTCGACTTCGGCCCGAGCGTTCGCGGCAAGCGCTGCATCTTGATCAAGGATCCTCAGACCAACGTCGAGGAGGAGCATCTGATTGCGATCGGCAAGCACGTCATTGTGTTCAAGGGCGACTTTGTGCGCAAGGGACAGCAGCTCACGGAAGGTCCGATCGATCCGCATGAGATCCTGGACATCAATGGGCCGCAGGAGCTTCAAGAGCATTTGGTCAACGAAGTGCAGGAAGTCTATCGTCTGCAAGGTGTGACGATTAACGACAAGCACATCGAGATCATCGTGCGCCAGATGCTTCGCAAGGTCCGCATTACGGAGCCGGGAGATACCGGGTTCCTGTGGGGCGAACAGATTGAGAAGTCGGAGTTTGAAGAAGAGAATGCGCGGGTGGAGAAGATGGGTGGCAAGCCCTCTGAAGCCCAGCCGGTGTTGCTTGGAATCACCAAGGCCTCCTTGGAGACCGAGAGCTTCCTCAGCGCCGCTTCCTTCCAGGACACGACTCGTGTGCTGACCGAGGCTGCGACCACCTGCCGAGTCGACTATCTGCGCGGCTTCAAGGAAAACGTGATCATGGGTCACATCATTCCGGCTGGTTCCGGATTCAACGACCACCGTGAGGTCAAGCTGAAGCCGATGGTTGAGCTCGAGGAATTGCCCCCGTTGATCGAGGAGGTACCTCCGGTTCCGCCGCAGGCAGGCGCGCCGGCCGCCGAGGCGCACGGCGTGCTTAGCTGATCGAGGTCCAATCAGACTTCGAGTTTTTCGGGGCGGCGCGCTCCCTCGCGCCGCCCTTATTCAGCGAATAATCT
>Ga0075182_10000267_pt1 | contig 12667 bp, 21 predicted proteins | sample JI102314A1RNA_FD_77317 | JGI IMG/M metagenome (GOLD analysis project Ga0075182, IMG submission 77317) | Wastewater effluent complex algal communities from Wisconsin, to seasonally profile nutrient transformation and Carbon sequestration -... | ecosystem: Engineered > WWTP > Effluent > Algae...
GCCGATAACCGATTGCGGAACCCCCGCACGGGAATGATGGTGGCTGACTTCGAGCTGAAATCCGAAAGCGCGGGCTTGTGCCCGTCATTTTTTTGAATTTATGCCGGTCAAGACATTCAGGCCGTTGACGCCGTCAACACGGTACATCACGTATCCGTCGTTTGACGAAATCACCAAGACGAAGCCCGAGAAGTCGCTGGTCTTTACAAAGAAAAAGACCGGTGGTCGCAATTGCTATGGGCGCGTCACGGCGCGCGCGATTGGCGGCGGCCACAAGCAGAAGATCCGCAATGTGGACTTCCGCCGTCACCGCCACGGAATTGCGGCGACGGTCGTTGGCATTGAGTACGATCCGGGTCGCAGTGCCCGCATCGCGCTCATCGAATATCCCGACAAGGAGCGCGCCTACATTCTTGCTCCCGACGGTCTTGTTGTCGGCCGCCAGGTTGTCAGTGGCCCCACGGCGCCCGCCGAGGTTGGCAATTGCCTTCCGTTGAGCGCTGTTCCGGTGGGCCTGCCGATCCACAATCTGGAGATCAATCCGGGCAAGGGTGGTCAGATGGTTCGCAGCGCTGGCAGCGCGGCAACGCTGATGTCCCGCGATGACGGTTACGCACAGATCCGCCTTCCCAGTGGTGAGATTCGCCGGGTGCATGAGACCTGCTACGCCACCGTCGGCCAGGTCAGCAATCCCGAGCACGAGAACATTGTGCTCGGCAAGGCCGGCCGCTCGATCCACCTGGGCCGTCGTCCGATGAGCCGCGGCATGGTCCGCAACCCGGTCGATCACCCCAACGGCGGTGGTCAGGGCAAATCCAAGGGTGGTGGCGGACGCCAGCACCTCATGTCGCCGTGGGGCGTTCCGGCCAAGGGCTATCGCACCCGCACCAAGTGGAAGTATTCCAACCGGTTCATCGTTGTCCGTCGCGACGGCCGGCCGATGAAGCGCAAGTAATCCCGCTCAATCCCTCTATCGATTATGGGTCGTTCGATCAAAAAAGGTCCGTTCGTCGATCACCACTTGCTCGACAAGATCGGCAAGGCGCGGGACACGAAAAGCAAGTCCCCGATCAAAACCTGGTCGCGTCGTTCGACGATCACCCCCGAGTTCGTGGGGCTGACCTTCAACGTGCATAATGGCAAGATCTTCAGTCCGGTGTTCGTCACCGAGAACATGGTGGGACACAAACTGGGCGAATTCGCCCTGACCCGCACGTTCAAGAAACACGGAGCTCACACGGCCAAGGCCGAAGCCAAGTAAACCTATGGAAGTCAAGGCCATCTATCGAAACTTCCGCATGTCCCCGCAGAAAATGCGGGAGGTCGTGCGGCAGATCCAGGGGCTGCCGGCGCGCCAGGCCGAGTCCGTGCTGCAATTCGTGCCGCGCAAATCCGCCCGGGCGGTGCTTAAGACGCTCAAAAGCGCCATCGCCAACGCTGAGAACAACCACAAGCTGAACGCCGACACCCTGATCGTCCGCGAGGCTGTCGCCCAGCACTCCATTCGTCGCCGGCACTTCATTCCGAAGGCCCGCGGTTCCGCCGGTCCAATCGTCAAACGCTATTGTCACATCCGCATCGTCCTCGCGGGTAAAGACTGATTCTCGTTCGCTTATGGGGCAAAAAAACCAACCCAATCGGCCTCCGGGTCGCCGTCAACAAGGACTGGCGCTCGAAGTGGTACGCCGGCAAGAAAGAATTCCGGAAGTTGCTCGTTGAGGACGCGACCCTGCGCCGCATCCTCAAGAAGAAGCTGGAGAGCGCCAGTGTGCCAAAGATCGTCATCGAGCGCGCCGCGAACCGGTGCCGCATCACGATCCATACGGCCCGCCCTGGCGTGGTCATCGGTCGCAAGGGCGCCGAAATCGACAAGATCAAGGAAGACCTGTCCAAGATGACGGGCAAGGAGATCTACGTCGACATCGTCGAAACCAAGCAGGCCGAAACCGATGCCCAGCTGGTTGCTGAGAATGTCGCGCTCCAGCTCGAGCGCCGCGTCAGCTTCCGTCGCGCCATGAAAAAGGCCATCCAGGTGGCCATGGACATGGGCGTCGAGGGAATCAAGATTCGCTGCGCCGGCCGTCTCGGTGGCGCCGAACTCGCCCGCGTCGAAACCTACATGCAGGGCCGGGTGCCCCTGCACACCCTCCGGGCGCGCCTGGACTATGGGTTTGCTGAAGCCCGGACCGTCTACGGCAAACTCGGCATCAAGTGCTGGATTTGCAAGGGTGAGATCAAGCCTGAAGCCCGGCGGCGCGATGAACCCGCGCCCGAGACCGTGCCTCTGCCGACCAACAACCCCGCCCCGGCGCCGATCGCCGCGGCCTGAGATTAACGCTGCAACCACAGGATTGAACTATGTTGATGCCGGCAAGAGTCAAGTATCGCAAGAAGCAGCGTGGCAACCGCGCGGGTCTGGCCACGCGGACCAATACGGTGGCATTCGGGGAATATGGCCTGCAGGCGCTCGAGCGCTGCTGGCTTGACACCAAGCAGATCGAGGCCGCCCGCGTGGCCATCAATCGTAACATGAAACGCCGTGGCAAGGTGTGGATTCGGGTGTTCCCGGATCACTCCTACACGAAAAAGCCGCTGGAAACCCGAATGGGCACCGGCAAGGGCGGCGTGGAATCCTGGGTGGCGGTCATCAAGCCGGCCATCATCCTCTTCGAGGTGGACGGAGTGCCCGAGGCCCTGGCGCGCGAATCGCTGCGCTTGGCTGCGACCAAACTTCCCATCAAGACCCGATTCATTGCCCGCCATCACGCGGCCTGATCCCTATGAAGTATTCCGAACTCAAGGACACCACGCTCGAAGAGTTGCTCACCAAGGGGCGGGAACTCCGGCAGCAGTTGTTCAACCTGCGCCTCCAGCAGGCCACCGCCCGGCTGGAAAAGCCCGCCCTCCTGCGCACGCTGCGCAAGGATGTCGCGCGGATCGAAACCCGGATTTCGGAACTTCGTAATGCGGCCAAAACCGCCTGAGTAAATCATGAGTGACGAGCACAAGACCGAAACTGCCGGTGCGGCCCCCGCCGCCGCCACCCCCACCGCCCAGGACAGCCGCGGGCACCGCAAGGAACGGGTTGGCGAGGTCGTCTCCAACAAGATGACCAAGACCATTGTGGTTCGCGTTGAGCGGCGCTTTCCGCATCCGCAATACCGCAAGGTCATCAAAAGCTACAAAAAGTTTTACGCCCACGACGAAAAGGGTGAGGCGCGTCCCGGTGACGTCGTTCGCATCGAGGAAACCCGCCCGCTCAGCAAGCTGAAGCGGTGGCGTCTGGTTGAAGTGGTCGAACGGACCACCGCCGCCGACCCCGTCACGGCCTAGCCCCAGGACCACGCCATGCTACAGATTCGTTCCATTCTCGACGTCGCCGACAACACCGGCGCCAAGCGCGCCGCGGCCATCGGCGTCCTCGGTCGCAACCAGCGCTATGCCGCGGTGGGCGATGTCATCAAGGCGCATATCAAGGAGGCCGCTCCCGACGGCACCGTGAAAAAGGGCGAGGTCGTCACCGCCGTCGTCGTCCGCACCAAGCATCCGGTGCGCCGCTCCGATGGCAGTTACCTGCGCTTCGACTCGAATGCGATTGTCATCATCGACAAGGAGCATAACCCGCGTGGGACCCGCGTGTTTGGTCCCGTCGCCCGCGAACTGCGCGAAAAGCGGTTCATGAAGATCATTTCCCTCGCCCCCGAGGTCATCTAGCCGGCTATGCAGAAGTTTCCCGTCAAAAAAGGCGATGAGGTCGTCGTGATCACCGGAAAAAACCGGGGTCAACGCGGCAAGATCATCGAGGTCCTGCGCAGCCGCGAACGCGTCGTGGTGGAGGGGATCAACATCATCAAGCGCCACCTCAAGCGCGGCAGCAAACCCGGCCAGGCTCAGGGCGGCATCATCGAACGTGAGGCGGCAGTCCACGTCTCGAACGTGATGCTCGCCGAGCGGTACGATGCCCGCCGCGGCAACAAGACCCCGGCCACCCAGCCGGCCGGCGCCTAAGGCCACCGATTCCCTCGTCTGAAGTGACCATGAAACCGAGATTGCAAGAAAAGTACGAGAACGAGGTTCTCCCGGCCCTGCGCAAGAGTCGCGGCTATGGGAACGTCCACCAGATTCCCCGCATCGAGAAGATTGTGGTGAACATGGGCATCAGCACGTCCAAGGAAAAGGGCGCGCTCGAGGAGGCCGCCAAGGACCTCTCGATGATCACCGGACGCAAACCGGCGATCTCGCGCTCCCGCAACAGCGTGGCCAATTTCAAGCTGCGTGAGGGACAGGCCATCGGCTGCCGCGTGACTCTGCGCCGCGGGGCGATGTATGAGTTCTTCGACCGCTTGGTGGCGGTGACGCTTCCCCGGATTCGTGACTTTCGCGGACTCAGCCCGCGCAAGTTTGACGGTCGCGGAAGTTACAACTTCGGTTTGCCGGATCAAAGCGTCTTCCCGGAGATCGAACTGGACAAGGTGAAGTTCCAGCAGGGCATGGACATCACCATCGTGACCTCGGCGTCGAGCGATGACGAGGCGCGGGAACTTTTGAAACTGATGGGCTTTCCGTTCGCGGAGAAATAGGCATATGGCCAAGAAATCCTGGTTGGAACGTAACAAGAAGAAGGCGGCAACGGTCGCGAAGTACGCGGCCCTGCGCGCCGAGTTGAAGGCGAAGAAGGACTATGTCGCCATCACGAAGCTGCCGCGCAACGCCAGCCCCACGCGGTTGGTCAACCGCTGCGCCCTGAGCGGCCGGCGTCACGCCTTCCTGCGGAAGTTCGGCGTCTCCCGCCTCACGTTCCGCGAACACGCCCTCAACGGCCTCATCCCCGGGGTCGTCAAAGCCAGCTGGTGAACTGATATGAGCGATCCCATTTCCGACATGCTCACGCGGATCCGCAACGCCCATCTGGCGTCGCTGCCCGCCGTGGAACTGCCGCATTCCCGCCTCAAGGAGAGCATCGCCCAGATCCTCCGTCAGGAAGGCTACGTCAATGGCGTGGCTGTGGAGGGCACAAAAATCAAGAAACTCAAGGTCACGCTCCGCTACGACGGTCGTCGGGGTGTCATCGAAGGTCTAAAACGGGTCAGCAGCCCCGGGCTGCGCCGCTATGTGTCTTCCGGCGAAATCCCGCGTGTTCGCGGCGGTCTGGGAATCGCAATCGTGAGCACCTCCCGGGGTGTGATGACCGGGCAAGACGCCCGCCGGCAGAAGTTGGGCGGTGAACTGCTCTGCTACGTCTGGTAATCAGGCCGCCCCGGCAACCTATCTTCGACAAACTTATGTCTCGTATTGGCAAACAACCGATCACTCTCCCGGCCAAGGTCAAGGTGGAGGTCAAGGCTGGGCGCATCCAGGCCGAGGGGCCGAAGGGCAAGCTCGAGATGGCCCTGCCGCCCCGGACCAGCGCCGTGGTGGCTGACGGCACGCTGCGCGTGAGTCGCGATGGCGATGATTCCCAGGGCCGCGCCATGCACGGACTCGCTCGTGCGCTCGTTGCCAACATGGTCAAGGGCGTCAGCGAGGGATACGTGAAGAAGCTTGAGATCAATGGCGTCGGATTCAAGGCCGCCGTCACGGGCAATGTCTGCTCGCTCAGTCTCGGCTATTCCCACCCGATCAACTACAACATCCCGCCGCAGATCAAGATTACGGTCGAGGAGAATACCAAGCTCACGGTCGAGGGACCGAGCAAGCAGTTGGTCGGTCAGGTCGCCGCCGAGCTGCGCAGCTATTATCCCCCCGAACCCTACAAGGGCAAGGGAGTCAAGTACGCCGACGAGAAGATCGTCCGCAAGGAAGGCAAGACGGTTCAGTGATTTTCAATCGGATGCGGCCTTGGCCCATCCCTCTCACGATGCTACAAAAGAAGAAAGGCGTGTTGCTGCAGAAGCGGCGTTGGCGTATCCGGAAGAAGCTGGCCGGCTCGGCCGAGCGTCCCCGGATGGTTGCCACGTTCAGCAACCAGCACATTTACGTCCAGTTCATCGACGATGCTGCCGGCCGAACCGTGGCCGCGGCCTCCAGTCGGCGCAAAGCGGCGGAGTCCCAGCCCCGGCTGGGTGCCAATGTCGCCGGTGCGACAGCCATCGGACGTCAGGCGGCCGAGGCCGCCCTGCAAAAGGGCATCAAAGCGGTCGTTTTCGACCGTGCCGGCGCCCGTTACCACGGCAAGGTCAAGGCGCTCGCCGACGCCGCCCGCGAAGCCGGGTTGCAATTTTAACCCTGGAAGGAATTAGCTGTGTCAGACCAAACCAAGACAAACGTTGCCCCACCTGATGCGGGCCAGGCGCCGGCGCCCGCACCCCGCGGTCCCCGCGGACCCGGTCGTGGTGGCTCTTTCGGTGGCGGACGCGGTGGTGGATCTTTTGGCCGCGGAGGACCGCGCGGTGGCCGTCGCGATGACAATTCCGGATTTGGCGATGCCGCCAACGAGTTCGTCGAGAAGGTTGTTTACATCAACCGTTCCGCGAAGGTCGTCAAGGGCGGTCGCCGCTTCAGCTTCAGCGCCTTGGTCGTGGTCGGTGATCGGCGCGGACGCGTCGGCGTCGGCCTGGGCAAGGGTGGCGAAGTGTCGGATGCGATCCGCAAGGGCACCGACATCGCCCGTCGTGCGATGGAGCCCGTCGCGCTGAATGGGCCGACCCTTCCTCATGAATCCTTCGGTATCTTCTGTGGTGCCAAGGTTCTGTTGCGTCCCGCCTCCCCCGGTACCGGCGTGATCGCCGGGAAGACTGTCCGGGCCGTTCTGGAGAGCGTCGGCATCAAGGATGTGCTGACCAAGTCTCTCGGTTCCAACAACGCCGCCAACGTGGTCAAGGCCACTCTGACGGCCCTGCGGCAGCTCAAGACCCGCGAAGACATCCTTCGCAGCCGCGGCATCGCGATCCGTCCGGTGGCGGCCTGATCCGTAACCGCTCCAACTCAAGATCTACTTAGATTATATGCGTTTGCATGACCTGAAACCCCGACCGGGCGCCAAACACCGGCGCAAGCGCCTCGGGCAGGGCGAATCCAGTGGTCGCGGAAAGACCAGCGGTCGCGGTGGCAAGGGCCAGACCGCACGCTCCGGCAGCTCGATTCGCATCGGCTTCGAGGGCGGCCAGATGCCCCTCATCCGGCGCATTCCCAAGCGCGGATTCAACAACGCCCGCCACGCGATCCGCTACAATCCCGTCAATGTCGGCGATCTCAATGTGTTTGAGGATGGCGCCCGGGTTGATGCCGATGCCATCCGCGCTGCCGGCCTCGCGAACGGTCCGATCGCCCGAATCAAGATTCTGTCGGGTGGCGACCTCCAGCGAAAGCTGACGGTCGTTGCCGATCGTTTCAGCGCCGCTGCCCGCACCAAGATCGAAGGTGCCGGTGGTAAGGCCGAGATTGTCGCTGGTTGATACCAGCCTTCCCCTGCCGCGTCGCTGCCATGTTCGCCAACATCTTCCAAACCTTCGCCAACTGCTTCCGCGTTCAGGAACTGCGGTCGAGGATTTTCTTCACGGCGCTGGTCCTGTGCGTCTGCCGGATTCTGTCGATCATTCCGATCCCGGGTTTGGACGGCGTGGCTCTGAATCAGTATTTCGAACGGAATGCCGCGGATGGCGGCGGCATTCTGGGGATGTACAGCATGTTCACGGGCGGTGCCCTTGAGCATTGTGCCATTGGCAGCCTTGGCATCATGCCCTACATCAGTGCCACCATTATCATCCAGTTGCTCGGTGCGGTCATTCCGCAATTGAGCAAACTGCTGCGGGAAGAGGGCGGCCGGGCAAAGATTGTCCAGTACGGTCGCTACCTCACCGTCCTGCTCTGCTTCGGTTGGGGTATCTTCACCACCTTGGGATGGGAACATCCGGACAAGACCTTCCCTGGGTTTCAGGGAACGTTGATCCAGCCCTACCTTGGAATCTGGTGGTATCGGATTCAGACGGTCTTGATCCTGACAACGGGAACAATGCTGCTGATGTGGCTGGGCGAACAAATCACTGAGCGTGGTATTGGCAACGGTGTGTCGCTCGTCATCTCCATTGGCATTCTCGCTCGGCTCCCGGCGGCGTTTCAGGGCCTGCGCGACATGTTTGCGGCCCGGGCGGCCACCGAGCGGTTCAATCCGTTCTACGCCCTCGCGCTGATCGCAATCCTGCTCGGTGTCATCGCGGGTGTGATCGCAGTGCTTCAAGCACAGCGAAAGATTCCGGTGCAGTATGCCCAGCGCGCGGTGGGCCGCAAGGTGTTCCAGGGTGGCAGTTCGTTCATGCCGTTGAAGGTCAATTACGCCGGCGTCATGCCCGTGATTTTCGCCCAGGCGATCCTGATGTTCCCGGCCCAGATCCTCCAGAGCGCCGGGGGCTTTCTGAACCTCCCCACACTCCAGGCGTGGTCCGCTCTGTTTCAGCAGGGCACGGCTGTCTACATGCTGTTGGAGGGTGTGATGATCCTGTTTTTCTCGTATTTCTGGGTTGCGACCCAGTTCAACGAGCTGCAGATAGCCGATGATCTGAAGAAGAATGGCGGCTACATTCCGGGCGTGCGGCCTGGTCAGGCGACCAGCGACTACCTGCACAATGCGATGCAACGCATCACCCTTGCGGGTGCGATCTTCCTAACCTTGATCGCGGTTGTTCCGAGTCTGCTTTCCGACCGCATGGGGGTGCCCCGTGCCGTCTCTCAGTTCTTTGGCGGTACCAGCATGCTGATTCTTGTGGGTGTGGTGCTTGATACCACACGCCAGATTGAGTCCCATCTCCAGATGCGCCACTACGATGGCTTTCTGAAGAAAGGCAAGATCCGTGGTCGCATCTAAGTAAGAATTCGTCGCTTGCCGTCGGACCGGTCTCGTGAAAACGGGCCCCGCGGGAAGTGGTGGAGACAGATCCCGATGATTCCGCTGAAGCGAGGCCAGGATCTGGAGAAGATGCGGCGAGCCTGCCGTGTTGCCCGACAGGTGCTGGACGAGCTGGCAGCCGCGGTGAAACCCGGATGCACCACCCGGGAGTTGGATGATCTGGCGGGTGTGATCATCGCCCGCTATGGCGCGCGCAGTGCGTTTTTGGGATACCGCAAGTATCCTTGTCAGTGTTGCATCTCGGTGAATGACGAAGTCGTCCACGGGATGGGCAAACCAACCAGGCGGTTGGAATTCGGTGACATCGTCAGTCTGGATGTCGGCGTTGTGGTCGATGGATTTGTGGGCGATACCGCCCATACCGTTCCGGTGGGTGGCTGCAGCCTTGAGGCGCAGCGCCTGCTGGATGTGACGGAAAAAGCGCTCTTTGATGGAATCGCAGCGGCCCGCGCCGGCAATCGGGTGACCGATATCTCGCGGGCAGTTCAGCGGTTGGTGGAAGCGAACGGGTTTGGCGTGGTCCGGGAATTCACCGGGCACGGGGTGGGGCGGAACCTTCACGAGGAGCCGCAAATCCCCAACTATGTCGATCCGGCCTGCAACGACCGGCTGCTGCCAGGAATGACTCTGGCGATTGAACCGATGGTGACGGCGGGGAAGGCGGCGATCAAAATTCTAAATGATCGCTGGACAGCGGTGACGCTGGATGGTTCCCTGTCCGCCCATTTTGAACATACGGTGTTGGTAACCGAGGGTGATCCCGAGGTGTTGACATGCAGCGCGCCGGCTCGTTTGTAGTTGGTGCGCTGGTCACCGGGAAGCTTTCGGAACGATTGTTTCGGGCACAATTGTCGAATGGACATGAGTTGCTCGTGCATGCCACACGGCGCCAGTCGGCCGATCAGTTGGATCGGGTCGGACCAGGCGCCGTCGTCAGTGTCGAAGTATCGTCCTTCGACCTGTCAGTCGGACGGCTCGTTTTCGAAGAAAGGCAAGAATGAAAGTTCGTGCGTCAGTGAAGAAACTTTGTGAGAACTGCAAGATCATCCGCCGTCGCGGGGTGATCCGGGTGATTTGCACCAATGCGCGGCACAAGCAACGGCAGGGATAGACTTAGCAATTGATCGCATATGGCACGCATCATCGGCGTTGAAATTCCGGGCGAGAAGCGGATCGACATCGCGCTCCGCTACATCTACGGCCTCGGCCCCAAGAACTCGAACGAGATCTTGGAGCGAGCCAAAATCGACCCCAGCATCCGGGCGAAGGACCTGACCGAGCAGCAGCTTTCCCAGATCGTTCACGCGATCCAGGACGGCAAGTATGTGATCGAAGGTGACCTGCGCCGCGAGATCGGCATGAACCTCAAGCGCCTGCAGGGCATCAAGTGCTACCGCGGCGTCCGCCACCTGCGTGGCCTGCCGGTTCGTGGTCAGCGTACCAGCACCAACGCCCGCACCCGCAAGGGGCCGCGCAAGACGGTCGGCGTCCAGCGCAACCCGAATGCCAAGGCTGGCACCCACTAGTTCACCGCCCGCCTCCCCAATCTCTAGTCCTGTTTCGCTATGTCCGACGAGACCCAGAAACCGACCCCGGCGACGCCGGAAGCCCGTCCCGCCAAGGCCAAAAAGGCCGACGCCCCCCGTCCTGACGCTGCTCCGCCCGCTGCGGGTGCCGCGCCCGCCGGTGGCGCCCCGGGAGCCCCGGCACCCGCTGTGCCGGCCGCTGGCAATGCCCCCACCGCCGCCGAGTTGCTCGGTGATGATCCGAATGCCAAAAAGATCATCAAGGCCAAGGGTTCCAAGAACATCAGCAACGGTGTGGCCAACATCCGGGCGACGTTCAACAACACAGTGGTGAGCATCACCGACATGCAGGGCAATGTCGTTGGTTGGTCGAGTGCCGGTCGCGTGGGCTTCAAGGGTTCCCGTAAGAGCACCGCATTCGCCGCCCAGCAGGTCGCCCAAGACGCGGCCCGTCAAGCGATGTCCCACGGCATGCGCGAGGTTGAGGTTCGCGTGAAGGGTCCGGGTTCGGGTCGTGAATCCGCCATTCGTGCCCTTCAGGCCATCGGCATGGAGATCAGCACGATCAAGGACGTGACTCCGGTTCCCCATAACGGCTGCCGTCCGCGCAAGAAGCGCCGCGTGTAGTCCAACCCCGACCGCCAAATCTTTTCCGACTAAACTATGGCTCGTTATACTGGACCCCGGGTTCGTGTCAGCCGCCGTTTCGGTGTCCCCATTTTCGGCCCGACCAAGTACCTTGAGCGCCGCAATTACGGCCCGGGTGTTCATGGTCCCAAAAGCCGCCGCAAGACCACCGATTACGGTGCCGGCCTGCTCGAAAAGCAGAAGTTGCGGTATTACTACGGTCTGATGGAGAAGCAGTTCCGGGGCGTCTACGAACGCGCATTGCGCCGTCGTGGTGTCACCGGTGACCAGATGCTGCAGATCCTCGAGACCCGGCTGGACAACGTGGTCTATCAACTCGGTTTCGGCCTCACCCGGGCCGCCGCCCGCCAGTTGATCTCCCACGGACACATCCAGGTGAATGGCCGCAAGGTCACCATCCCGAGTTACGCCGTGAAGGTCAACGACTTGGTCGCCGTGCGCGAACAGGCCGCCTCCCGCCAACTGGCGGGGCGCAACCTCGAAAGCTCCGGCAGCCGGGCCGTGCCCGACTGGCTGCGGCTCGAGAAGGACGCCTTCCGTGGTCAGGTCCTCCGCATGCCCGCCGCCAGTGAGATTCAGGCGATCGGCAATGTGCAGGCGGTTGTCGAATTTTATTCCCGCTAGTTCACTTGACGGCACCTCCTTCCGGGGGTGCCGCTGCAATTATATGGGCCGTGCCGGCAGCGGGAATGCCGGCCGCGGTCAGTTAACAATTGCATCTCCGTTGACATACTATGCCAGTTCGACTCGGTCGGTTTGAAATGCCCAAGCGTCTGGTCAAAGACGACCAGACGGCCAATCTCACGTATGCCAAGTATGTGGCTGAACCCTTTGAAACGGGTTACGGACACACGATTGGCAACAGCCTGCGGCGCGTGCTGCTGAGCTCCCTTGAGGGAGCGGCCATCACCAGCGTGAAGATGGATGGCGCCATGCACGAGTTCACCGCCGTTGAGGGCGTGGTGGAGGACGTGACGGACATCGTCCTGAACCTGAAGAAGATTCGCTTCAAGTCTCAGGTTCGCGAGCCCCAAACCCTGCTGGTCTCTGTGAACAAGGAAGGCGCCGTCACCGCGGCGGACATCCAACTGAACCAGAACATCGAGTGCGTCAATCCGGAGCAGCTCATCTGCACACTCGATCGGAAGCGCAAGTTCGAGATGGAGCTTGAGGTCAAGGTTGGCCGCGGGTTCTGCCCCGGCGACGAAAACAAGAAGACGGACCAGCCGATCGGCGTGATCGCCATCGACAGTCTGTTCTCCCCGGTGACCCGGGTTCGCTACACCGTCGAGGCCGCGCGCGTCGGCCAGCGCACGGACTATGACAAGCTCAACATCGAGGTTTGGACGGACGGCCGGATCACCCCAGACGACGCCCTGACCCAGGCGAGCGCGATTCTCCAGCATCACCTCGATGTGTTTGTCGGCTACGACAAGAACGCGATTGAATTCGAGCGCGAGGAGATGAAGGTGGATGACGAGCAGGCCAAGCTCAAGAAGCTGCTCAACATGAGCGTCAACGAGATTGAACTCTCGGTGCGCGCCGCCAACTGCCTCAACAACGCCAACATCACGACCGTGGGTCAGCTGGCGATGAAGACCGAGCAGGAAATGCTCAAGTATCGCAACTTCGGCAAGAAGTCCCTCAACGA
>Ga0075182_10048940_pt1 | contig 12593 bp, 24 predicted proteins | sample JI102314A1RNA_FD_77317 | JGI IMG/M metagenome (GOLD analysis project Ga0075182, IMG submission 77317) | Wastewater effluent complex algal communities from Wisconsin, to seasonally profile nutrient transformation and Carbon sequestration -... | ecosystem: Engineered > WWTP > Effluent > Algae...
AGCCGCAGGTGTCGCCGTGGAACACGCTGACCAAGGGCTACCGCACTCGCAGCAACAAGCGCACGCAGACGATGATCGTCTCGCGTCGCAAGAAGTGAGGCCTGAGGAAACACCATGGCACGTTCACTCAAGAAGGGTCCCTTCGTGGACCACCACCTGATGGCCAAGGTCGAAAAGGCCTCTGCCACCAAGGACAAGAAGCCGATCAAGACCTGGTCGCGTCGTTCCACCATCCTGCCCGAGTTCATTGGCGTGACGGTTGCCGTGCACAACGGCAAGCAGCACGTGCCGGTGTACGTGACCGACCAGATGGTCGGTCACAAGCTCGGCGAGTTCGCGATGACCCGCATGTTCAAGGGTCACCCTGCGGACAAGAAGGCCAAGAAGTAAGGGATGACGACCATGGAAACCAAAGCAAGCGTGCGCGGCGTGCGTCTGTCGGTCGACAAGGGTCGACTGGTGGCCGACATGATCCGCGGCAAGAAGGTCGACCTGGCCCTGAACATCCTGACGTTCACCCCGAAGAAGGCGGCCGGCATCATCAAGAAGGCCGTCGAGTCTGCGGTGGCGAATGCCGAGCACAACGACGGTGCCGACATCGACGAACTGAAGGTCACTTCGATCTACGTCGAGCAGGGCGCAACGCTGAAGCGCTTTTCCGCACGTGCCAAGGGCCGCGGCAATCGCATCAGCAAGCCCACCTGCCACATCTTCGTGACGGTCGGCAACTGAGGAGCTGGGAAGAAACATGGGACAAAAAATCCATCCGACCGGCTTCCGCCTCGCGGTCACGCGCGCATGGCAGTCTCGCTGGTTCGCCAACCACCGCAACTTCGCCGGCATGCTGGCCGAAGACCTGCAGGTTCGTGACTACCTCAAGACCAAGCTGAAGAACGCCGCGGTCTCGCGCATCCTGATCGAGCGTCCCGCCAAGAACGCCCGCATCACCATCTTCTCAGCACGCCCGGGTGTGGTGATTGGCAAGAAGGGCGAGGACATCGAGAACCTGAAGGCGGAACTCGGCCGTCGTCTGGGCGTGCCAGTGGCCGTCAACATCGAAGAGGTGCGCAAGCCCGAGATCGATGCCCAGCTGATCGCCGACTCGATCACCCAGCAGCTCGAAAAGCGCATCATGTTCCGCCGCGCGATGAAGCGCGCGATGCAGAACGCGATGCGTCTGGGCGCCCAGGGCATCAAGATCATGTCGTCCGGCCGCCTGAACGGCATCGAAATCGCCCGCTGCGAGTGGTATCGCGAAGGTCGCGTGCCGCTCCACACCCTGCGTGCCGACATCGACTACGGCTTCTCGGAAGCCAAGACCACCTACGGCGTCATCGGCGTCAAGGTGTGGGTCTATCGTGGCGACCGCCTGGCCAACGGCGAAGCGCCGGCCATCGCGAAGAACGATGCCGCGGAAGACGACCGTCGTCCTCGTCGTGGCCCGCGCCCGGGTGCGCCCGGAGCCAATCGTGGCGGCCGTCCTGGTGATCGTCCGGCCCGCGCCGACGGCGTGGCGGCAGCGCCCGCCGCCCCGGCGGCCGACGGCCCGAAAGGCCCTGCCGTCAAGCGTGTCCGTCGCGCCGCTCCCCCGGCGGGTGGCGAGACCAAAGGAGAATAACGATGCTGCAACCCGCACGTCGCAAGTTCCGCAAGGAGCAGAAGGGCCGTAACACCGGCATCGCCACCCGCGGTGCCAACGTGTCGTTCGGCGAGTTCGGCCTGAAGGCCACCGAGCGCGGCCGCATCACGGCGCGGCAGATCGAGGCGGCCCGCCGCGCGATCTCCCGCCACATCAAGCGTGGCGGCCGGATCTTCATCCGCATCTTTCCGGACAAGCCCATCTCCCAGAAGCCTGCCGAAGTCCGGATGGGCAACGGCAAGGGCAACCCCGAGTACTACGTGGCCGAGATCCAGCCGGGCAAGGTGCTGTACGAGATCAACGGCGTGCCGGAACAACTCGCTCGCGAGGCGTTCCTGCTGGCTTCGGCCAAGCTGCCCCTGCGCACGACCTTCGTCGCGCGCCAGGTCGGTACCTGATCGCGGAGAACCAGTCATGAAAGCATCTGAACTGCGCACCAAGGACACTGCGGCGCTGGAGAAGGAAGTCTCCGACCTGCTGAAGGCCCACTTCGGCCTCCGCATGCAGAAGGCCACGCAGGCGCTGACCAACAATTCGCAACTGGGCAAGACCCGTCGCGACATCGCGCGTGCCAAGACCATCCTGGCCGAGAAGAAGAGGGCCGCCAAATGAGTCAAGTCCAAAGCGAAGCACAAGCCACACCGGCGAAGAACACCCGCACCCTGGTCGGGCGAATTGTCAGCGACAAGCGCTCGAAGACCGTGACGGTGCTGGTCGAGCGCCGCACGGCGCACGAGCTGTACGGCAAGATCGTCGCCAAGTCGCGCAAGTACCACGCGCACGACGAGAAGGACGAATACAGCCTGGGCGACGTCGTCGAGATCGCCGAAGGACGCCCGATCAGCAAGACCAAGTCCTGGGTGGTGACCCGGCTGATCGAGAAGGCCAAGCTGGTCTGATTCCGTCGAGCGCCGCAAGACCCTTCGCGCCAGCCAAGACGGTCGGACGCTGGATACTCCGGCGCCGGCCGTTTTTGGTTTCGGCAACGTCAGGCCCGTGACCGCATCGCGTCGGCGTCACGACAGCCAGTTCCACCTGCACTTCGAGGAGCACCCATGCTGAAAGTTGGAGACAAGTTGCCCGCGGGCAGCCTGCAAGAATTCATCGAGATCGAGGGCGATGGCTGCTCGGTCGGCCCCAACACCTTCGATGTCGAGAAGCTCACCGCCGGCAAGAAGATCGCGATATTCGCCTTGCCCGGGGCTTTCACGCCGACTTGCTCGGCCAAGCACGTGCCGGGCTACGTTGCGCGCGCAGACGAACTCAAGGCGGCCGGTGTCGACGAGATCTGGTGCGTGTCAGTCAACGACGCATTCGTGATGGGCGCCTGGGGCCGTGACCAGAAGACTGCTGGCAAGGTGCGCATGATGGCCGACGGCAGTGCAGCATTCGCCCAGGCTACCGGCCTGACGCTGGACCTCACCGCGCGTGGCATGGGACTGCGTTCGAACCGCTATTCCATGCTCGTCGCCGATGGCGTCGTCAAGTCCCTCAATGTCGAGGCGCCTGGCAAGTTCGAGGTGAGCGACGCCGACACCATGCTCAGCCAAGCCAAGTCGCTCTGAAGCCCTGTGCCGTTGCTGCGGAAGGCTTGACGGCAGCGGCATACATCGTTCATAATCGAAAGCTTCGCCGGGCAATGACGAGTCGGCACCGCAAGGTGCAATGCACGACAGCGCCCGGATCTGCCCAAACTCGGGCCCAAGACTGACCGGCAAGGCTCTTCGAGCTGCGACGGGACAAGTTGGGGACAAACAATGATCCAAATGCAATCGCGACTTGATGTCGCCGATAACACTGGCGCGAAGTCCGTCATGTGCATCAAGGTGCTGGGTGGTTCCAAGCGCCGCTATGCAGGCATCGGTGACGTCATCAAGGTCAGCATCAAGGAAGCCGCGCCGCGTGGCCGCGTCAAGAAGGGCGAGGTTTACAGCGCCGTGGTCGTGCGTACCGCCAAGGGCGTTCGCCGCCAGGATGGCTCGCTGATCAAGTTCGACGGCAATGCCGCGGTGCTGCTGAACGCCAAGCTCGAGCCGATCGGCACGCGCATCTTCGGCCCGGTCACGCGCGAACTGCGCACCGAGCGTTTCATGAAGATCGTGTCGCTCGCGCCGGAAGTGCTCTGACGCGACCCACCTGTAGGACCGACCATGAACAAGATTCGCAAAGGCGACCAGGTCATCGTGCTGACCGGCCGTGACAAGGGCAAGCGCGGCACGGTGTCGTTGCGCGTCGACGACGACCACGTCGTCGTCGAAGGCGTGAACATCGTCAAGAAGCACGTCAAGCCGAACCCGATGAAGGGCACCACCGGCGGTGTGATCGACAAGACCATGCCGATCCACCAGTCCAACGTGGCCATCTTCAATGCCGCGACCGGCAAGGCTGACCGTGTGGGTATCAAGCTGGACGGCGACAAGAAGATTCGCGTCTACAAGTCCAGCGGCCAGGAAATCAAGGCTTAATCATGGCAAAGACACAAGCAGTGGCGGCCGGGAAGGCCGACGCCGTGACCGGGGCGCGTCTGCAGACGTTGTTCCGCGACAAGATCACCCCCGAGTTGATGGCCAAGTTCGGCTACACCTCGGTGATGCAGGTGCCGCGGCTGACCAAGATCACGCTGAACATGGGTGTCAGCGAGGCAGTGTCCGACAAGAAGGTGATGGACAACGCCGTCGGCGACCTCACCAAGATCTCCGGCCAGAAGCCGGTGGTCACGAAGTCGAAGAAGGCCATCGCCGGCTTCAAGATCCGTGACGGCGTGCCCATCGGCTGCATGGTCACCCTGCGTGGCGTGCGCATGTACGAGTTCCTCGACCGCTTCGTCACGGTGGCGCTGCCGCGCGTGCGCGATTTCCGGGGAATTTCCGGCCGCGCGTTCGACGGCCGTGGCAACTACAACATCGGCGTCAAAGAGCAGATCATCTTCCCCGAGATCGAGTACGACAAGATCGACGCGATCCGCGGGATGAACATCAGCATCACGACCAGTGCGAAGACCGACGACGAGTGCAAGGCACTGCTGTCCGCCTTCAAATTCCCGTTCAAGAACTGAAGGCACGACATGGCCAAACTGTCACTCATTCAGCGCGAAGAAAAGCGCGAGAAGCTGGTCGCGAAGTTCGCCAAGAAGTACGCCGAACTGAAGGGCATCGCGGACGATGCGAAGCGCTCCGACGAGGAGCGCTATGCAGCTCGCCTGGAACTGCAGAAGCTGCCTCGCAACGCCAACCCGACCCGTCTGCGCAACCGTTGCGCCCTGACCGGCCGTGCGCGCGGCACGTTCCGCATGTTCGGCCTGGGCCGTAACAAGATTCGCGAGCTCGCCTTCAAGGGCGACATCCCCGGCATGGTCAAGGCCAGCTGGTGACATCGGCGACAAGATCAGGAGATTCGTCATGAGCATGAGTGATCCCATCGCCGACATGCTGACCCGCATCCGCAACGCGCAGAGCGTTGAGAAGGCTGTCGTGGTCATGCCGTCGTCGAAACTGAAGGTGGCCATCGCCCAGGTCCTGAAGGACGAGGGCTACGTCGACGGTTTCGCCGTCCGTTCCGAGGGCGGCAAGAGCCAGCTCGAGATCGCGCTGAAGTACTACGCCGGGCGCCCGGTCATCGAGCGCATCGAGCGCGTCAGCCGGCCCGGCCTGCGCATCTACAAGGGGCGCGACGCCATGCCGCAGGTCATGAACGGCCTGGGCGTCGCCATCGTCACCACGCCAAAGGGCGTGATGACCGATCGCAAGGCTCGCCAGACCGGTGTCGGTGGCGAAGTCCTCTGCTACGTGGCCTAACCCAAACGTACGGAGCAGACCAACATGTCCCGCGTAGGAAAGATGCCGATCGCCGTCCCGCAAGGCGTGGATGTCGCGATCACGGCTGAGCAGATCACCGTCAAGGGTGCCAATGGCGTGCTGGTGCGCCCGGCGAATGCCCTCGTGACCATCAAGAACGAAGCTGGCAAGCTGAGCTTCGTGCCTGCGAACGACTCGGCCGAGGCCGATGCAATGAGCGGCACAATGCGCGCGCTGGTGGCCAACATGGTCAATGGCGTCGGCAAGGGCTTCGAGAAGAAGCTCAATCTGGTCGGCGTGGGCTTCCGGGCCCAGGCGCAAGGCCAGAAGCTGAACCTGCAGATCGGTTTCTCGCATCCGGTGGTCAAGGACATGCCGGTTGGCATCAAGGTCGCCACACCGACGCAGACCGAAATCGTGATCTCCGGCCCGGACCGTCAGTCGGTGGGCCAGATCGCCGCCGAGGTCCGCGCCTTCCGTCCGCCAGAGCCCTACAAGGGCAAGGGTATCCGCTACGCCAATGAGCGCGTGGTGCTGAAAGAGACCAAGAAGAAGTAAGGAGCGATGCCATGATGACGAAGAAAGAACAACGTCTGCGGCGCTCGCGCCAGACCCGCCTGCGCATTGCCCAACAGAACGCTGCGCGTTTGCTGGTCTTCCGCTCCAACCTGCACATCTATGCCAACGTCATTTCCGACGACGGTTCGAAGGTGCTGGCCAGCGCGTCGACCGCCGAGAAGGAAGTTCGCGAGCAGCTCGGCTCGACCGGCAAGGGCGGCAACGTCGCTGCGGCCACGCTGATCGGCAAGCGCATTGCCGAGCGTGCAAAGGCCGCGGGCATCGAGAAGGTCGCGTTCGACCGCTCTGGTTTCGCCTACCACGGCCGTGTGAAGGCTCTGGCCGAAGCCGCGCGCGAAGCCGGCCTCCAGTTCTAGGCCCTCGCCGCCTCCAAGGAATATCAAGATGGCAAAGTTCACTCCCCGCGCTCAGACCGAGGGCAACGAAGACGGCCTGAAGGAAAAGATGATCGCGGTCAACCGCGTGACCAAGGTCGTCAAGGGTGGTCGCACGCTCAGCTTCGCGGCACTCACGGTCGTCGGCGACGGCGATGGGCGCATCGGCATGGGCAAGGGCAAGGCCAAGGAAGTGCCTGTTGCGGTGCAGAAGGCGATGGAATCGGCCCGCCGCAACATGATCAAGGTCAGCCTGAAGAACGGCTCGATCCACCACAAGGTCGAAGGCGAGCATGGTGCTGCCCGCGTCCTGATGGCGCCGGCCAAGCCCGGCGACGGCATCATCGCCGGCGGCCCGATGCGCGCCGTCTTCGAAGTGCTCGGCGTGACTGACATCGTGGCCAAGAGCCTGGGCTCGTCCAATCCCTACAACATGGTTCGTGCGACCCTCGACGCGCTGAAGCGCTCGACCACGCCCGCCCAGGTGGCGGCCAAGCGCGGCAAGTCGGTCGAAGACCTGTTCAACTGATCGTCGCCGAGGCTGGCAGCGGAGAATTTCCATGTCCGATAAAAAGACCCTGACCGTCAAGCTCGTGAAGAGCACTGCGGGCACCCGGCAGTCGCACCGTGACACGGTGCGTGGCCTGGGCCTGCGCAAGCTGAACAGCCAGCGCGAGCTGGAAGATACCCCCGCCGTGCGCGGCATGATCAACAAGGTCGCGTACCTGGTGCAGGTGCTGTAATGCAGATCAATACCATCAAGCCGGGTGCGGGCGCCAAGCACGCCAAGCGTCGCGTCGGTCGCGGCATCGGTTCGGGCCTGGGCAAGACCGCTGGCCGCGGTCACAAGGGACAGAAGTCGCGTGCGGGCGGGTACCATAAGGTCGGCTTCGAAGGCGGCCAGATGCCACTGCAGCGCCGTCTTCCCAAGCGTGGTTTCAAGTCTGCTCAGCTGAAGTACAACGGCGAAGTGACGCTGGCTGACCTGCAGCAACTGGGCGCCGACGAGGTCGATCTGGTGATCCTCAAGGCCGCCGGCCTGGTGCGTCAGCTCGTGCGCTCGGTCAAGGTCGTGAAGTCCGGCGAACTGTCCCGCAAGGTCGTGCTCAAGGGCATCGGCGCGACGTCTGGCGCCAAGGCGGCAATCGAAGCCGCCGGTGGTGTCATCGAGGCCGCGGCAGCGGCGGCTTGAGGACGCGCTAGAAAGTGGCTACCTCAGCGAACCAGCTGGCCAAGAGCGGGAAGTTCGGCGACCTGCGTCGCCGGCTCGTCTTCCTTGTCCTGGCGCTGGTCGTCTATCGGGTCGGTGCGCACATTCCCGTGCCCGGCATCGACCCTGCCCAGCTGCAGGAGCTCTTCAAGGGGCAGCAGGGCGGCATCCTGAACCTCTTCAACATGTTCAGCGGAGGGGCGCTTTCGCGCTTCACGGTGTTCGCCCTGGGGATCATGCCGTACATCTCGGCGTCGATCATCATGCAGCTGATGACCTATGTCGTGCCCAGCCTGGAGGCACTCAAGAAGGAAGGCGAGGCCGGGCGGCGGAAGATCACGCAGTACACCCGCTACGGTACCCTCGTGCTGGCGGTGTTCCAGTCGTTGGGCATCGCGCTGGCGCTCGAAGGCTCGGCGGGCCTCGTGCTGGTGCCGGGCTTCGGGTTCCGCATGACGGCCGTCGTCAGCCTGGTCGCCGGCACGATGTTCCTGATGTGGCTGGGCGAGCAGATCACCGAACGCGGTCTCGGCAACGGCATTTCGATACTGATCTTCGCGGGCATCGTCGCCGGACTACCGAGCGCGATCGGCGGCTTGTTCGAACTGGTGCGCACTGGCGCGATGAGCATCATCGCCTGCTTGTTCATCATCGCCGTGGTGATCGTCGTCACCTTCGTCGTGGTGTTCGTGGAGCGGGGTCAACGCAAGATTCTCGTCAACTACGCCAAGCGCCAGGTCGGCAACAAGGTCTACGGTGGCCAGTCGTCGCACCTGCCGCTGAAGTTGAACATGTCTGGCGTGATCCCGCCGATCTTCGCGTCGTCGATCATCCTGTTGCCGGCCACCATCGTCGGCTGGTTCGCCACCGGTGAAGGTCTGCGCTGGCTGAAGGACCTGTCTTCGGCGCTGTCGCCGGGCCAGCCGATCTACGTGCTGCTGTACGCGGCGATGATCGTGTTTTTCTGCTTCTTCTACACGGCGCTGGTATTCAACAGCCGCGAGACGGCCGACAACCTGAAGAAGAGCGGCGCCTTTATCCCGGGCATCCGGCCGGGCGAACAGACAGCCAAGCACATCGATCGCATCCTGTCGCGGCTGACGCTGGCTGGCGCGATCTACATCACGGCAGTGTGTCTGCTGCCCGAGTTCTTGGTGCTCAAGTACAACGTGCCGTTCTATTTCGGTGGCACGTCCCTATTGATCATCGTGGTGGTGACCATGGATTTCTGGGCGCAGGTCCAGAGCTACGTGATGAGTCAACAGTACGAGAGTTTGCTGAAGAAGGCCAATTTCAAAGCGAGCTGAGATGGCGAAAGACGATGTCATCCAGATGCAGGGGGAGATTCTGGAGAACCTCCCGAACGCCACCTTTCGAGTGAAATTGGAAAACGGACACGTGGTGCTCGGCCATATCTCCGGGAAGATGCGCATGCACTACATCCGCATCCTTCCGGGGGACAAGGTCACCGTCGAGCTCACGCCCTACGATTTGACGCGGGCACGGATCGTGTTCCGCGCGAAGTAGATATTCGGATCATTGGGTCAAGGAGAAGACCATGAAAGTCGCCGCTTCGGTCAAGAAGATGTGCCGCAACTGCAAGATCATCCGTCGCAAGGGTGTGGTTCGTGTGATCTGCACCGACCCCCGCCACAAGCAGCGTCAAGGGTGAGACCGGACGTGAGTGGGTGTTTTGTCACCCGCAACCGCCTGACGAATGCGCATCGCCTGGTCGCGCTGCGCTGATTGAAGGAAGAACATGGCTCGTATCGCTGGCATCAACATTCCCCCGCACAAGCACGCTGAAATCGGCTTGACGGCGATCTACGGCATTGGCCGACCCACTGCGCAGAAAATCTGCGAACAGGTCGGCATTCCGTACTCGAAGAAGATCAAGGACCTGTCCGACACCGACCTCGAGCGGATCCGCGAGGAAATCGGCCGGCTGACGATCGAGGGCGATCTGCGCCGCGAACTGTCGATCAACATCAAGCGCCTGATGGACCTGGGCTGCTACCGCGGCTTCCGCCATCGTCGTGGCCTGCCGGTCCGCGGCCAGCGCACGCGCACCAATGCGCGCACCCGCAAGGGGCCGCGCAAGGGCGCCGCTGCGCTGAAGAAGTAAGCTCGGCAATCCGCCGGTCGCTCCAGAATCTGAGAGAGTCACTCCATGGCCAAAGCACCTGTCAACACCGCTGCACGTCGTGTGAGCAAGAAGATCCGCAAGAACATTGCGGATGGCATTGCACACGTGCACGCGTCGTTCAACAACACGATCATCACCATCACCGACCGTCAAGGTGGTGCGCTCGCCTGGGCGTCCAGCGGTGGCCAAGGCTTCAAGGGCTCGCGCAAGTCGACGCCGTTCGCGGCCCAGGTGGCTGCCGAAGTTGCCGGCCGCGCGGCGCAGGAGCAGGGCATCAAGAACCTCGACGTGCGAATCAAGGGCCCGGGCCCGGGGCGCGAGTCGTCGGTTCGTGCGCTGGCTTCGCTGGGCATCCGCATCAACTCGATCAGCGACGTGACGCCGATCCCGCACAACGGCTGCCGCCCGCAGAAGCGCCGCCGCATCTGATGGCCTGCCGCGGCGGTCTGTCCGCCCGCGCTACAATCAAAGGTTTTCCGAGGCCGGCAAGCACGTCAAGTGCTCGCCGGCTGTTTTCCTGAGAACGCGTCCCGGCCCTTCAAGGCCGCTGCTTCTCGCCAAGCCCACCGTCTGAGCGCCAGAACAACATCCCGCCAGACTCGCGCGAGGTCCGATTGAACCCGGGCATGTCGCGTCAGATCACCACAAGGACACACCGTGGCACGTTACCTCGGCCCCAAGGCCAAACTCTCTCGCCGTGAAGGCACTGACCTGTTCCTGAAGAGCGCCCGGCGCTCGATCGGGGACAAGGCCAAGTTTGACAGCAAGCCCGGCCAGCACGGCCGCACCAGCGGCTCGCGCACTTCGGACTATGGTGTCCAACTGCGCGAGAAGCAGAAGGTCAAGCGCATGTACGGCGTTCTCGAGCGCCAGTTCCGCCGCTACTTCGCAGAGGCCGAGCGCCGCAAGGGCAACACGGGTACCAACCTGCTGACCCTGCTGGAGTCTCGGCTGGACAACGTCGTTTACCGCATGGGCTTCGGTTCGACCCGTGCCGAAGCGCGCCAGCTGGTGTCGCACAAGGCCGTGACGGTCAACGGTCAGGTCGTCAATATCCCGTCCTATGCGGTCAAGGCTGGCGACACACTGGCGCTGCGCGAGAAGTCGAAGAATCAGCTGCGGGTTCAGGACGCATTGAAGCTGGCGCAGTCTGTCGGCCTGTGCGACTGGGTTGCAGTCGATGCCACCAAGATGGAAGGCGTCTTCAAGAAGGTTCCGGACCGTGATCAGTTCGGTGCCGAGATCAAGGAAGCGCTGATCGTCGAACTGTATTCGCGATGAGTTCCCGGGCGCCGGTGCCGGTCACCCGCGCCCCCGGACTTTCAGCGCTTCGCACCGCCGGGCACGAAGCGTTTGGCTGCCTCGCCCGGCATGGTCCATCAGCCTTATCGGTGTAACGAGCCGAGGGTATTGACAGGAACTCAGACTCAATGCAAACGACACTCCTCAAGCCCAAAGCCATCCAGGTCGAACCGCTCGGCGGTTTCCGTGCGAAGGCCACGCTCGAACCCTTCGAGCGCGGTTACGGCCACACGCTGGGCAACGCCCTTCGCCGTGTGCTGTTGTCGTCGATGGTCGGTTATGCCCCGACCGAGGTGACCATCGCCGGCGTGCTGCACGAGTACTCGGCGATCGACGGCGTCCAGGAGGACGTGGTTCACATCATGCTGAACCTCAAGGGCGTGGTGTTCCGGCTGCACAACCGTGACGAGGTCACGCTGGTGCTGCGCAAGGAGGGCGAAGGCCCGGTCACTGCCGGCGACATTCAGACCCCGCACGACGTCGAGATCATCAACCCCGAGCATGTCGTCGCGCATCTGGCGCAGGGCGGCAAGCTTGACATGCAGATCAAGGTCGAGAAGGGCCGCGGCTACGTGCCCGGCAACATGCGCCGCTTTGGCGACGAGACGACCAAGTCGATCGGCCGCATCGTGCTCGATGCTTCCTTCTCGCCGGTGCGTCGCGTCAGCTACGCGGTCGAGAACGCCCGCGTCGAGCAGCGCACCGACCTCGACAAGCTGGTGATGGAGATCGAGACCAACGGCGCCATCCCGCCTGAAGAGGCGATCCGCCAGTCGGCGCGCATTCTGGTCGAGCAGCTGGCCATCTTTGCCCAGCTCGAGGTCAACCCGCACGACATCTTCGACCAGCCGGCTCCGGCGCCGACCAAGTTCGACCCGATCCTGCTGCGCCCGGTCGACGAGCTCGAGCTCACCGTGCGTTCGGCCAACTGCCTGAAGGCCGAGAACATCTACTACATCGGCGACCTGATCCAGCGGACCGAAACCGAACTGCTGAAGACGCCGAACCTCGGTCGCAAGTCGCTCAACGAAATCAAGGAAGTGCTGGCCTCGCGTGGCCTGACCCTCGGCGCCCGCCTCGAAAACTGGCCGCCGCAAGGTCTGGACAAGCGCTAACGCTTCCCCAAGACGAAAGACGGCCCAAGCGCCGTCCCAGGTCTGGGCCTTTGGCGACGAAGGCCCCGCGCAACCCCCGGTACCTGACACGGCCGGGGTTCAATAAGGACAGGACATCACCATGCGCCACCGCAACGGACTCCGCAAACTCAACCGCACCAGCTCACACCGCCTGGCGATGCTGCGCAACATGTGCAACTCGCTGATCACGCACGAGGCCATCAAGACCACCGTGCCCAAGGCCAAGGAACTGCGCCGGGTCGTCGAGCCCCTGATCACGCTGGCCAAGGAAGCCACCTTGGCCAATCGCCGCCTGGCCTTCGACCGCACCCGTGACCGCGATGTGGTGGCCAAGCTCTTCAACGACCTGGGCCCGCGCTACAAGGCGCGCCCGGGCGGCTACACGCGCATCCTGAAGATGGGCTTCCGCGTCG
>Ga0075182_10032152_pt1 | contig 12517 bp, 1 predicted proteins | sample JI102314A1RNA_FD_77317 | JGI IMG/M metagenome (GOLD analysis project Ga0075182, IMG submission 77317) | Wastewater effluent complex algal communities from Wisconsin, to seasonally profile nutrient transformation and Carbon sequestration -... | ecosystem: Engineered > WWTP > Effluent > Algae...
GTTACCTCCTACCCTCATTTGGAGTAAATAAACTCCTGATGAGTAGCCATTCATTTCGACTGGTATTGAGTTTTCACCAATAATTACTACTGTGTTGCGAGTTATAACCTCACGACCTGTTACATCAATTAAAGTGATAGTTATTTCTTCGCTAATTTCACTTGTGAAGTTTACACTGAAATTACCTTTATTTGGGTTTGGATAAACACTCAAATTAGTGAAATTTTCAATTTCAGCTTCTTGACGAGCTAATGTTGTTACACAAATAGTGTCGCTAAATGGTGAGAAAGTACTTCCACATCTTGCACGAACACGAACACAATATCTTGTTGCACGAACAGCATTTGAAATAGTAAACGATCTAAGACTTGCATCATTCAAGATAACAGTTGTCCAAGGATTATTCACAATATCTTTTCTCCAAGAAACTTGGTAGCCTGTTGCACCATTTACAGCAGCCCAATTTACTTTAATTGTTGAAGTCCCTGGAACTATACTTGTGATAGAAGGTTTGCCACAGAATACTCCAGCACCTGTTGTAAATGTTCTGATTGAACTGCAATCAGAAATCACATTTCCAGCACACACAGTTTTAACACAAACTTCATAAGTTGTATTTGTAACCAAATTACTTATTGTGAATGTCGTCAAATTTGTAGTGTTATTAGTAAATGTTTGATCTCCAACTTTTCGGAATGAAACGATATATCCAACCGCGCCTTGAACTGCGTTCCAAGTTACAACTGCTGAAGTCTCGCTTGGAGTAACAGACGCAATAACTGGAACAGGACAGGTTACACAATCTAACGTTCTAAACGTTTTCGGTTGTGTATTAGGTGAAGTATTTCCGTTTGTACACAACACTCTTACTACAACCTCATAATCAGTAGCACAAGTTAAATTACTTGTCGTAAATGAACTTGAAGTACTTGGGAATGTTTGCGTAGGACCATTTGAAGGTTTGAAATCTACAAAATAAATAACTGCATTATTAACTGGTGTCCATGAAACATTCGCAGAAGTTCTGGTAATTGAACCAATAACTACTGAGCTCGAAACTGGTGGAGTACATTCTGTATTGGTTACACCCACAACGACTTCAACTTGTACCGAACAACCACCAGCACCTTTAACTTCAAAACAATAAGTTCCTGGTAGTAAACCATCAAATACATTTGAGCTTTGAGTTGGATCACCACAAATAGCATAGGTAAATGGAGCACTTCCACCCAAAACATTGAGAGTTACTTTACCATCTGCATTACTGTTACCAGTAGCATTTACCACAACTGGGGAAGCTGTAACGGCATTGATAACCTTGATATTTTTTGTCAAGCTATAAGTACAAGTACCATCTTTTCCAGAAACTGTTACAGTATGTGTTCCAACCTTCGCTACTGCTGGGTCGAAATAATATTCATTATTTATTTTAACAATACCTTTACCTGTTATTTTAGCACCAACTGGAGTGAATATTACTTTCACTCTTGGACTGTTTAAACAATAAGACTCATTTAAAGATAATGTTACATTAGGCTCAACAACTTTAATTTTGTAGGTACTATCTTTAGCACAACCAGTTAAAGGCGGAGTAACTTTCACATCAAATTCTCCAATTCCCAATTGGAGGGGATCTAAAATATTAGTTTCGACTCCATTAACTTCGATTTTTGAACCAGGTGTTCCTGCAATTAAAGTTACAGGATTTGACAATGAACAATATGATGTATCAATATTTGTAATAGTGGCATTTTTTGCTTTTTTAACATTGATAGTTATACATCTTCCAAATGGACAATCAGCACCAGCTCCAGAATAACAAATTGTTACTGCACCTGATTGACCTTCTGGATCAAAAGAATCTCCTGTTATACCTGGTCCACTAAAAGTTCCACCTGATGGTGTTGCTGTTAAAGCTATCGGTTTTGAAGTTTCACAAACTTCTGCTCCAATACCCTCAATAGTAGCTAATGTATCAATGACCTCAATACGGATGGTTGCTGTTCGACATGAACCTGCACCTGAACGAATAACAGTGTATGTAGTTGTAATTTCAGGAGTTGCATCAACTACCTCACCCGTACCACTTGATAAACCTGTTACTGGTGACCAACTATAAGTAAATGTGCCTGGTTCTGTGCTTGCTGCAGTTAATACAGAAGTTCCTCCAGGACAAATGCTTTCTTTGTCTGCTGAAACCGTAACCAAAGTTGGTTTAACAGTTAAGTTAATCGTTTGAGTTGTAGAACATCCTCCTTCAATGGTACCAGTTACAGTAACAGTTGTCGTAACATCTGGAGTTGCGATTGCAGTTGGCAAAGTATTATCATCAAATATCGCCGCTGGCTCCCAAGTATATTTATAATTATTTTTACTTGTAGCTTTAAGCGTTACTGGATTATTCGCACAAACTTGTGTTGCTGAAGGCGTAATTGTAATTGGTTGAGATTGACGAACAGTTAATTTAACTGTTTTAGTTATTGAACAACCACCAATTTTTGCCGTTACAAAATAAGTTGATGTATTATTTGGATTAGCTGTAATTGTACCTGTCAAATCATTACAATTTGGAGAACAAGATAAACCATTATTAGGAGAAACTGAATAGGTTGTTGCTCCTGTAACTGTTAATGTTGCAGATTCTCCTTTACAAATAATATTTTTATCAAATTCCATTGTAGCATCTGCTGGATCATCAACAGAAATTTCTTGTTCTTTAATTGAAATACATTGAGTCGCATTGTCAATAAAAGTACCAATAATATTGTGAGTTCCAGCACCAGCCGCTGAAGGAACAAATAAATAACTAACTCCATTGAATGTTACACCTGGTCCTGAGAAACGAGCTGAAACACCTTCAATCAGTGGTGTGTATGATAACACATAGAAGTTTCCATTATTAGAACAGAAAGGTGGTCCCGAAGGGAAACCAGTAAATGTGATTGTTGCATCACCAGGATTACCTTTTACTTTTACTGTTTGTTTGGTTTTATAAGTACAACCTTCGACATCAACTTCATACGTAATTTCTGTTGTCTCTTGACCAGGTGGAATTAAACTTGGGTCAAAAATTACTAAATCTCTAATTCCATCACCTGTGAAAGTTCCACCAGCTGGGTCAGCTGATAAAGTATCTGGTGCGGCACTTCTGCAATAAATATCTTTTAAACCGATAATAGTTGCGGTTGCTGTACCAGCTTTAATTTCAAAAGTAGTGTCTTTACGACAACCGTTTTCATCAATTGCAACATACGTATAGAAGCCTGGTGCTAAGTCCGTTCTATCTTCAATAGTTGTTGCATCATCAGTCCAAGCACTTCTGATTACACCAGTACCACCTGTAACTGTAAGAGAAATTCTACCAGTATTACCATCTGAGCAAATTGGGTGAACAATCTCATCTACTGTAATCGTAATTGAATCTGGTTGAGTTAATAAAATAGTTGTGTCAACCAAACATCCCCCAGTAGAAATAACAATTATTCGATGTAATCCAGCTGGACGATTATTTATATCATCTGATATAGAACCACCTGTTGTTGTTTTGATAAGAGTATCATTATAATACCACTCGTAATTGTAAGGCTCAGTACCTCCAGTAACATTGATAGCGATTTGTCCATCGTTTTTACCATTACAAGTTGGGTCAATTTTAGTAGTTACTTCAACTGATAATTCATCTGGTTTTTCAATTACGAATTGTTCAGAAATAACAGTACATCCCAAAGAGTCCATTACTTCTACTGAATAACTTCCAGCAGGAACATTGATTAAATCTTCCTCTGCAAAATTATTGTAAGACCAACGATAAATATATTTTGGTTTATTTGGATCAGTAAAAGGAGTACCCCCTTCAACTTCAATCAAAATTTGACCATCAGTAGAAGTGCTACAACTTGCTGGAACAGGTGTTCCTTGTAAAGTTACTGTAATCGCATCAGGCTCTGTAATCGTTTGATTGCTTACTATTGTACAACCATTTTTATCTGTTACCGTCAATATATAATTACCCGAACAAAGACCTGTTAAATCTTCAAGTGCAATTGATGTGTGATCCCATTGGTAAGTATAGGGTGGTGTTCCGCCTTCAACGTCATAACTAAGTTCACCATCACATTTATCTGGACAAGAAACATCTTTTTTCAATTTCAATCTCAAACGTAATGAATCAGGTTGATTAAGTTTAATCGTTTTTGAAACAGTACATTCGCCAGTATCAATTGCTGTTACAATATATTCTCCGCCTTCTAAACCTGCATTAGATTCTGAAGTTGATGTAAATCCATTTGGACCTGTGATTGAAACTGTTGGCTTAATTCCACCAGTAACTTCAACTTCAAGAACTCCATCAGTTGTACCATTACAAGTAGGATTTGTTTGAGAAATTACATTAATTTCCATTGGAGTTGCTTGAGTAACTGTAAGTGTTAGTATTACTTGACAGTTCTTTCTATCTCTTGCTCGCACGATATAATTACCTGCCGCTAATCCCGAAACTGAGTTAGCTGTAGGGCTTGAAGGTGCTACAAATCCAACTGGTCCTTGCCAGCTGAAAATTGGATTACCATTACCACCTGTAGTTTCAACTGAAATTGCACCAGTTTTGCCACCAGCACACAATACGTGTTGTAATTCAGTAACTTTTAATTTAAATGTATCAGGTTCTTTTACTAATTGACAATAATTGGCAGTACAACCATTTGCATCTGTAACAGTTGCACAATAATCACCACCAGGTAAATTAGTTAATTGTAAACCACCTGACCCATTTGACCAAATAACAGAATATGGTTGAGTACCTCCCGAAATTTTGGCTGTTATTTTTCCATTTTTTGCACCATTACAAGTAACATCGACTACAACATCAGTTGCAATTGCAACTGATTGACTTGGTTGATTGATTTTAATATCCTTGATAACAGCTTCGCAATTTTTAGCATCAACGACTGTTACCGAATATGAACCAGGTGCTAAATTATCTAATTTTGCTTCTGTCAATCCAGATGGTCCCGGGTTCCAATTAAATGTATAAGGTTTCGTTCCTCCAACAACTGAAAGTAATATTACACCATTTGCATCTCCATTACATTTTACATTAATGGTTGCCGCAACAGTTGCTTTTAATTCTGTTGGTTGCGTTAAGGTAATTGTTGCTGTTGCTGTACATGAATTTGAATCAGTAATTGTTACAACATAACCACCAGCACCTTGTTGTGAAAATACTTTTTGATTAAAAGTAGGAGACCATTGATACGTATAAGGCGGGGTTCCTCCAGTTCCAACGGCTTCTAATTCGCCATCTTTACCACCAAAACAAGATACAGTTTTATTTATCTTTATTACAGCTGTTAATTTTGTTGGCTGTTTGATATTAATACAAAGTGTTTTTGTACAAGCCTTAGAATCTGTAACAGTTACACAATAATTTCCAACTGATAAATTTAATACATTTTGTGATGATGCGAATGCAGAACCATTTTTTGTCCAACTAAATCTATAGAAATTTGGTGCATAAAATGGTGTTCCACCAGAAACTCGGATTTTGATAAATCCATTATTGCCACCAAAACAACCAACTGACATGGTATCATCAATCGCTATTTTAATAGAATCTGGTTGTGTTAATTTGATTGTATCTGAAATTGAACACAAATTGCCATCTTTGATATTAACGGTATATGTACTATCACCTTTGCCATTTGAAAGATCTTGTGTTAAAGAGCCATTTGACCAATTATAAGTATATGGCTGTGTACCTCCTGTAACATCAATATCAATAACTCCATTTGCAAATCCATAACAAGTTGGTGAAGTAACTTTTTTACGAGTAACCACCAATTTTGTCGGAGAAGTAATTGTAATTGATGCTGTTGCAGTACATAATAATGAATCTGTTACCGTAACTGTATATGTTCCTACACAAAGATTTAATTGATCTTCAATGGTAGAATTATTTGACCATTTATAAGTTTTAGTTCCTGAACCACCCACAACATCTAACAATATTCGACCTTTACATTCTCCAAAACATTTATTATCTTCTTTGGTTGAACTAATAGTCAATTTTGCTGGATTATTTAAACGAACTGCCGCCGTAGCTGTACAAGAATTGGTATCTGTTACAACTAATTTATAATCACCAGCCGAAAGTTTTGTCAAATCTTCAGTAGTTCCAACTACTTGTGCACCAAGAGTCCAAACAAATTTGTAATTCTTAGTTCCACCAGTGATTAGAACGTCTATTAATCCATCTTTATCATTATTACATGAAGGGCTTACTGCTTTATTAACAGTAATTTTTAATGAATCTGGTTCTGTTATAACGAAAGTTCTTGGTAATGAACAATTATTTGCGTCTGTCAAGGTAAGCGTATAAGTACCAGGCGCAAGAAGAGTTCTATCTTCTGGATCTGGCGAACCAGGTAAATCTTGCCAAGAGTAAGTATATGGAATAGTTCCTCCAGTAATATCTAACTGAATTTCACCATCTTTAGCCCCTTTACAACTTACATTTCGTTGTCTTGAGACAGCTATATTAAGTGGTTTTGGTTCTGTTATTACAATAGAATCAACTTTTGTGCAATTTTTACTATCTGTAACTGTTAAAACATAAGTTCCTGCAGGAAGGCTACAATTTAAAGAAGATGTGCTTCCACCTTTAGACCATGCGTAACGATAACCACCATTACCACCAGTAACAACTGCACGAACGCAACCATCACTACCTCCAGAACATTTAACACTTTGAACATCGGTGAAGGCTATTGCTAAGGGTTGTGGCTCTGTTATAACGTAACATTTATTTGCAGTACAATTATTTGCATCTGTAACAGTTAAACAATAAGTTCCAGCTTTTTCATTATCTGGATCTTCAACTTTATCTCCATTGCTCCATAAATAAGTATAGGGTTGAACACCGCCGTTAATATCGACGTTTACTCGACCATCACTACCACCTTTACAACTCACATTTGTGATAACACCATCGCTTAATACTAATGCTGGTGGTTCTGTAATGATGAATGTAGTATCTACCGCACAACCTTGACCATTACGGTCTCTTACGGTAAGTTTATAAGCACCTGCTGAAAGATTACTAATATCCTCATCAGGATCTCCAACTTTGTCCCAAGAGAAAACGTAACCTGGTACACCACCAGTAACATCTAATTGAATGGAGCCAGAGTTGCCTCCAAAACATTTAACGTGTTTAAGATCGGTTATACGGAAGCTGATACTTGTAGGTTGAGTTAAACAAATATTTGCCAAATTAGTTGTGCAATTATTTGCATCTGTAACTGTAATAGTATAGCAACCAAAAGCTAAATCCGTTCTAAATGAATCTACTTGAGGTGCTAAACTTGGAGCAAATCTATAAGTATAAGGTCTTACTCCACCAGTTGCTGCAACTGCAATAACTCCATCAGCTTGACCACGACAAATAATGTCTGTTTTTCTAACCAAATCCAAAGTTAATAAACCTGGTTCGGTTACAACTATATTTGACAAGGTATCTTTACAACCGTTCGCATCTGTTGCTGTTACCGAGAAAGTACCAGCTAAAACATTTGCAATTTGTACCTTATTACTATCAACTGGATAATTGATTCCATTTCTTGACCATTGGAAAGTATATGGTGAAGTACCCTGAGTTACCACCAAAACAATTTTACCTGTATTACCCCCATTACACTTAACATTAGTTATCGTAGGATTAGGTCCAATTACAGGAACTGAAGTTGTTAAAACAGCAATAGCTGAAAATGCAGAATCACAAACACCATTTTTAACTACTGCACGATAAGAAGTTGTTGTTGTAATATTTAGAACTCTTAAAGTTGTTGCTGTTGATGCAGGAATAACTGTTGGAGTCGTGAAATTTGTTGTTGTTGATTCCCATCTTAAAATTGCGCCTTTATGACCTGATAAAGTTAAAAGCGTATTGTTAGTATTAGGACAAACAGTCAATGCAGAAGGAGCAATTGTTCCTCCTACCGTTAATGGTGTAACATTAACTTGAATAGTATCTTTTGTAAAACAATTTATCCCATGTTGAATTTGCACCATAAAACGCGTTGTATCCGTTAATGGAGGTGCAATACCTGGTAAAACTGTGAAATTACGATTATTAGCACCAGCTATTTCCGTAAACGCACCTGTAATTGGAGCACGGAACCAACGATATTTTAACTGTGATTTAGGAGTAATCGCTTTAAATCGGAAGGCTTTTTGATTAGCTGGAGTTGCATTATCAACAGACCACGTTTTATTTTGATTTCTACCTGCAATAAACTTTGCTTTCGTACCATCAATATTTTCTATCCCCATTGTTTTAGGATAGGCAAAAGTACCAAATGGTGCTACTGTTAAATCTGCCTGAGCATCTGAACGACGCAAAAACATATCAATTGAATCACCTTCATAAAAGATAATCTGCCCTGACCAAGTACCTGTGGCAACTGGAGGATTAGGTGCTACAAAATTTCGAGCATCTAAATAACGCATATCTTCAAAATCAATGATAAATTTACGATTAGGTTTAACACCAGTTCTTGCAATACGAATATTACCAACTTTATTTCCATCATTATCTTCTAATCCAGTCAAAGCCCAATTTAGAGCAACTAAATTATTAGGTATAGTATCACTTGGTAATTTTTGAACTCTAAAGGTACTTAAATTTTCGTTTGAGTTAAAAGTGGCAAAACCATTATCACTGATATAAAGATTACTATATTTATTGCAATAGAAGTTAAAATCAAAACCCATTCCCCATGGACCTGAATTAACATCATCAGAAATATCATCTGTAATATTTTGCGTTGAAGGAATTGTCGTTACATCAATTGGATTAAAAACAGTCAAAGCCGTAACTTCATAATCACTACAACCACCAGCTTGTGACGTATCAGCTGTTGAAAGGATTAAACTTGCTGGTTGTCTATTAACGCAAAAAGTAGTATCTACAAATTGATTAACTGTATTTATCGGTTTTAATCTTGGGGTCATTTTAATACAAGATGGATCAACATTTAAGCTATCACATCCTCTTAAAACGATAGTTACCACATCACGACAAGCGGCATTAGGTCCGGCTGAAACAGTAACAGTATAAGTTCCTGCTACTAATCCACTTACATCTTGTGTTACAGCTGCTGCGGCATTAGCACTCCAACTATAAGTTATTGGTAATGGTGCATTCTTAACAGTAAGATTGATTGTCCCATCATTTTTCAAAGCACAAGATGCTGGTCTCATTGTATAAGAGACATCCATTCTTTGTTTATTATTAGGAACAATACAAGTTACAGCATTTGCCAACATTTGAGCGGCATTTTCCTCATAGGCTTGATAATCAAATCCTATTAAAATAACTTTACCAGTTCCAAGAGTTCTCACACCTGCAATACTTGGTCCACCAACATCAATAACATTTACATAACCAGCTGAGGTAATGTTATAAACTGTTTGGTTGCTTCCTGAAAGAAAGCCACTACTGAAATTGTTTGTTAAACAAGTAGAAAAATCAGTTGGGTCTATAAATAACGTTGTGCTATTCGTAGCATTAGCTGTCCCAGTTAAAAGTCCTGTATTGAAAATGGCTCTTTCAAAGCCGCCATTTCCAAGATTATTTGAACCCGTAAATATAACTGTTCCACCAGCGGTTACCCATGTATTTAAACGTGTGCCAAGTGTCGTAAACAACGCAAAATCAGCTGTTGCATCTTCTACCTCTGGAATAATTAACACATCAATTCCAGCAAGAGCAGCTGCTGTAATGTCATCTGGACTAAGAAATTCTGTTAAAGTAAAATTAGAAAATTGAGAATTTAAAGCTGCCAAAGTATTAGGATACTCGTCAGTTAAATCCATTTTATATTTTAATACCCCTACTTTTACAGCTGTTGTATTTTGACCTCCACAAATAGTTGGAGTTAATCCCGCTTGAGAAAATTTTAGGATAATAGCATCATTTGAACCTGCAGTTGCTGCCCTTGCTGGGACTGCCACCGTAGCTGTTAAAAAAGCATTTGTACTGCCCGCTTGACCAGCAACGTGAATATCATTATTTGAATTTACAGCAACTCCTAATAAATTATCAAATCCATTACCACCTACATAAGTTTGGTAAAATAATGGTCCTGCTCCTGTGGGTTCAAAAATAGTAATAAAACCATCTGTATCATCACCACCGTAAGTAGCTTGATAAACGACAGAACCAGTTGTAGTTAAATTGTTAGTAGATGTTTCACCAGTTACGACGATTTTGTCGTCTGCAAGCACACTTACATCATAACCTAAATCATCACCTGCGCCTCCCAGATAAGTTCCCCAAATTAAACTATTGGGTCCACCTTGTCCATTGAATTGAAACGAATCCATTAAAAGATGCTGGAGCAACAGTTAGGAATGCTCCAGGTGTTGCGATTAAATTTGTTGAACGTGTATGTCCTGTTATAATAACATCACCTTTAGAATCACAGGCAACCCCACCAGAAAGCATCCAGTCAATATTGTCATTTGCGCCCCCACCATAATAAGTTGCCCATAATCGTTTTCCATTAGGGTCAAACTTTACAAGACAAGCATCAAATGTAGTTGCATCTCTCGTAGCTTTGAACGCATTCGAGACAGGAAAATTTGTACTTCCAGTTGCACCAGTAAAATAAATATTGTTTTGTGCATCATGCGATATTGCGTAGGCAACTTCTCTTTCAGTGCCACCAAAATAAGAAGCCCAACGATATTGCCCATCGGTTGTATATTTAACAACAATAATATCTGTCAAGCCAGCCATTGTACGTTGAAACCCTTTGTTAGTTTGTGGAAGATTTAAGCTATTAGTTCCAGAAACAATAACAGGCTCATTATTTGAATCAACAGCAATACCTGCTGTCATAAATCCCCATATACCGACGTTTGCTAAAGTATATACAGTACCTATTCCTTCAGACAGTGTACCACCATAATATGTTGCCCATCGAATTGCGCCATCAGTTCTGTAACTAACGACAAACAAATCTAATCCACCACCGTTAGCAGCTTGAGCTGGATTCTGAGTAACTAAATCATTCCCATTGGTAATCCCAACCATATAGGTATTGCCTGCATTATCAACTGCGACACCTGCGGCTGCATCTTGACCGTTATTTGGAGCTAAGCTACCATAATAAGTTGCCCAACCATTCGGATTTACCAATCCAGTTGCGTCCGTTTTAATTAAGAAAGCATCAAATTGTCCTCTAAGTGCTACTTGAGTTCCGCTAAATGTTGGAAATGCAACACTTGAAGTCATACCACAAACATAAACATTTCCACTTCTATCCACATCTACTCCAGAAGCAATATCAAGAGTTGCTCCGCCATAAAATTGACTCCAGGCAATTGTTGGGTCAATAACTAATAAACGAGATGGATCGTGGTTTGGAATATTGAATGAAACGGTGTTTCCATTTACAATTAAGTTTGTAGCAACATCAGAACTACCTGCTTGTTTTGCTACTTCTTCTTTTGTTTGTGCATTTATGCGTTGAAAAGAAAAAGGTTTATCTTCATTAATTTCACCGAGTGGTGTAACCATTCTTAAACCACCTTGTGGTGTTATTTCTAATTTTTGAGCACCTTCATATTGCATTTTAATTTTTGAAACATCTCCACCAGGGTGAACGACGAAATCATATTTTAAGCCGCCTTCTTTGCCATAAAAAACTAAGTCAATTTTATCATAAATGTTACGATAAACAAGCATTTTATAACCTTTAACTTTTTCAGCACGAACTGTTTGTCCGAGATAATAATTGAAATACATTTCAGATTCTTTTTCACCCAACACAGTAGTATTAGGATTAGAACCTACAAAATTCAAATCTACTCGATAAGCATCAATTAAATCATCAGTTAATTCAGATTCATTTTTTTGATTTAGGTCTTGTGCTTGATCTACTTTAAATTCAAGTTTAGACTTATCAATATTTGTTTTCAAATTTGATTTTACGAATACATAATGCACACCTTTATCAGTAAAATAAAGCTGCATTCCCTTTGAGGAAGCTTCGTATTTAATTTGAGGCTGAGGTTTCCCATCTTGCCCTCTCACTTGACCAACATTGGTTTTAAAAACAACATTCGATTGAGGAATCCAACTATGAGGGTTTGTAACTTTACCCTTGTTGGCTTTTGCCCAATCTAAAAGAGCTTTAGAATTTACCTGCTGGTTAGGAATGTTAAATTTATTGGTTACGGGGTCGTAACTCAAACGATTACTAACATCTGGTTTAGCTCCAATCTGTAAAGACTTTGGGTTGGAAGAATTATTTGGCGTGAGAGTCTTTTGAGCCTCCGCAAAATTTCCCCAGCCCAAAAGAGCTATTAACGTAAAAAATAAATAACGGGTAAAAATTCGCATACGTATTTTCAATTTAGTTTCAAACATAATAAAGGAATAACTCTCACTAAGATTTGTAATAATTCTATAAATTTAATATCTTTTATGTGTGTGTATTTTAACGAATAGGAC
>Ga0075182_10102487_pt1 | contig 12460 bp, 19 predicted proteins | sample JI102314A1RNA_FD_77317 | JGI IMG/M metagenome (GOLD analysis project Ga0075182, IMG submission 77317) | Wastewater effluent complex algal communities from Wisconsin, to seasonally profile nutrient transformation and Carbon sequestration -... | ecosystem: Engineered > WWTP > Effluent > Algae...
TTTTAATCCCGTTCAAGAAAATACTTACATCTTGTATGATGAGACGGGGGAATGCGTGATTATTGATCCTGGTTGTTATCAAAAATCGGAAGAACAAAAATTAGCGCAATTTATTGAATCTAATAAATTAAAGCCAGTGGGTTGTTGGCTGACGCATTGCCATTTTGACCATATTTGGGGAACGCCCTATGTTCATCAACAATATAATTTAGCTCCTAAATTCCATGCAGATGATTTAAGGGTTTATAATGACACTCCCACGAGGTTACCTACTTTTGGTTTTCCGACGATGAAATTAGTTCCTTATGATAGTCATATCATTGCATCAACTGCCCAAAGTGGAAGCATGAAATTTGGAAATACAACGCTGGAAGTTTTATTTACCCCAGGTCATTCACCTGGTCATGTTACTTTTTTTCATAAAGAGAGCAAACAAGCCCTTGTTGGAGATGTAATTTTTAATGGCTCTATTGGTCGAACAGATTTACCAGGGGGAAATTTAACAACTTTGATGACCACCATTTTTCAAAAAATCATTCCATTAGGTGATGAGGTAAAACTTTACTCAGGTCATGGACCGATAACAGATGTCAAAACCGAGAAAAGAATCAATCCATTTTTGAAGTAGGTAAATTGGGTTTGAAGGTAAACTCCACCCCCGAAGTGTACAAAGTCTGAAAATTCCCTACACCCCAATCTTCCCATGAATGGTAATGCTGTCTTTATTTAAAGTATAGCTAATAAAAACATCTCCATAGATAGTGATTGTAATTCGGTAATACTTTACCAAACTTAGCATAAATTAACCCACCTCTTTTGACTTTGTCGGCTTCTCCTTCCAAGATCGGAGAAGTTTGCGAAGCAAATAGGGGTGGGTTTCATATAGTAATATCCAATAAAATCCTTGAATTTGATAGAATTAAGGTGGAGAAACTTACTTCCCATTTTCTACATTTCAAAAAAACTTCAAAGTTAGAAAGAAATTGTCGTATTTAATATTGTTTTTAGAAGAGGCTAAGAGTGAATGATCTTCTCAAAAAAAGTACCAAAATATTCGCTATTAACGATAAATCAAAATATTTGAAATAAAAAAGTGAGATATTGTGGAAAAAAGATAGTGGATTACTTGACTAATGTTATTAAATACCCTACCTTTGCCAACTAATTAGAAAAATAGCCCAAAAAGTTAATTTTCAGTTAAAAATAGATTTAAATAATCGCTCTAACTTATAAGGTTGTGATGATCTTTTAATATTGGAGTGCATTGTTTATAAAAAATAAGTGTTGGAAGAAAGTTGTGTGGAAAAAAGAAGAATTCATTCACCATCAAACAAAGCAAATTAAATCCAAAACAAAAAGAATTTTTAATTGAAGAATGCTTGGAAGGTCACTAAAATATTAAAAATTATGCCTACCATACAGCAGTTAGTAAGGCTCGGACGAGTTGTAAAAACACGAAAAAGTAAATCACCGGCATTAACCAGTTGCCCACAACGACGCGGCGTATGTACGCGCGTTTATACCACCACGCCCAAAAAACCGAATTCAGCTATGAGAAAGGTGGCGCGTGTGAAATTAACCAATTCAAATGAAGTGAACGCCTATATACCGGGCGAAGGACACAAATTACAAGAACACTCAATGGTGTTAGTGAGAGGTGGCAGGGTGAAAGACCTTCCGGGTGTTCGTTATCACATCGTTAGAGGAGCCTTAGATACTTCAGGAGTTGATGGTCGTAAAAAGAGCCGTTCTAAATACGGAGCTAAGAAAAATCAAAAACCAGTAGCAACTAAGAAAAAATAACAGTTCATTCTCGAAAACTGCATAGACAAAAATTATAAAATGAGAAATAGAAAAGCGCCAGAGCGTTACGTAATACCCGACCCAAAATTTCAAAGTGAAACGGTTTCTAAATTTGTAAACCGATTAATGATTCAAGGGAAAAAAAGTTTATCTTATGCAATCTTTTATGGAGCATTAGAAATCGTAGAGAAAAAAACAGGTAAAAGCGGTTTGGATGTGTTCCAAGCGGCATTGAATAATGTAATGCCTGATGTAGAAGTTCGTAGCCGTCGTGTGGGGGGTGCAACTTTTCAAATTCCTACCGAAGTTCGCCCTAAACGTAAAATGTCGATGGGAATGAAGTGGTTGATTCTTTATGCACGTCGTCGTGGTGAGAAAACTATGCGTGAAAGACTCGCCGCAGAAATGGTTCAAGCAGCTGAAAAACAAGGTGCTGCAGTGAAAAAAAGAGATGAAACTCATAAAATGGCTGATGCTAATAAAGCATTTTCACACTTTAGAATCTAATATATCATATAATTTATTAAAAACCTAAGCAGTTCAAATGGCGTTAGGTAATCAACAAAATTTTTTTAGAATCGCAATCGCAAGGATAAAATAAGTCATGTCTTCCGAAAAAATAGACCTACTTCATACTCGGAATATCGGTATAATGGCACATATAGATGCCGGTAAAACCACCACAACCGAACGGATCTTATTCTATACAGGTATCGTACACAAAATCGGCGAAGTCCACGACGGAGCCGCTACGATGGACTGGATGGAACAAGAACAAGAACGCGGGATAACCATTACATCCGCCGCAACAACAACGTTTTGGATATATAATAACGAAAATTACCGCGTTAATATCATTGATACACCTGGTCACGTGGATTTCACCGTTGAGGTGGAACGTTCACTTAGGGTATTAGATGGTGCCGTTGCAGTTTTTTGCTCGGTGGGTGGAGTTGAACCACAATCCGAAACCGTTTGGCGACAAGCCAACAAATATGGAGTTCCGCGAGTTGCTTTCATCAATAAAATGGATAGAGTCGGAGCTGATTTCTACAATGTGTTAGGTCAGATTAGAGATAGGCTCGGTGCAAATCCAGTTCCAATTCAAATTCCAATCGGCTCAGAAGAGAAGTTTAAAGGAGTAATAGATTTAGTTCTAAATGAAGCAATCATTTGGGATGATGAAACTATGGGTGCCGCTTACAAACGTATGCCAATCCCTGACGAATTAAAGGCAGAAGCCTCTGAATATCGTCAAAAATTAGTTGAAGCTGTTGCTGAATTTGATGATACATTAATGGAGAAATTCTTTGAGGATGAGAATTCAATCACTCCAGAAGAATTAAAAGTCGTTATTCGTAAAGCTACTTTAAGTTTCTCCATCACTCCTGTGATTTGTGGAACAGCTTTCAAAAATAAAGGCGTTCAAACGCTATTAGATTCTGTTGCCGCTTACCTTCCTTGTCCTTTAGATGTTCCTTCAATTGAAGGTATAAACCCTAAAACAGGTGAAATCGAATCTCGTAAACCAGATGATAAAGAACCTTTTGCTGGATTAGCTTTCAAAATTATGACTGACCCTTATGTGGGTCGTTTGGCATTCTTTAGAGTATATTCTGGTAAATTAGATGGTGGTTCTTACGTTTTAAATACTCGTACAGGCGATAAAGAACGTATCTCACGTTTGTTGCAAATGCACGCAAATAAACAAAATCAAATTGATAAAGTTTTTGCGGGTGATATTGCAGCAGCTGTAGGATTTAAAAATGTTCGTACAGGGGATACTATTTGTGATTTAGATCATCCAATTGTATTGGAATCTATGACCTTCCCGGAACCTGTAATCGAAATTGCCATTGAACCTAAAACTCAAGCTGATAGCGATAAACTTTCAACTTCATTGAACCGTTTGGCTGAAGAAGATCCAACTTTCCGTGTGAAAGTAGATGAAGAATCAGGTCAAACTATCATTGCAGGTATGGGTGAGCTTCACTTAGAGATTTTAGTTGACCGTTTACGTCGTGAATTTAAAGTAGAAGTAAACGAAGGACAACCTCAAGTTGCCTATCGTGAAACTATTACTCGAAGTGTTTCGCATCGTGAAAAATATGCTAAACAAACGGGTGGTCGTGGTAAATTCGCCGATATTGAGATCGAAATTATGCCTAATCCTGAAAACGACGGATTTACTTTCGTTAATGAAATCAAAGGGGGTACAATTCCAAAAGAATTTATTGCACCGGTTGAAAAAGGATTAAAATCAGCAATGAGCGATGGTATAACGGCTGGTTTCCCAGTTGTGGGTATTAAAGCACGTTTATATGATGGAGGATTTCACCCTGTGGATTCTGACGGTTTATCATTTGAAATTTGTGCAAGATATGCCTTCCGTGAAGCGTGTCGCAAAGCAGGTCCGATAATTTTAGAACCCATCATGAAAGTTGAAGCAGTTACTCCAGAAGAATATATGGGAGCAATTGTTGGGGACTTAAATAAACGTCGTGGTCAAATTGCATCTATGGACGCAAGAGGAAACGCAAAAGTTATTTTAGCTTACGTTCCTTTATCAGAGATGTTCGGTTATGTAACTCAGTTAAGAACTTTATCTTCTGGACGTGCCGCATCTACCATGGAATTCTATAAATACGAACAAGCCCCAAGAAATATTCAAGACGAGGTAATCGCTAAGTCAAAAGGATTAAAAGAGATAGCATAGATGAGCCAGAAAATTCGCATAAAGCTGAAATCTTATGACCATAACTTGGTTGACCGTTCAGCAAAGAAAATTGTAGAAACAATCAAAACAACGGGAGCCGTGATAAACGGTCCCGTTCCATTACCAACTGAAAAAACCATCATTACGGTAAACAGAGCACCACACGTAAATAAAAAAGCGCGTGAGCAGTTTCAAGTACAATGTTTTTCAAGGTTGATAGATATTCATAATTCAAGCACTAAAACCGTTGATGCCTTGATTAAGTTAGAACTTCCATCAGGTGTTGACGTTGTTATTAGAGTATTTTAATTAATTAGAAAGTAGAAGTGTCATGGCAGGCATAATTGGAAGAAAAATTGGGATGACCAGCATCTACCAAGACGGCAGGTATTTAGCTTGCACGATTGTAGAGGCAGGTCCTTGCGTGGTAACGCAAGTAAAAACAAAAGAACGCGACCAATACGAAGCCGTACAGATTGCTTTCGACGACAAAAAAGAAAAGAGCACAACAAAACCTTTGTTGGGGCACTTTAAAAAAGCTAATACAACTCCAAAAAGAATTATCAGAGAATTTGACTATAATCCGTCAGATTACAAATTGGGGGATGTAATTGATTCTGGTTTATTCTCAGAAGGCGATTTTGTCGATGTCGTAGGCAAGAGTAAGGGTAAAGGTTTTCAGGGCGTTGTTAAACGTCACGGATTTGCGGGCGTGGGTGGAAGAACTCACGGACAACATAACAGGGGAAGGCACCCCGGTTCTATCGGTGCTTGTTCTTTTCCAGGTCGCGTTTTTAAAGGAATGCGAATGGGGGGACGTATGGGAGGTGATAGAGTAAAAATGCAAAACCTTAAGGTTTTGATGGTGGATAACACCAAAAATATGTTACTCATTTCGGGTTCGGTACCGGGCGCGAATGGCGGTTATTTGTTAATTTATAAATAGGATTGGAGAAAATGGAATTACCAGTATATACGCCAACCGGTATAGATAGCGGAGTCAAAGCCTCTCTTGAAGATAAAGTCTTCAGCATAGAGCCTAATGATCATGCCATTTATTTGGATGTTCGACTCTATAGAGATCATCAACGTCGAGGCACTCATAATACAAAAGGAAGAGGGGAAGTTAGGGGAAGTACTAAAAAACCTTTCCGTCAAAAAGGAACAGGTAACGCCCGTCAAGGTCATAAACGTAGTCCGTTAATGAGACATGGGGGAACCGTTTTCGGTCCAAGACCACACGATTACGGATTCAAATTGAATCGTAAAGTTAAAGCCTTAGCAAGAAGAAGTGCTTTTAGCCACAAAGCTAAAGAAGGTGAAATCACAGTAGTGAAAAATCCCGCTTATAACGTTCCGAAAACCAAAGAATTTATCTCGTTACTTACAAGCTTAAAATGCGAGAACAAAAAAATTCTCGTAATTACTTCCGGAAAAGATAATACACTTTATCTCTCTGGTAGAAATATGACCAACGTTACATTCGCAAGGGCTGAACAAGTTACAACCTATGATATTGTAAACGTACAACATCTTTTGATGATAGACGATTCGATTTCAATTGTTAATGATATTTTAACCCGCAACTAAGAAAAAAATGGCAAGTTATAATATTATCGTTAAGCCTATCTTTACTGAAAAAGTAACCCGCCAAATGGAGAAATCCAATGGTAGAGAATTTACTTTCATCGTTGAGAAAGAAGCTAATAAAATCGAAATCAAAAAAATGATTGAGTCAATGTATAATGTTAACGTTGAATCAGTCAGAACGTGTATCAAAGTTCGTAAACGTTCGACGAGAATGACTAAATCGGGAATTCTTCACGGAAAAACTAAAGTCTATAAAAAGGCTTATATCAAATTGCAAGAAGGTGAAACTATTGAATTTTTTAGCAGCGGAAACTAACAAATGGGAATCAGAAAACTAAGACCAATGACACCGGGACAGAGATTTCGTTCAGTTTCCGACTTTAAGGAAATTACAAAATCGACACCCGAACGCTCATTAACGACGACCATCACCAAATCTGGCGGTCGTAACGATGAAGGTCATCGCACCATGCGCCAGAGAGGCGGTGGTCATAAAAGAAAATATAGGATTATAGATTTCAAACGCGATAAATATAATGTTGATGGCATCGTTAGTTCAATCGAATATGATCCGAACAGAACCTGCCGTATTGCGTTGATTAATTATATTGATGGTGAAAAAAGATATATCTTAGCACCTGAAAAATTATCTGTTGGACAAAAAATTGTCTCTGGAACAGCGGCTGTTGATCCAAAGGTAGGAAATTCAATGCCTTTAGGCACAATGCCTATTGGTACGATTGTTCATAATATTGAATTAATTCCAGGAAGAGGTGGAGTAATGGCACGTAGTGCAGGAACTTTCGCTCAACTTTCTGCTAAAGAAGGAAGATACGTTGTATTGAAATTGCCTTCAGGTGAAATTCGTCGTGTATTAGCGGCTTGCCGTGCAACAGTTGGAACGGTTGGTAATTCAGAACATGAAAATATCTTGTTAGGAAAAGCAGGTCGTAACCGTTGGTTAGGAAGAAGACCAAGAACAAGAGGGGTTGCGATGAACCCAGTCGATCACCCGATGGGTGGTGGGGAAGGTCGTGCATCAGGTGGGCATCCTCGTTCGAGAAAAGGTTTATACTCAAAAGGTCTCAAAACCAGAAACCCGAACAAATCATCGAATCAATTTATTATTTCACGTCGTAAAACTAAAAGTCAAGCCTAAAAGTTATGCCAAGATCGCTTAAAAAAGGTCCTTTCATTGACTTGAATCTTGAGAAAAAAGTTCAAGATATGAATGAAAAGGGCACAAAAAAACTAATTAAAACATGGGCGCGTCGTTCAATGATTACCCCTGAGTTTGTTGGTCATACCCTAGCCATCCATAATGGCAATAAATTTATTCCGGTCTATGTTTCTGAAAACATGGTAGGTCATAAATTAGGTGAGTTTTCTCTCACACGTACATTTCGTGGTCACGCTGGTCAAAAACAAGATAAGAAAAAGAAATAGTTATGGAATCGGTTAAAAAATTAACAAGACGCGAGAAAATCGCTCAAAACATAGAGAAGCCAAAAGGGAATCGTAAAAAACGTTCTGCTGAAGCTCGTAAAGAACAAAAAAAGCAAAAATCATTTGCGGTATTGAATGATTATCCGTCGTCTCCAAGAAAAATGCGTTTGGTCGTTGACCAAATTAGAGGAGTAAACGTGGGTCATGCAATGAACGTCCTACATTTGAGTCCTAAAGCGGCTTCAAAACCTTTACGCAAATTGTTGCGTTCTGCATTAGATAATTGGGAGAAAAAAAATCCCGAAGTTCGTACAGATACAGCCAATTTAGTTGTAAAAGCGGCTTTTGTGAATCCAGGTAAAGTGATGAAAAGAATTCGCCCTGCACCACAGGGAAGAGCTTATAGAGTACGTAAACGTTCTAATCATGTAACAATAATTGTAGATAAAACAGAATAATGGGACAGAAAACACATCCAATAGGTTTAAGATTGGGTATAATCAAAGGCTGGGAATCTAATTGGTTCGGCGGAAGATCATTTGCAGACAAATTGATTGAAGATGAAGCTATACGTGCCTATATCCGCCAAAGAAATAAACAAGGTGGAATCTCAAAAATTGTTATTGAAAGAACGAATACACGCTTAATAGTAACGATTCATACAGCCAGACCCGGTGTCGTTATCGGACGTGGGGGCGAAAGTGTTGAAAAACTTAAAGAGGATATCAAAAGAATCGCTAATCCTAAAGGACTGGTAAAAGCAAAATCAACTAATGATGTGGCAGGTGATAGCAGTGAAGTCGCTGTTAAAGAAGTTCAAATAAACATTCATGAAGTAAAAAAACCAGAATGTGATGCCGCATTAGTAGCAGACCAAGTTGCAAGCCAGTTAGAAGCAAGAGCTTCTTTCCGTCGTGTGATGAAAGGTGTTATTACAGCCGCAATGCGTTCAGGTGTTGGCGGAATTAAAGTTGTATGCTCAGGTCGTTTAGGCGGTGCTGAGATGGCGAGAACAGAATCTTACAAAGAGGGTCGTGTTCCATTACAAACTTTAAGAGCTGATATTGATTATGCAACCGGAACAGCAAGAACCATTTATGGTGCAATCGGTATAAAAGTTTGGATTTTCAAAGGTGAAATATTTGGAAAAGTTGATTTAACTCCAGATGGATCAGGTGGCAAAGGTTCAGTAAGAGCTGAATCTGGAAGCAATTATTCAAGAGGCGATAACCGTGGCGGGGGTCGTGATAATAGAGACAATCGTGGCGGCGGTCGTGGTGATAATCGTGGCGGCGGAGATAATCGCGGCGGTGGTCGCGGTGATAATCGTGGCGGTGGAGATAATCGCGGCGGTGGAAATCGTAGCGGAGGTAACAAAGGCGGAAACCGCACAGGTGGTGGTGATAAGTCTAAAAAATAAAACCATCACTATTTAATTAAGAGGTCATGTTACTACCAAAAAGAACAAAATATAGAAAAACCCAGAAAGGTCGTCTGAGAGGGAATGCTACAAGTGGTACTCAAATAGCGTTCGGTTCTTATGGCTTAAAATCAATAGATTCAGGCTGGATTACTTCACGTCAAATAGAAGCGGCTCGTATTGCGTTAACCCGTAGAATGAAACGTGAAGGTAAAGTTTGGATACGTATATTCCCGGATAAACCTATGACTCGAAAACCTGCAGAGGTTAGGATGGGTAAAGGTAAAGGTTCACCTGAATTTTGGGTGGCGGTTGTTTTACCCGGAAGAATAATGTTTGAATGCGATGGTGTTGATAGAGAAACTGCAGAAGCCGCTATGGCACTTGCAGCTCAAAAACTACCCGTAAAAACAAGGTTTATTATTAGACGAGAATTAGGATTTGAATAATATGAAAGCAAAAGATATAAGGGAAATGTCAACCGAAGATATTGAAACACAAGTCATCGATTACATCCGAACTTTAAAAGAACTTCGATACAGTCATTATGTGCAACCTATCGAAAACCCAAATAGAATTAATCTATTAAGAAAAGACATTGCACGATTTCATACAGAGTTAAACGCAAGATTAAATCAAGTAACGGAATAAAATGGCAGAAGAAGTAAAAAATACCACTGCCGATGGGCAAGGGGTTAGAAAAGAAAAAATTGGAGTCGTTGTCAGCAATAAAATGCAGAAAACTATTGTAATTGCGGTAAATCGAAAAGAAAAATATCCGATTTATGGTAAATTTATCAATAAAACATCTAAATTTGCAGCCCACGACGAACGTCAAGATGCAAATATTGGCGACAAAGTAAGAATTCAAGAAACAAGACCTCTCAGCAAAACAAAACGCTGGAGATTGGTCGAAATAATTGAAAGGGCTAAGTAATGTTACAACAAGAGTCAAGATTAAGAGTAGCCGATAATACAGGTGCTAAAGAATTACTTTGCATTCGTGTATTGGGTGGTTCAGGTAAAAGATATGGAAGAATTGGTGATATAATCGTTTGTTCGGTTAAATCAGCTCTCCCAAGTGGTACGGTTAAAAAGGGTGATGTCGTTAAGGCAGTTATCGTTCGCACCAAAAAAGAAACTCGTAGAAAAGATGGTTCTTATATCCGATTTGATGAAAATGCGGGTGTAATTATCAACAATGCGGGTGAACCAAAGGGAACTCGTATTTTCGGACCAGTTGCTCGCGAACTTAGAGAAAGAGGTTTTACAAAAATCTTATCATTAGCACCAGAAGTGCTATAATCAAATTAAGTGATGAGGAGGAAATATAATAAAATACCGAAGTTGCACATCAAAAGAGGCGACACTGTCGTTGTCTTGAGTGGCGATGAGGACATAAAGGGGAAAATGGGCATTGTTGTCGCTATCTTCCCTGAAAAAAGACTTGCAATTGTAGAAAATCTTAGAATTGTAAATCGACAAGTTAAAAAAACAAAAGAAAATCCTCGCGGATCAATCGTACAGGTTCCGGCTAAATTCCATGTGTCTAAACTTCAATTAGTTGAAAGTTCGACCGGAAAACCAACGAGAGTAGGTAGAAAAATGACGGAAGATGGTTGGGTGCGTGTATCGAAAAAAACAGGAGAAATAATTACGGTATAATATGGCTTACGTACCACGTTACGCGGAAATTTATAAAAAAAGGGTTGTAAAAGACATGACAGAAAAATTCAATTATAAGAATGTCATGGAAGTACCTACTTTGACTAAAATTGTTTTGTCAAGAGGGATAGGAAAAGCAACACAGGATAAAAAGTTGATTGAACAAGCTACAAGCGAGTTCGCACAAATTGCAGGTCAAAAAGCAGTTGTTACCAAATCACGTTTAGATATCTCGAACTTTAAACTCAGGGCAGGGATGCCGATCGGATGTAAAGTTACGTTAAGACGTGAAAAAATGTATGACTTTTTAGATCGTTTCATCAACATTGCTGTACCACGTATGCGCGACTTTAGAGGATTACCAGAAAATGGGTTCGACGGAAGCGGTAACTATACGATGGGAGTTAAAGAGCAAATCATATTCCCAGAAATTGATGTAGAAAAAATATATCAAATTGCTGGAATGGATATAACTTTCGTTACTACGGCAAAAACAGATGAAGAGGCTTTTGAGCTACTTAAATTTTTTGGAATGCCGTTTAAGAGTCTTCAACCCACTAATATTTAAGTAAAGTAAAAGATGTCTAAAAAATCGGTAAATGTCCGTCAGTTGAAAAGAGAAGTATTAGTTGCTCGTTATGCTGATAGACGCAAAAAATTAAAAGAAGAAGGTAAATTTCTTGAGCTTCAAAAGTTGCCAAGAGATTCAAGTCCTGTTAGACTTAAAAATCGTTGTAAACTCACGGGAAGACCTCGTGCATATATACGTATGTTTGGTATTTCAAGGATTAAGTTTCGAGAATTGGCATTGGCTGGTAAAATTCCGGGAGTAACAAAAGCAAGTTGGTAAAATGTATACAGACCCAATCGCCGATTATTTGACACGTATTCGTAACGGAATATCGGCAAAAAAGAAAGTTGTGAGCATTCCAAGCTCAAAAGTTAAAATTGGAATAACTAAAGTATTGATGGAAATGGGATACATTTCCAACTACAAAGTGGTGGAAGACGATAAACAAAATATATTGAAAGTTGCATTGAAATATGATTATATTTCTAAGCAATCTGCCATCACAAAGATTCAAAGATACAGTTCACCTGGTTTACGTCAGTACCGTAAAGTTACTGATATTCCAAGAGTTAGAAATGGTCTCGGAATCGCAGTCCTTACGACCTCAAAAGGGATTATGACCGGTAAAAAGGCTCAAAGTCTCAATGTAGGTGGGGAAGTATTGTGTATTGTTTATTAAACTAATATTATGTCAAGAATAGGAAAAGCACCTGTGGCTATACCAAAAGGTGTTGATATAAATGTAAATGGTAACATCGTTAAAGTTAAAGGTTCTAAAGGTGAATTGAGCATGAAAGTAATGCCCGGTTTAGAATATGCAAACGAAAACGGAAGCTTTGTTATTAGAAATCCCAAACCAGAAGTAAAACAATTTAAAGCGTTGCATGGTCTTTATCGTTCGTTAATTCACAATATGGCGATTGGCGTTTCCGAAGGTTTTACTGAAACTCTACTCCTCGTGGGGGTGGGGTATCGTGCAGAAGCAAAAGGACAAGTAATTGAAATGTCTTTAGGTTTTTCGCATCAAATCGTATTTGTAGTTCCTAAAGATATTTCTGTTGCAACAGAATCTTTAAAAGGTCTTCCTCCTAAAATTACTCTTCAAGGAATTGATAAGCAACTTTTAGGATTAGTCGCCGCTAAAATACGCGCAATCAGGCCACCAGAACCTTACAAAGGTAAAGGGGTCAAATATGCTACTGAAGTTATTAGAAGAAAACAAGGTAAAGCAGCCGGTAAAGGCAAAAAA
>Ga0075182_10108239_pt1 | contig 12356 bp, 10 predicted proteins | sample JI102314A1RNA_FD_77317 | JGI IMG/M metagenome (GOLD analysis project Ga0075182, IMG submission 77317) | Wastewater effluent complex algal communities from Wisconsin, to seasonally profile nutrient transformation and Carbon sequestration -... | ecosystem: Engineered > WWTP > Effluent > Algae...
AAAAAAGAAGTGAACCGTCACCACGAAATGACCTGGCTGCGCATCGACCGCTACTTCTACGGCGACTTTGAAAACCCGAAAGTGGTTTATCAGCCGATGATGTGCCAGCACTGCGACAACGCTCCCTGCGAAAACGTGTGCCCGGTAAACGCCACCAACCACTCGATGGAAGGCCTCAACCAGATGGCTTACAACCGTTGCATCGGAACGCGCTATTGCGCCAACAACTGCCCGTACAAAGTGCGCCGTTTCAACTGGCTCGACTACACTACAGCCGACGTATGGCCCGCCAACGAAGAAAAGGTGTTTGCCATCGAGGGTGATGAAAAACCCTTCCTCGCCGACAACCTCGTGCGCATGGTACTCAATCCGGATGTGACGGTCCGCTCGCGCGGTGTCATTGAAAAATGCACCTTCTGCATCCAGCGCATTCAGGAAGGCAAACTCACGGCCAAACGCGAAAGCCGCGCTGTGATGGACAACGACGTGCGCACTGCTTGCCAAACCTCCTGCCCGACGGGCGCCATTGTGTTCGGCAACCTCAACAATCCTGATAGTGAAGTCAGCAAATTGACCAAAGACAACGCTCCCATCGCATACAAAGTGCTGGAAGAAATCAACGTTCGCCCGGGTGTCAGTTATTCTGCCAAAGTAAACAACGCTAACGAAGAACTTTATTCTTGATAATAGTTATTAGTTTTTGGGGGTCAGTTGCCGGTTTTTCAAAACCCTGACTGAAAACCAATAACCAATAACCAATAACCAACAACTATGTCTCAACCAGTTGCGCCAGTTCGGCACGTTTTGATTGAGGGCAATAAATCCTACCACAATATCACGGAGGATTTGTGTTCACCTACCGAAAAGACACCCTCACGGGAGTGGATCGTCGTCTTTGCCATGTCGACTGCACTTGTAGGGCTTTATGTTTTCTCCATTACATGGACAGTGTGGAAGGGCATCGGTACCTGGAACCTGAACCGGACCATTAACTGGGGATGGGACATCACCAACTTCGTTTGGTGGATCGGTATCGGTCACGCCGGTACCCTGATCTCGGCCATTTTGCTTCTGTTCCGCCAACGCTGGCGTACGGGTGTAAACCGCGCCGCGGAAGCCATGACCATCTTTGCGGTAATTTGCGCCGGCCAGTTCCCCATTTTCCACATGGGACGTGTCTGGATGGCCATGTTTACCATTCCGTTCCCGAACACACGCGGACCGCTCTGGGTGAACTTCAACAGCCCGCTGCTCTGGGACATTTTCGCCATCTCGACTTACTTCTCGGTTTCGGTGTTGTTCTGGTACACCGGTTTGGTGCCCGACTTGGCCACCATCCGCGACCGTGCTACCGGTTTCCGCCGCAAGATGTACGACATGTTCTCCTTCGGTTGGACCGGCAGTGCCAAACACTGGCAGCGCCACGAATCGCTTTCGCTGGTATTGGCGGGCCTTTCCACACCGCTGGTGCTTTCGGTACACACCATCGTATCCTTCGACTTTGCCACTTCGGTGATTCCCGGCTGGCACACCACGATCTTCCCGCCGTACTTCGTTGCGGGCGCCGTGTTCTCCGGTTTTGCCATGGTGCAAACCCTGATGATCATCACGCGTAAAGTATTGGGTCTGAAGGAGTATATTACGATCAACCACATCGAATCCATGAACAAGGTGATCGTGCTCACGGGTACGATTGTGGGCGTGGCATACCTTACCGAGTTGTTTGTTGCCTGGTATTCCGGCTACATCTACGAGCAATTCGCCTTTTACAACCGTGTATTCGGCCCCTACTGGTGGTCCTATTTCGGTATGATGTTCTGCAACGTGGTCAGCCCGCAGTTGTTCTGGTCTCGTTCGATTCGCCGCAGCGTGTGGTGGACCTTCTTTATGTCCATCATCATCAACATCGGTATGTGGTTCGAGCGCTTTGTGATCATTCCCACGACGTTGTCGCGCGACTTCCTTCCTTCTTCCTGGAGCCTTTACAGCCCTACCTGGGTGGAGATATCGATGTTCCTCGGCACGATGGGTGTCTTCTTCTTCTGCTACCTGATTTTCACCCGCGTTGCGCCGGTGGTAGCCATTGCAGAGGTAAAAGCCATCCTGAAAGTAGCGGGCGACCAGTACATTGGCCCGAAAGCCAACAAATCGCATGGCCACAGCCACGGCGAACCGAGCAAAAAAAGAAGTTGGTGAAGGTTAATACAAATTACCGTCCATCAAACTGATATACCCTTATCAACCCCATTCATCATTTATCACTCAACATTCATCATTCTACGATAAATGGCTGCTCAAAGCAAAAAAGTCCTTTACGGGCTTTACAACGACGAAGAAGAACTGAAAAGCGCCATCAAAACGGCGAACGCGCAGCACCTGAACATCATGGATGTGTTCACGCCCTTTCCTGTGCACGGTCTCGATCCCATCCTGGGTTTGAAAGAAAGCCGCCTGCACATCATGGGTTTCATCTATGGTTCCATCGGTGCCCTGTTCGCATTTTTGGCGATGACCTGGATTTTTACCAGCGACTGGCCGATCGTTTTCGGCGGCAAGCCCTACTGGTCGGTACCGGCGTTCATTCCCATCGTTTTCGAAAACACGGTTTTGTACTCAGCCTGGGGCATGACCATCACATTCTATACGGTATGCGGCATGTGGCCGGGTGTGAAAGCCAAAACGCTGGACGATCGCATCACCGACGACAAGTTTTGCATCGCGTTCGACGTGAGCGAAGCAGCGGAAGGTGATGTGAAAAACCTTCAGGGTTTTTTCACCCAAACCGGTGCTGCCGAGGTGAATGTGAAAACGATGTGATAGTTGATTATTTGAATTCCGGACTTGTTCGGCCGGGTTGCAACGAATCGTCACAACCCGCAGCATTGGCAAGTACCGAAAGCGAATGGTCACCTCAATAATTCAACAATTCAACGAATCAACAATACAATGAAATACGCACTTGGCGCGATTCTCGGAGTTGCATTATTTGCCTGGTTGTTCTCTGTCTGCTCTCCGGCGGGTGAGAACAAGACCGGTCATGAATATATGCCGGATATGTACCACCCGGTTGGATACGAAGCCAACCAGTACAGTGCTTATTACTGGAATCACTGGGACGACGCAAAAAACACGTTCTCCAAATCCGAACTTTCACAGCCGCACAGCAAGGTAGCGGGCACCATTCCGCGTGGTTACACCGCGGTTTATTATGGTGACGCGTCTGCAATCGATGTGGTGCGTGGCAAAAACGCGCACAATGCCATTGCCGCACCGGTCAACGGCCAGGCGCCCTTTTACTACGAAAACAACGAGGATGATCGCCTGCGCTGCGAAGCCGAGATGGTGAGCAACCCCTTCCCGATTACCAAGGAAGGTCTGGAAAGAGCCAAACCGCTTTACAACATCTACTGCGGTATTTGCCACGGCGACAAGGGCGACGGTCAGGGCTGGCTGGTCAGCATGCCTGATACCAAGTACCCGGCACAGCCGAAAAACCTGATCGGCGACGACATGATCGCAGCGGGCAACGGCCGTTTTTATTTCGGTATCATGTACGGCAAAAACGTGATGGGCGGATACAAGGACAAACTTTCGTTTGAAGAACGCTGGCAGGTGATTCACTACATCCGCTCGCTCCAGGCCAATGCCAAGAGCCTGGAATACAGCGAAACCGCCAATACGTTGAGCAATGTAGAAAAACCGGCCAAAGGTGAGGCTACCGGCCCGTCGCGCATTGCACCGCCACCACCTCCGCCTGCACAATAACACCGCTCTGAAACCTGCATAACTAAACATCAAATCATCGGGGAAACCTGATTTGCGATATGAATCTGAATAATACGCAATTTGTATTTGAAGGCAAAACCAAGCGCGTCCTCTACGGCGGCCTGGCGCTGGGCGTATTGTGCCTCGTCCTTGTGTTCTTCAACGACGACGAATACCATACCCGGTTCTGGACAAACATCCTGCACAACTCGGTGTATTTTACCGGCATTGCCCTGATGGCAATGTTCTTTATGTGCGCTCAAATAACGGCATTTGCCGGCTGGAATGCGGTGATTCGCCGTATCTGGGAGGCCATGAGCCAATTCCTGTGGGTCGGCATTGTCCTGATGGCCATCATTGCCGCAGGTGTATGGGGGCACTTCCACCACCTCTACCACTGGAACGACCCGAACGTCAACGTGACCGACCCGGCCGCGCCCCATTTTGACCGCATCATTGCGGGCAAAAAAGGTTTCCTCAACCCGGTGTTTTTCACCATTGCCACGGTGGGCTTCGTCGCCCTTTGGTACTTCTGGGCCCGCAACGTCCGCAGCATCTCCATTGCCCAGGATACGCAGGAAACGGCTTCCCTGGATTATTACAAAAAAATTCGCAAGTGGGCGGCATCTTTCCTCCCGATAGCCGGCTTCCTGAGCCCGGTGCTGTTGTGGCAGGCAGTTATGTCGGTCGACCCGCACTGGTACAGCACCATGTTTGCCTGGTATTCCACGGCTTCGGCATGGCTGGGTTCCATTTCGTTTACCGTAATGATTATCATTTATTTGAAATCAAAAGGCTATCTCGAATACGTCACCCACGACCACCTGCACGACGTCGGCAAATTCCTTTTCGGCATCAGCGTATTCTGGACCTATCTCTGGTTTGACCAGTTCATGTTGATCTGGTACGCCAACAACGGTGAGGAAACGATCTATTTCAACCAGCGCATGACGCATTACCCGGTACTTTTCTGGGGCAACCTGCTGCTGAACTTCGTGACCCCGTTCCTCATCCTCATGCGCAACGATACCAAGCGCAAATTCGGTACGATGTTTTTCGTGGCCGCCATTGTGTTCTTCGGTCACTGGTGGGACTATTTCTACATGATCAAGCCGGGTGCGCGCATTGCAGCCTTTGAAGCAAAAGAACTGGCCGAAGGTGGTCACGCCAAAGCACATGAGGCTGCCCCGATTTCGGAAGCAGCACACGAAACCGCAGCCCAACCCGCGGCAGAAGCGGAAGCAACTCCGGCAACGGAGGCTGCCGCCACTCACGAAGGCGATACTTCGACTGCGGCACATACTGAAACGGCCCCGGCCGGTCACAGTGAAGCCACGCATGGCGAAGCCACTGCAACACACGAGACCCCGGCAGCAGAAGCTACTTCAGCGGCCCCTGCTCCGCATGGTGAAGCCGCACATGGCGGCGATGCACACGGTGGCGAGCACGCTGTGGCAGCCGAACCGGACAGTTTCCGGGTTGGTTTCACCATCCCGGGCCTGGAAGAACTGGGCATTCTGATCGGATTCCTGAGCCTGTTCCTGTTCTTCCTTTTCGGACAACTGGAACGCGCTTCGCTCGTGCCCTGGAAAGATCCATTCCTCGAAGAAAGTCTGCACCATGAAACTGGCGCCATGATCGAAAGTGAACAAACCGGTGGTGGGCACCATTGATTGAATAATTTAGAGCCGTTCAAATTAGGGCACTAACCGGATTTTCTCCAAACAAGCATTTTACCTTTGGGTTACTGTAAAAAAATATTTCAATGACTGCGCTAATCATATTACTCTGCGTTTTTCTGATCACCATTGTACTGGTCCAAATCGGGAAAGTCACTGAACTCACCGCTCAAATCAAGGGTGAGCGTGAAGTGTTGCGCGACAATAGCAAATGGAATGGCTGGTTATCCATAGCCTTCATGATTCTGTTCCTCGGCGGTGTAATTATCTCCGCTTGGGAGTACAAAAATGAAATGATGGGCTATGGACCGCACAAGTCGGCTTCGGCACACGGCGATATGCTGGACAGCATGTTCAACATTACGCTCATACTCACCGGTATCGTGTTTGTGATTTGTCACATAGCACTGTTCTGGTTCGCGTACAAATACCGCTGGCAGGAAGGCCGGAAGGCGCAATTCATTGCGCACGACAACCGCCTGGAATTGATCTGGACGGCTGTTCCGGCTGTGGTCATGACCATTCTGGTGGTGCGCGGCCTGGATGCCTGGAACACGGTAATGGCCGACGTGAAGCCCGATGAGGACTACATGGAGATCGAGGCAACGGGTCAACAGTTCAACTGGATCATCCGGTATCCCGGCCCCGACGGCAAACTCGGAGCACGCAATTACAAACTGACCACGGCCAACAACCAGTTGGGCATGGACTTCACCGACCCCAAAACCTGGGACGATGTCATCCCTGGTCAGGAACTGTATGTACCGGTCGGTAAAAAGATCCGGGTGCGCATCACTGCCAAGGATGTTCTTCACAACTTCTACCTGCCCCATTTCCGCGTGAAAATGGATGCTGTGCCTGGTATGCCGACCTACTTCGTCTTTACTCCTGTAAAAACGACGGCCGAATACCGCAATGAACTGCGCAAGTACCCGGAGTTCAATCAACCTGCCGATCCTGCCGATCCAACCGGACCCAAACGCTGGGAAAAATATGAGTACGAACTGGCTTGCGCCGAACTTTGCGGCAAGGGTCACTACTCCATGAAACGGATATTGAAAGTTGTATCGCAGGAAGAATTTGATGCCTGGTACAAACAACAGGAATCGTTCTACCTGACGCAGATCCGCGACAAGGAGGATGATCCGAACAAGGGCAAAACCCTGGATGCTGAAGTGCGCAAGCGCGCCATGCAGTTCAGCGAAAACATCAAAAAAGCCGTTGAATCGACCAACGCAGCGGATAAAACGCTGGCGCTCCAGCACATCAACTTCGAAACCGGTTCGGCTACACTCACCGCCGACAGCCGGTATGAACTGGACAATCTCGTGACCGGCTTGAATACTTATCCGAGCATTGTGATCGAAGTGGCAGGACATACGGACAATGTAGGCGATGCGGCTGCCAATACCGCCCTGTCGCAATCCCGTGCTGCTTCGGTAGTGAAATACCTGACGGATCGGGGCATCTCGGAAGGACGTTTGCGGGCACGCGGTTATGGTGATACCAAGCCGCTGGTTCCCAACGATTCTGACGAGAACCGCGCTAAAAACCGCAGAACGGAATTTACCATACTGACGCCTGCTTCCTGATTGGATCAGCAGATGTGCAGCATTGAATAGTGCATTGCAGGTTCCCCCAAACCAATTGCCGACAACCATCACGAATCACCGAACCCGACGAAGGTTTTACCATAAAAAAATTACCGACTATGGCTCACGTAGTTACTGCCGCTGATACGCTGGAAGAGAAACTCACCCAGGAACTGGGATTTGACGATCATTTCCATGAGCATCATCACGGCGACAAGTTTCAGTCGAACTTTCTGACGACTTATATCTTCAGTACCGACCACAAAATGATTGCCCGTCAGTTTCTGATCACGGGTATCTTTTGGGCCTTTATCGGTGCTGCCATGTCCATCGTATTCCGTCTTCAACTCGGTTTTCCGGAGGCTGATATGGCGTGGCTGCGTCCCATTCTGGGCAAATGGATCACGGTGAACGATTCCGGTATCGGTAAACTCGACCCCGAGTTCTACTATGCACTGGTAACCATGCACGGCACGATTCTCGTGTTCTTCGTGCTTACGGCCGGTTTGAGCGGCACTTTCGCCAACCTGCTTATTCCATTGCAGATCGGCGCCCGCGACATGGCCTCTCCCTTGCTGAACGCATTTTCCTACTGGTTCTTTTTCCTGGCCGGTGTGGTGATGTTTCTCTCGTTGTTCCTCAGCACCGGTCCATTCTCCGGCGGCTGGACGGCCTATCCTCCATTGAGCGCCCTTCCGCAGGCGTCTGACGGCTCCAAGGCCGGTATGACGATGTGGATTGTGGGTATGGCGCTTTTTGTGGTGTCGTCTCTGCTGGGTGGTATCAACTATATTACCACGATCCTCAACCTGCGCACCAAAGGCATGAACATGTGGCGCATGCCGCTCACCATCTGGGCAATCTTCATTACGGCCATCCTGGGCGTATTGTCGTTCCCGGTGTTGCTGTCGGGCGTGCTGCTGCTGATGTTCGACCGCAGCATGGGTACTTCCTTCTATCTGAGTGAAATCGTGGTGGGCGGCCAGATTCTGGACCGCATCGGTGGCAGCCCGATCCTGTTCCAGCACCTTTTCTGGTTCCTCGGTCACCCCGAGGTGTACATCATCATTCTGCCTGCGATGGGTATTGTGTCGGAAGTATTGTCGGTGCATGCCCGCAAGCCCATCTTCGGCTATCGCGCTATGGTGTACTCCATCCTTGCCATTGGTTTCCTTTCCTTTATCGTGTGGGCGCACCACATGTTTATGTCAGGGGTCAATCCGTTCATCAGTAATTTCTTTGTAGTCTTTACGCTCATCATAGCAGTGCCCTCAGCCATCAAGGTGTTCAACTGGATATCGACCGTTTACGGCTCCAACTTCCGGTTCAACGCTGCAAGTCTTTTTGGTTTGGGTTTTGTATCGATGTTCATCTCCGGTGGTCTGACGGGTATCTTCCTCGGCAACTCCGCCATCGACATTCAGATGCACGATACGTATTTTGTGGTGGCGCACTTTCACATTGTGATGGGTGTTGCGGCATTCTTCGGCATGTTTGCCGGCGTATATCACTGGTTCCCCAAAATGTTCGGTCGTTTCATGAGCGAGACGCTGGGCAAAGTTCACTTCTGGGGTACAATTGTCGGCGCTTACGCTGTTTTCTGGCCTATGCACTATACTGGTATGGCCGGTGTGCCGCGCCGCTATTACAGCATCGATAACTTTGAATCCTTCAAACACTTCGTGGAACTGAACCAGTTTATCACGATCGCTGCCATTGTGGTGTTCTTCCTCCAGATTTTGTTCATCGTCAATTTCTTCTACTCCATTTTCAGCGGACGCAAGTTGACGACCAAAAACCCCTGGGGTTCCAACACACTGGAATGGACCACGCCGATCAACGCCGGACACGGCAACTGGCCCGGCAACATCCCGACGGTGCAGCGCTGGTCCTACGATTATGGCAAGGGCGGTGAGGAATTCATACCGCAGTTTGTGCCGCTCAAAGAAGGTGAACACGATCACGGGCATTGAACGGATGGCCGGATATTGTGACAATTGGTTACTGCGAATTTGAAAATGAATGAATTCGATCATGCAGCAATTGGATCATGCGGGCATTCGGGATCAAAGCCGGATCAAAGGATTATCCAATTGCTGAATCATCGGGTTGTCAAATAATAAAATAATGGAGCGCAACGCTGCAAAGCAGATCTCGATTTGGGGAAACCTTACACAGACAGTGACCGATTTCGGGCTGCTGGTAAAGTTTAAGTTGACTTTATTAGTTCTTTTCTCTGCTGTAATGTCGTACGCCATTGTGTGCGGCGGTAAGGTTGAGTGGCCGATGATGGCTTTGCTTGCATTCGGTGGCTTCATGGTAACGGGCGCTGCCAATGCACTCAACCAGGTGCTCGAACGCGAATACGACCGATTGATGCCGCGAACGGCCAATCGTCCGGTAGCCACCGGGCGAATGAGCATTTCGACCGCGGTGTTGCTCGCCGGATTGATGGCCATGATTGGTATCACGGTGTTGTCGTTTTTGCACCCGATTGCCGGCTTTTTGGGTACGCTTTCGCTGATCAGTTATGCGTTTGTGTACACCCCGCTGAAACGTTCCACTCCCTTGTCGGTGGTGGTAGGTGCCATTCCGGGCGCTTTGCCGCTTATCATCGGGTGTGTGGTACAAGAAGGTGCGATTTCGCCGGTGGCCATGATGTTGTTTTCGCTCCAGTTCCTCTGGCAATTTCCGCACTTCTGGGCGGTGGCCTGGCTGGCAGACGAAGATTATAAAAAGGCAGGATTTTTCCTGTTGCCTTCCCGGAACGGAGAAAAAGACCAGACGACTGGTTTGTTGTCTTTCGGTTTTTGCCTCCTGATGATCGGCAATGCTGTGCTGGCCTGGTACCTGGGCTACGTGGGTTTCTGGGCGACGGCCATATTGGTTGTGCTGAATGTGTACTGGGCCTGGCTTTGCTGGGGATTGTACAAACAGTGTTCGCGTGAAGCGGCACGCAAGCAAATGTTCATGTCATTTTTGCATTTGCCCGTATCGTTGATCGTGCTTTTGATGGACAAATTTTAATCCGGACGGGGAGAGACCTGAATGTGTCGTTTGAACTGCTGTATTCCTGCTTTTCACCGGCGATAGTCATTCTCCTTCCAAAATCAATATACAATATGGGAGCCATATCAACTCCTGATTACAAACGGAGTAAAATACCACCCCAGAAATTTGCGCTTTGGGTGGGCATCGGCAGCATCGTAATGATGTTTGCCGCTTTCACAAGTGCCTATGTGGTGCGCCGCTCCGGAGGAAACTGGCTGGAATTCAAACTGCCCGACATTTTCTTCGTGAACACCGCGGTGATTGTATTGAGCAGTATTACGCTGCACTTTTCGTACACCGCGTTCAAAAAAGGGAATGAAGCCTGGTACAAGGGCCTTTTGGTCAGCACTTTTGTACTCGGCATTTTATTCGTGGTATTGCAATACAAAGGCTGGCAGGCGATGACAGATATGGGTGCGACATTTACGGTCAATCCTTCAAGTTCTTTTATTTATGTCATTTCCGGTTTGCATGCAGGACACGTGCTGGGAGGCATTGCCACACTGATTGTGGCCATGGTTCACGCATTTGTACTGCCTTTCAAACCAACCAGACGCCGCAAGGAGCGCTTCGATTTGGTGTGTCAGTACTGGCATTTCGTCGATGTGCTCTGGGTGTACCTGATCGGCTTTTTTATGCTTCAATCCTGAAAAACGAACGTTAACCAACAAAGATTTATAATAACTGACTGATTATCATGGCAGAGACATCTGTTTCACACGCACACGAGACGCACGAACACGGAGATGAATCCCAACTCTGGGAAGGTGGCAAGGAGCCAATGAGGGCTAGTTATGGCAAACTGATGATGTGGTACTTCCTGGTATCCGACGCATTCACTTTTGCCGGCTTCCTCATTGCTTACGGCGCCCTTCGTTTCAGTATGCCTACCTGGCCTGAACCGGACTTTGTGTTCGCTTCATTCCCGTTCGTCAAGGCGCACTGGCCGCTGGTCTTCGTGACATTCATGACGTTTGTGCTCATTTTTAGTTCGGTGACGATGGTACGTGCCGTACAGGAAGGCCACCGCGAAAACCGGCGTGGCGTCGTGTTCTGGATGTTCCTCACCATCCTCGGAGGCGCAACCTTCCTTGGAAGCCAGGCTTATGAATGGACTACCCTGATTGTTGGGGAAAACATGTCGGTCAAACAGAACCCGTTTGGTCGTCACATTGCTGCCGGTATTTACCTCAATGAAGACGGAACCGAGGCCAAAAAAGCCGATGGCACACCCGACACCTTTCAGGAGGGCGAATCCTACCTGTTGCACATGCACCCGGTACGACAAGCCGACGGCACCATGAAAGATGAATTCATCCAGCGTAAAATCAAGTACACCACCGGTTCCTATGCAGGCCAGACCGGTGTGCAGGAACTGGGACCGAAAGCCTTCGGCGCCTTGTTCTTCTTCATTACCGGTTTCCACGGATTTCACGTGTTCTCAGGGGTGGTTTTCCTCGCCATTATCATGATCAATGCCATGAGCGGCCTTTATGCCGCCCGCCGCAACGGTTATGAAATGGTGGAAAAAATCGGCCTCTACTGGCACTTTGTGGACCTGGTATGGGTATTCGTGTTCCTTGTGTTTTACCTGCTTTAATTTTTTGTTGTACGGACTGACCCCATCAGGCGATAATACGCCGCCACCGTTCAACGCATCAACCGTTCAATAAAATCAACATTCAGACAATGGCTGGACATCAAACATATGAAGAACAAAAGGCCCTCGTGTTTCGCGGGTTGATGATACTGGGCGCAGTGACCATTGTGGAGGTCGTCATCGCTCTCTTTGCCAAAGGCCACATTGTACCCAGCATCAGGTTCTCTGAAGGCTTCGGGCACTATCTTTACATGTTGCTGATGATAGGCTTTTCCATTTTTAAAGCCTATTTCATTATATTTTACTTCATGCACATGGCCTACGAAGTACGCGGCCTTGTGATGAGTGTGTTGCTTCCGACTTCACTCCTGATCTGGGCGATCATTGCCTTCTTTCAGGAAGGCAGTTCGTGGGGAGCGCGCCGCGAACTCATCAAGGAAAAAAACGAAGAAGTGGTCAATCCTGCTCCTGCCGGCAAGCCACAAGGGTACGTCATACCCGGCACGATGAAAGGATAAATCGCCGGCCGGTCCTTGCCAAAGCGGGTGTATCACAAGTCATACGAAGTCTTTAAAAGTCATTGTTTTAATTTGTAAAACCTGTTTATTGGGCTTACAAATCGTCTGCAAGACACTTAACAGACCATTAGTGACTTCTGATGCACCCGCT
>Ga0075182_10102522_pt1 | contig 12299 bp, 8 predicted proteins | sample JI102314A1RNA_FD_77317 | JGI IMG/M metagenome (GOLD analysis project Ga0075182, IMG submission 77317) | Wastewater effluent complex algal communities from Wisconsin, to seasonally profile nutrient transformation and Carbon sequestration -... | ecosystem: Engineered > WWTP > Effluent > Algae...
GAATATTTGATGCAAGAGTTGCAACCACTGCATAGACATAAAGCCCCTCTTTACCAAAGAACCGAGAGATAAAAACAATCATCCCCATGCATAATAGAAACAATACCCCAAACATGAGAATAGTTGGGGTTTGATGCATTAGATTGATAAGATTGTGTATTAGCATGATTTATACCATCTTGTCACCCACTCGAAGGCGGGAATCCAGGATTTAAACATTTCCTAGATTCCCCCTTCACGGGAATAACAAAGGAGCCCAAGAATGACAATGTCGAGTCCAAGGCATCCAGAAAGAAGCCTAAGCTATATTGTCATCCGAAGAAGCTTCCTCAGCTACAGCAGCTGAATCCTCAGGAGTACCACCCAAAGCATCCTTATCACGCATATGCGCAAGCTTGCTCATTCTGCTCATATAAAGACCCGTACCTGCAGGAATCAACCTACCAACAATCACATTCTCTTTTAAGCCGCTAAGCCTGTCAATTTTACCACTTACAGCAGCCTCCGTCAGGACTCTTGTAGTCTCCTGGAAGGAAGCAGCTGACATGAAAGACCTTGTTTGCAAGGAAGCTTTTGTAATACCTTGCAATATCGGCGTACCTTCAGCAGGTCTTAGACCTTGAGCCTCAGCTTTCTTATTGATTTCCCTCAATTCCACCCTGTCAATTTTATCACCAGGAAGAAGAGTCGTATCTCCAGAATCTGTGATTTCAGTTTTTTGCAACATCTGACGTATGATCACCTCTATGTGCTTATCATCAATCTTCACACCCTGCAGACGATATACACCCTGGATAACATTGATCATATGACGAGCAAGAGCTTCAACACCCATCACTTTTAGAATATCCTGAAGAACAGGAGTACCATCAATGAGCATATCACCACGCCTTACCATGTCGCCTTCATTAACCACAACATGCTTACCCTTAGGAACCATATATTCAATAGGCTCACCACCATCGATAGGATGAAGAACAAGTCTGCGTTTAGATTTGTAATCCTTACCAAATTCGATTCTACCATCAACTTCAGCAATCACAGCATGATCCTTAGGCACCCTTGCTTCAACCATTTCAGTTACCTGTGGCAGACCACCAGTAATATCTTTTGTTGTAGTAGATTCTCTCGGGATCTTAGCAATAATATCACCAGCATTTACCTGAGCCCCATCTTCAACACTTAAAATAGCATTTACAGGAAGGTAATATCTAGCTTCTAAACCATTTGATAGAATGATATTTTCACCTTTTTCATCAACTAAATGCATACGAGGACGAAGCTCGCCAGATTTACCACCATGCTTAGCTTCGGTAATAACTTTACTCGAAATACCAGTAGCCTCATCCATAACATCACGAACAGAAGAGCCTAAAACCATATCCTTAAATACTATCTTACCAGTCTTTTCTGTAATAATTGGCATTGTGTAAGGATCCCATTCAGCAAGCCTTTGACCCTTAGTAACAACGCTACCATCATCAACAGACATACGAGAACCGTAAGGAACCTTATGACGGGCCTTTTCTTGGCCTTTTTCATCAATAAGCAAAATCTCACATGACCTGCTCATAACTACTTTACGACCTTCAGAATCAACAACCACAGTCCTATTTACAACCTTGACTGTAGCATCCAAAGAAGCCTCAACAGAAGAAACCTCAGCGCCTTTCATCGCAGCACCACCTATGTGGAACGTTCTCATTGTAAGCTGAGTACCAGGTTCACCAATTGATTGCGCGGCAATAACACCGATAGCCTCACCCATCGCAACAAGCTGACCAGTTGCCAAATCTCTGCCATAACATTTCCTACAAATACCCTCTTCATTCTTACATGTAAGAACAGAACGTACTTTAATAGAATCTATTCCAGCGCCATCTATAGCTTCCAAAATAGCCTCATCAATTACCTCAGCAGCATCAACTATAAGTTCATTTGTAATAGGGTGATATGTAGGAATTGCGGCAGTTCTTCCCAAAATTTGTTCTGAAAGAGCAACTGTTACTTCACCACCATCTACTATGCTTGATACTACTATGCCATCATTAGTACCACAATCATCACCCATGATGATACAATCCTGAGCAACGTCAACAAGCCTTCTTGTAAGATAACCAGAGTTAGCTGTTTTAAGAGCAGTATCTGAAAGACCTTTACGAGCACCGTGAGTAGAATTAAAGTATTCGTTAACTGTCAAACCTTCCCTAAAGTTGGAGATAATAGGCGTTTCAATAATTTCACCTGAAGGTCTAGACATCAAACCACGCATACCTGCAAGCTGTTTAATCTGAGCAGCACTACCACGAGCGCCAGATGTCGCCATCATGTAAATAGAATTGAAATTCTCATGACCAGCAGCATCCTTATTACCCCTACCAGCAGCAAAGCTCTTCATCATATCACCAGCTACTTTATCCGTACATCTCGACCATGCATCAATAACTTTGTTGTATTTCTCCCCGAAAGTAATCAAACCATCAGCATATTGCTGTTCAAATTCTTTTACTTCATCAAGAGTCGCATCAATATGCTTATCTTTAGTTTCAGGAACAACCATATCATCCATACCGAAAGATATACCAGATTGACATGCATGCTTAAACCCAAGACCCATAAGCTTATCAGCGAATATCACTGTAGCCTTCTGACCACAATAACGATATACCATGTCTATAACAGACGATATATCCTTCTTAGTTAAAGGCTTATTTACAACCTTAAAGCTCACATTTTTCGATTCAGGAAGAAGCTCTCCTACTATCAAACGCCCAGGAGTTGTTTCAACAACTGTAGGAACCATATCACCATTAGCATTAGGCATCATCTTACGGAACTTAATCTTACTATGTATAGTAATAGCCTTATGATACATAGCATGATGAACCTCTGACATTTGAGAGAAAGACATCCCCTCACCTGGCTCATTTGGCAAATCAGCAGTTAGATAATATAAACCAAGCACAATATCTTTATCCGGAACAATAATTGGCCTACCATTAGCAGGGCTCAATATGTTGTTTGTAGACATCATAAGAATTCTAGCTTCAAGCTGCGCTTCTATCGAAAGCGGAACGTGAACAGCCATCTGGTCACCGTCAAAGTCAGCATTAAATGCTGCACAAACAAGTGGATGAAGCTGAATAGCCTTACCTTCAATAAGAAGTGGTTCAAACGCCTGTATACCAAGACGGTGAAGCGTAGGAGCCCTGTTAAGAAGAACAGGATGTTCCCTAATTACTTCTTCAAGCACGTCCCAAACTTCTGGCCTCTCAGTCTCAATCATCTTTTTAGCAGCCTTAATAGTGCCAGCTATACCATATTGCTCTAATTTCGAATACACGAAAGGCTTAAAGAGCTCTAGAGCCATTTTCTTTGGCAAACCACACTGATGCAGCTTCAGTTCTGGTCCCACAACAATCACAGAACGACCTGAATAGTCAACACGCTTACCAAGTAAGTTTTGACGGAAACGACCATGCTTCCCTTTTAGCATATCGCTAAGCGATTTGAATGGACGTTTGTTGTTATTCTTAACAACCTTTCCTCTTCTACCATTATCAAATAAAGCATCTACAGATTCTTGTAACATCCTTTTCTCGTTACGCACGATGATATCGGGAGCCTTAAGCTCTAGAAGCCTACGAAGTCTGTTATTTCTATTTATAACACGTCTATAAAGTTCATTAAGATCAGAAGTAGCAAATCTACCACCATCAAGCATAACAAGAGGCCTAATATCAGGAGGAATAACTGGAAGAACATCCATAACCATCCATTCAGGCTTATTACCAGATTCGACAAAATCCTCAACTAACTTAAGTCGCTTAACAAGCTTCTTACGCTTAGCATCAGAAGAAGTAGCAGCAAGCTCTTCCTTAAGGTGAACCATCAATCCTTCTAGATCAAGATCTGCAAGCATTTTTTGAACAGCTTCAGCACCAATCTGGCATACAAAGCTATCTTCACCATATTCATCCTGAGCCCTTATAAGCGCATCTTCACTTAGAATCTCACCTTTCTGCAAAGGAGACAAACCAGGATCAACTACAACATAGCTTTCAAAATATAGAATTTTTTCAACATCTTTTAGCTGAATATCCAAAAGAACGCTAATACGTGATGGTAAAGACTTGAGGAACCATATATGCGCTACAGGAGCTGCAAGCTCTATATGCCCCATTCTTTCACGCCTTACTCTAGCTGTAGTAACTTCTACACCGCATTTTTCACAAGTAATGCCACGATACTTCATGCGCTTATACTTACCGCATAGACATTCGTAATCTTTTACTGGACCAAAAATACGAGAACAAAACAAACCATCTTTCTCTGGCTTAAAAGTACGATAGTTAATAGTTTCAGGTTTTGTAACCTCACCATATGACCAAGACCTGATCTGAGCAGGACTCGCAATACTCAACTTAAGCTGATCAAATTGCTGAGTGCTGCTGATCTGTCCATAAAAATTCACTATTTCTGTCATATATTTACTCTTATTTGCAATATTAAATTTATACCACTCAAAAAAAGCTAAAATTTAAGCTTCATCAACTGTTTCAAGTTGAATATTGAGACACAATGATCTGAATTCTTTTATCATCACATTAAATGATTCTGGTATACCTGATTCAAAATTATTATCTCCACGTACGATAGATTCATAAATCTTAATTCTACCTGTAACATCGTCAGATTTTACTGTTAGCATTTCCTGCAATGTATATGAAGCACCATAAGCTTGCAATGCCCAACATTCCATCTCACCGAATCTCTGACCACCAAAGTGGGACTTACCACCAAGAGGTTGTTGAGTTACAAGGCTATAAGGACCTATAGAACGCGCGTGAATCTTATCATCAACTAAGTGATGCAATTTAAGCAGATATTTGTATCCTACTGTAACAACTCTGTCAAAATACTCACCAGTTCTACCATCAATCACTCGTGATTGACCAGATCTATCAACCCCAGCTAGCTCAAGCATATCTTTTACATCCTCAACCTTAGCCCCATCAAACACAGGAGTAGCAAAACGCACCCCATTCTCGATACCGGCAAAAGACTGAATCAAAGACTCTTTGCTCATTTTCTTAACTTCAGCAGTTATAGAACTATCATCACCATATATCTTTGCAACAAAATCCTTCACTTCTTTCTCGTCAATATCATTATCACGATATTGCTGAAGCAGATCACCAAGTTGCTTACCTAGATTTACAGAAGCCCAACCAAGGTGAGTTTCAAGAATCTGTCCAACGTTCATCCTTGAAGGAAGACCTAAAGGATTTAAAACAACATCAACCACAGTACCATCTTCCAAGAAAGGCATATCCTCTTGAGGCACAATACGTGACACAACACCTTTGTTACCGTGTCTACCAGCCATTTTATCACCAGGTTGAAGCTTATGCTTCATAGCAATAAAGACCTTCACCACTTTCAAAGCACCTTGTGGAAGATCATCACCACTTTGAAGCTTTTCTACCTTATTTGTAAAACGCTTATTCAACATGTCTTTTGTGCTATCATATTGCTCCTTAATTTGAGCAATCTCATTCATAACATCTGAATCTTCAACAGTAAGCTGCCACCACTGCCCCTTTGATAAACTTCCCAAAAGAGCCTTATCTATTTTTGCACCAGCCTTCACTGACTTAGGTCCAGTAAGAACTTTTTGCCCAAGAAGCAATCCCTCAATACGCATAAACACGAAATGCTCGATAATTGAAAGCTCATCATCACGATCCTTTCCAAGCTTTTCTATTTGCTGCTTTTCAATAGCAAGAGCGCGCTGATCTTTCTCAATACCACGACGAGAAAATACTCTAACTTCTACAACAGTACCAGCAACACCAGAAGGAACATGCAATGAAGAATCTTTTACATCAGCAGCTTTTTCACCGAAAATCGCTCTAAGAAGCTTTTCTTCAGGAGTTACAGGCGATTCACTCTTAGGAGTAACTTTACCAACAAGAATATCACCAGATTTAACCTCAGCACCAACATGAACTATACCAACCTCGTCCAAATGACGCAGATATTCATCACTAACATTAGGAATATCTCTCGTGATTTCTTCAGGGCCCAATCTTGTATCCCTTGCAACCACCTCAAATTCCTCAATGTGAATAGAGCTAAATACATCGTCTTGTACAACTTTCTCAGAAATAACGATAGAATCCTCAAAGTTATAACCATTCCATGGAATAAATGCCACAAGCACGTTTTTACCGAGAGCAATCTCACCACGCTCCATACTTGCACCGTCGGCTATAACATCCCCTTTCTTCACCTTATCTCCAACCTTAACTAAAGGTCTTTGATTAAGACAAGTATTGTGGTTAGAACGTTGGAATTTCATCAAATTATAGATGTCTACACCAGGAGCACCATCTTTCTTGTCCTCACTAGTACGAATAACTATCCTTGTTGAATCAACCTGATCCACCTCACCATCATTCATAGCCACAAGAGCAACACCAGAATCACGAGCAACAGCAGCTTCTATACCTGTTCCAACCAAAGGAGCACTACTTCTAATAAGCGGCACAGCTTGGCGTTGCATGTTTGATCCCATCAAAGCACGGTTAGCATCGTCATTTTCTAGGAATGGAATAAGAGATGCCGCCACAGATACTACCTGCATAGGTGTAACATCTATAAAATCAACCTCAGACGGAGAAACAATAACAAAATTCTCATTATAACGACAGTTGATCATATCTTCTATAAAAGTACCATCCTTCTTTGTTTGAGAATTAGCTACAGCAACCTTATATTTTGATTCCTCTATAGCGCTCAGATAAATCACTTCATCTGTAACTTTACCATTCACAACCTTACGATAAGGACTTTCAATAAAACCATGCTTGTTAATTCTAGCATAAGTCGCAAGGGAATTTATCAAACCAATGTTTTGACCTTCAGGAGTCTCAATAGGACAAATCCTACCATAGTGAGTAGTATGAACGTCACGAACCTCAAAACCAGCTCGATCACGATTAAGACCACCAGGCCCTAAAGCAGACAAACGTCTTTTATGAGTCACTTCAGAAAGAGGATTAGTTTGATCCATAAATTGAGACAATTGAGAAGTTCCAAAGAATTCCTTAATCACAGAAACAAGAAGCTTCGAATTAACCAAATCATGGGGCATAACTGTGTCAATATCAACAGCACTCATTCTCTCAAGAACAGCCTTTTCAAGCCTTACAAGACCCAATCTAAATTGATTTTCTATAAGCTCACCAACAGATCTAACACGCCTATTCCCCAAATGATCTATATCATCAATATTACCTTTACCATCTCTGATCTCTACAAGAACCTTAACAACATTCTTAATATCATCAGCAGTAAGTACCGTGACTTCTTCTGCAATTCCAAGCCCAAGTCTTGAATTCATTTTTATACGTCCAACATCCGAAAGATCATATCTCTCTGGATCAAAAAGCAAGCTGTTAAACAGTTGAGTACCAGCCTCAACAGTAGCAGGCTCACCAGGTCTTAAAACTCTAAAAATATCACTAAGAGCACTTTCCTGATCATCATTTTTATCTATCGCAATAGTATTTCTAATATAAGGACCAACTTGAGAATTAATAACCAGAACTCTTATATCCTTAATCTTCAATTCAGAAAAAGAATCAAGCATTTCTTGTGTTATTTCATCACCAATCTTAGCTACAACTTCTCCAGTCTTAGAATTTACAATATCATGTGCCAAAAACTTCCCTAATAACTCTAAGTCAGGCAAAGCTACAGTCTTTAGACCTTCCGAAGCTAATTTCTTAGCCAAACGTGGAGTAAGTTTTTGCCCAGCTTCCAGAGCAACCGTTCCAGTCTCAGCATTTATTAAATCAGCCTCTAATCTATGAGGTATAATAGATTCGGGTAAGAAATCAGTAATCCAACCATTTTTAGAACTCGTATATGAAACATTAGCATAATAAAAATTAAATATATCTTCAGTAGTCATACCTATAGCTTTCAAAAGCGTAGTAATAGGTAACTTTCTCTTTCTATCAATTCTAAAATACAAAATATCTTTTGAATCAAATTCCAAATCAAGCCAAGAACCTCTGTAAGGTATAACACGTGCCGAATACAAGAATTTTCCTGAAGCATGAGTCTTCCCATGATCATGATCAAAAAACACACCTGGTGAACGATGCATCTGAGAAACGACAACTCTCTCTGTTCCATTAATTACAAAAGTACCATTTTTGGTCATTAGAGGAATATCCCCCATATAACCCTCTTGCTCCTTGATACCCTTGATTTCCATAGAACCAGTATCCTGATCTATTTCCATCACTATCAAACGAAGAGTAACTTTAAGAGGCGCAGAATAACTAAAACCCCTTTGAACACATTCTTCCACATCGTATTTCGGCTGATCGAAATCATATTTCACAAACTCTAAAACAGCGCCGCTTGAAGTATCAGTAATTGGGAATTTAGAGTTTAAAACAGCTTGAAGCCCTCTGTTTTCCCTTTTGTTATTCGCAACACCTACTTGCAAAAAATGTTTTTCGTAAGAGTTTTTTTGTACTTCAATCAAATTAGGCATCGAAGCCACAAGATTGATACGACCAAAATTTTTTCTCGTACGTGCGCCGATCGCACGTGAATCAAAGAGGGTATTATTCATAAAATTTTTCAGCCTTTTTTATTTGTAATAAGACACATCGAACACTGTAAAAATAAAAATACAGCCATCAATACAACTTGAAGAAAGATTCTTGATATATGTGTAAAAGAATAATTTATCATTAAATAATATTCTAAATCTTAACTAATTTGAGCAACAACTTGCCATAAATTGCCTAACGTAAAAAACGAAAGACAAGATCTCTAAATTAATGCTATTTTTGATTCCAGCTATGAAAACAAAAATATATGATACATACGCATCATCATCTAGATTTTGTTCCTACCGAAGCTAAGCCAAGCAAATATCTAAATTACTAGGAAATGCCTTAGTAAGTTAGAGATTCATTTATAATGAATCTCTAATATCCAGAAAAGACAAAAGATTCTGACAAAAATAACAGATGCCAGAATCTCGTCTATCAGTTTAAAATTTATTTTATTTCTATTTTTGCACCAGCAGCTTCAAACTTAGCTTTCATAGCTTCAGCATCAGCTTTAGCAACACCAGCTTTAATTGTTTGAGGAGCACCGTCAACTAGATCCTTAGCTTCTTTTAGACCAAGCTCAGGACGCACAGCACGCACTTCCTTAATCACTTCAATCTTTTTGTCGCCAGCAGCAGCAAGAATAACATCAAAATCTGTTTTTTCCTCAGCAGCAGCAGGAGCAGCACCCGCAATAGCAGCAACAGCTACTGGAGCAGCAGCAGAAACACCCCACTTTTCTTCTAGAAGCTTAGAAAGCTCAGCAGCCTCCATAACATTTAATTCTGAAAGCTGGTCTACTAATTTTTGTAAATCCGCCATAATTTTATTACCTCAATATAATTAGTTAAGTTAATTTTGTTTACATACAAAGCTTGTCCACACAAAGCTAAGCAATTCCTCTATTTTTTTTGCCGCATAAGCGCCAATAACCCTCGCAACCTGAGAACCCGGAGCCTGCATAATAGACACCAATTTCGCAGCAGGAGCTTGAAGCAATCCAATGATTTTTCCTCTCAGCTCATCCATTGAAGGCAACTTAGATAGATTAACGATATCAGCTGCAGATAAAACATCACTGTTCACTACACCACCGATCACTTTAAAACTATCGTTGTTTTTTGCAAAATCCACGACAACCTTTGCAGCAGCAACAGGATCCGCAGAATATGCAATCGCAACTGGGCCCTTAGACATATGATCTTCAATAGTCAAATTGGCATTACCAGCAGCAATCTTGAATAGGGTGTTTTTAACCACCTTAAATCCAGCATTATTAGCACGCAGAGACCTACGTAATTGTGAGATTTGAGCAACAGTAAGACCATGATAATGAGTAAAAACCACACCATCTGAACTACGGCACACTCCCTCTAACTCTGCAACAAAACTTTGTTTTTGTGAACGCAACACTTTAATTTCTCCTTAAAACTCTTCTTAAGCACCAATACTAGATAGATCTATACGGAAAGAAGGACCCATAGTAGAAGACATATATACAGACTTCATGTAAACACCCTTCGCACCAGCGGGCTTAGCCTTAATCACCGCAGTAAGTAGCGCATTAGCATTACTCACTAAATCATCCTTATTAAACGACAACTTACCAACACCAGCATGAACAATACCAGCTTTTTCAACTCTGAACTCAACTTGACCACTTTTTGCATTCTTAACAGCAGTAGCAACATCAGGAGTAACAGTACCAAGCTTAGGATTTGGCATCAAACCCTTTGGACCAAGAACACGAGCAACCTGACCAACAAGACCCATCATATCAGGAGTCGCGATACAGACATCAAACTCAACCTTTCCAGCCTTGATATTCTCTATCACATCATTTGAGCCAACGATATCAGCACCAGCAGCTTTAGCGGCCGCCTCTTTATCCTCTTTACAAATAACAGCAACACGAACATTTTTACCCGTTCCAGCAGGAAGAGCAACCATACCCCTAACTTGCTGATCAGAGTGACGCGGATCAACGCTCAAATTAATAGCTAGATCCAATGTCTGATCAAACTTTGTAAGTTCAAGAGATTTTATTGTTTCAACAGCTTCCAAAACTGAATAAACTCTATCTTCAACCTTTCTACGGGCTGTTCTAATTTTTTTTCCACCACGCTCTACTAATACAACACTCATGATTAATCCCCTATAACATCAAGACCCATAGACATAGCAGAGCCAGCAATAATTTTTGCTCCAGCCTCTATATCGTTAGCATTCAAATCAGCTGCTTTTATTTTTGCAATTTCTCTACATTGATCCATCGTAACTTTACCAATAGATGCCTCTTTTCTAGTAGCAGAAGAACCTTTCTCCAACTTAGCAGCTTTTTTTAGATAAAAACTTGCAGGAGGAGTTTTAGTTACAAAAGTAAAACTTTTATCCTCAAAAGCAGTTATAACGACAGGCACAGGAGTACCAGGCTCCATACTTTGTGTAGCCGCATTGAATGCCTTACAAAATTCCATAATGTTAAGACCACGCTGACCCAGCGCAGGACCAACAGGAGGTGAAGGATTAGCCTTACCTGAAGGAATTGTTAGTTTTATATATCCTACTATCTTCTTAGCCATTTCTAATTACAACCTATCAACTTATCAATTAATTTTGAGCTTCTTTTTTTACCTGGTTAAACGCCAGATCTATAGGAGTAGCCCTACCAAAAATAGACACCGAAACTCTAAGCTTCGATTTCTCAATATCTATCTCTTCTACAACACCAGTAAAAGATTCAAATGGCCCTTCTATAACTGTTACCTTCTCACCAAGCTCATATATTTTGGCAGAAGTAACATCTTTTGCCTTTGTCTCTAATTGCTCAAAGACAGCATTTACCTGACTTTCAGGAACAGGACGAGGCTTTGACCCCCCACCCAAAAATCCAGTCACTTTTGGCACATTCTGAACTAAATGCCATGATTCATCATTTAATTCCATTTGCACGAACATATAACCAGGCATAATCTTCTTTTCAGTCTTTACCTGCTTACCACGCTTTATCTCAGGCACCTCAACAGATGGTATAATAATTTCACCAAACATATGAGACATACCTTTCTTAGCCGCCTGCTCTAGAATCATTTGCTTTATTTGCTTCTCTGATCCTGACAGAATATGTATTATGTACCACTTATGCTCAGACACCAAAACACCTATTCTAAAATTACTAATTACTAATTACCAATATTCAGCACAAACTGCACAAAGTGATGGATTCCGTAATCAAGCACCACACAACACAAGCTAAAAATCAACACAGCAACAACAACTATCCCCGTAGAAGTAATCACATCTTTACGAGAAGGCCAAGATATTCTCCCAGCTTCTGCTTTTACTTGATCATAAAATTTGTATATACGAGTACTTTTTAACATAGCCATTATCCACATCAGCTGGCAGGAGCGACAGGAATCGAACCCGCAACCTCCGGTTTTGGAGACCGGCGCTCTACCAATTGAGCTACACTCCTATCACATTCCACGCATAAAATCAAGAAAAATATGTAGGCGGCGGACCGCCTACATAATAAATCCACATTTATTTTATTATTTTGGATACTACACCAGCACCCACTGTTCTACCGCCTTCACGAATAGCAAACCTTAAACCCTCATCCATAGCAATAGGATGTATCAACTTAATAGTAAG
>Ga0075182_10039742_pt1 | contig 12021 bp, 2 predicted proteins | sample JI102314A1RNA_FD_77317 | JGI IMG/M metagenome (GOLD analysis project Ga0075182, IMG submission 77317) | Wastewater effluent complex algal communities from Wisconsin, to seasonally profile nutrient transformation and Carbon sequestration -... | ecosystem: Engineered > WWTP > Effluent > Algae...
CGTTAATTATATGTTGCGAATTACTTCACTACAAATTTAACTCGGCTAACGGTGCCATTGATTTGAGCTTCTACTGTATATACTCCCGCAGCTAATGTTTGCTCAGGTTGTAATACTACGCGGCTCTCTTCTTTGGTGATTACCTGTGTGCTGTAAACTTTCGCTCCTAACACATTGTAAATGTTGATAGCAACATTCTCGTTAGCTTGTTGTATTCCATTTAACTCAATGTAGTAAGTTTCATTTACTGCTGATGGATTTGGATATACACTTAATCCTAAATCAGCGGCAGCAGTTTCAACTTTTCCTTCTTCAGCTAAGAATGGATTGTAACGTGGAACTGTAGCACTTGTTGTTACTGTACAAACTGTTCCATAAGCACTCCATACTCCTCCGGCATAACTTGCTACTTCTACATTATATGGTGTGTTTGGTAACACATTTAATCCGCCGCAGCATACTAAAGTCCAAGTAAATCGGAAATCAGTTGATGGTGCGTTACGATCCACAATTTTAGTGTAAGTAGCTCCGCTAGTTGCAACATCTGTGATGCGGTAACGGTAGTTAGTAGCTGCAGGTACTGCGTTGCAGTAAATTGGAGTACTAAACGTTGGTAAAGTATACAAGCAATATGCCGGTTGCAACTGAGTAAGCGGTTGTGCCGGAGTTGTTACCTGACACATTGTTCCTGCTGTACTCCATACTCCACCCACATTGTTCTGAACGGTGATGTCGTAAGTAGTTGCATATCGTAAACCTATTCCGCCAACAGTTGGTAACCAGTTTAATCGGAAATCATTTAAAGTTGAATTACGATCGGCGGTTGCATTGTAACCCAAGGCTGCATTTACAGCATTATAGCGATAATTACCTGCTCCAACAACTGGAATACAGTAAATCTGATCCGTAATGTTGGTCAAAGTTTTACCGCAAGATTGCTGTGGCCCTGGAGCTGCTACTAGTTGTGTTTGTGGCTGACCACTCAAGGTTACTGTACAAACTGGTCCAAAGGTTCCCAATGTTCCAGGTAAGTTTCCTTGTGCAGGTCCGGTACGTCCTACTAAAGCACGTACTTGTACATCGTAAGTAAATCCAAATTGTACACGCTCAACCAATAGTGGAGATGTTTGATATGCCCAATACAAACGGTAGTCTAATGCCGGGGCACCACGCATCCAAGTATGGTCGTATACCAAGGTATTTTGTACAATTCTGTATTCGTAATCGTTAGCTCCACCTACTGAGTCAATATACAAAGGAGTATACAAATCGGTAAGGGTTGCTCCACAAGATGCACCACGCAATTGAGTGGTTGGGAAAGGGCCCATGGTTACAACGCAAGATGGTCCATAAGGGCTCCATACATTGTTCTTCATGTAAGAAACCGAAACATCGTACGATAAATCATAGGTTACTCCCGGTGCCCATTTCAAGCGGAAATCAGGAATTGGTAAGTTACGAGTATACTCATAGCTGAAGCTGTTTGCAAGGTTCTCAATTTTGAATTTGTAGTCTTGAGCCTGGTAAACAGGTTGTACCAACAATTGATCGTACAAGCTAGGAATTGTAATACAAGAAGCAGGATCCATAGCTGCAACAGGTATTTGTTTTACCTGAATATCATCCATGAACAAGCTTTGACCATTAGCAGCACCATTTGCATGAAAACCATAGTAATAAATACCACCTACTGCTGGTAAAATATCTGCAGAAGAGTCTAGTTTGTAAGTTAACAAATTACTAGCTCCTGTAAATACAGCTGAAGTTGTTAACATGGTAGCTGCATCATTACTGTTGCTTAAGAAAACTTCGAAGTTTTCAGAACCAGCTGTTCCTACTCGGTGCCAGAAATAAATGCGGTACAATTTACCTGCAGTTAAGTTCATTGGAGCACTATAGAACCAATCGTCTTTTGCAGTTGTGTTATTTGCATTTTTATCAATTCTTAAATAACGAGTACCTGCATGTGCTTCAGAAGCGCCGGCAGCGGTATACCAAGTTGTATTATCTGCCGGGAAATTTTCGTCAGAACTTGTTACACCACATGGTAAAGCAGGAGGGAATACACCATTATCCATAGTTTCTGTATAAGAAGCCGGAGATTGAGTTGGTGTTTGAGTAGTTGCTGCTCCTGAAGTAAAGGATCCAATTGTACATCCAACACTTTCACCAATACCATTGTAAGCGGTAACTTGATAATAATACAAGGTTGCCGGAGCTAATGTTGGCATGTTTAGTATAAAGGTATTTCCAACATCTGAACCGCCTACTAAACTTGTTGGAGTTGTTACTCCTCCTCCATCAGTACCGATATACACTTTGTATCCTTGAGGGAAGTTTGATGTAGCAGCTGTCCATTGTACAGTTGTAGCGGTAATACAAGTTAAACCACCAATTACTACTGAGTTAGGACAAGATGGTGCAGCAACCGGAGCAGGATTAATATTAATTGTATAATCCTCAGTTTCACCAAAACCATAGGTTCCACAAGCTGGAGGTGTTGCATTAGATTCAGTCAACACTACACGCATTCTTGTTAATCCAGGAGTAGCTGTCATTGGTATAGTAATACTACCGGTAAATGTAATTCCAAGGATTGGAATAGAGGTAGTAGCTACAGAACCAAGTACTTTCTCATCAATGTCAGCAAAATCTCCATCAGCATTATAGTCAATATATACGCTATATCCAGCTGAGAAAACTCCACCGCATGATCCTGCAGTAAATGAGAATGGGAAAGTATATCCAACAGCCACTTCAGCAGGAGTATCAGCAGTATAATCTGAATATTCATTTAACAATGATGCTCCACCACCGGTTTGACCACAGTTTGTATTATTTGAAATACCTGCGAAATTAACTTCGAATATTTCTTCATCTGAAGTACTAGTAGCGTTAGATAAGCAATAAACAGCAGTTACAGTAATGTAATTAGTTTCTGTTTTAGTATCAGTGCCTCCACCGTTAGTTACTGTTAAGGCAACAGTGTATTGACCAACTGCCCCAAATTGAACCTCTGGGTTTTGTGATGTCGAGGTAGTACCGTTAACATAAGTTACAGTACCTGGTCCGGTAATGTTCCATGACCAAGTATCTGGAATATTTGTCGATAAATCAGTAAATACTGCAGTACTAATGGTTGCTCCAATTGTATGAGCTTGGCTATTTACACTAAAATTAGCAACTGGTGCAACTGGGAATTGAGTTGTAATAACTACGTTGTCTGAAGTAGAACAAGTTCCATCGCTCAAGGTTGCTGTGTAAGTAAGTACAGCAGGAGGAGCAATAAACACCGGAGTTGTTGTTGGATTAGCTACAGAAGGGCCAACCAAATTTCCACCTGTCCAGGTGATGGTATATGTAGCAACAGAGTTATTACATGATAATGGAACTCCTGCGTTAACTGTTCCTTGATTTTGAGTTGACGTTCCAGCGGTTACCCAATTGGTGGCATCATTCAAATCCGGACCTGTTAAACGTGTACCTGCGTGTCCGCTAGTACCAATTGCACCCGCACCGCTCCAATCAGCAGCAGTTACACCGCTACCTCCTGAAAATACGTGTCCATTGGTAGCAACAGCATCAATAACTGTTGTTCCGTTAGCTTGTGTTAACCAGATACCATTATTAGTACCTGAAGACCAAGTATCTGAAGTTGAACCAGTTTGGGTTCCAGTAAAGAAGGCATTGTTGATTAAATCATCGGTACCAACACCAAAGTTTACGATTATAACACCACCGGCAGGAATAGTAGCCGCAGGGAATATATAATCCATTGTTCTTGCTCCTTCATTCTTTAAGTGTAAACCTCCTATAGCAACAGGATTTGTTCCTGTATTAGTGATTTCTAAGATATCATCACCAACCGCATAAGATGGGTACGAAGGGGTAGAACCTGTTCCTGTTTTAAACAAGGTAATTTCAGTAATTTTTAAGCAACCAGTTGCTCCACTAGGTGGAGTATATGTTGCTAACAAATTAGCTGTCCCACCAATGTTCTTAGTAACATCAGGACCTGCACTTAAAGCTGCTAATCCTGTTAAATAATCATCAGTATAGCTTTGAGCTGTTCCATTTGCAACATTTGGAACCGCAGCTGCATCAGTTGCTCTTACAAACCAAGAAACAGTAGCTCCTGAAGCCTGTGCTGGTATAACTCCAGAATAACTTGGAGGAGTACCTAAGGTCATTGGAATATCTGCTTGAGCAATATTATTTAATGTCCAAACGATTACAGCAGAGCTTATAACATTGTAATCGGTTATATCAGCACTTACTGTGTGAGCAACCGGAGTACAACTAGCTCCCGGGGTTATAGCAACATTCGCAATAACCGGAGGATAAATATCAATGTAGTTAACAGTGATGTAATTTGTTTGCGTTAAGGTATTTGAACCGGCAGCATTAGTCGCTGTTAAAGCAACCGTAAACAAACCACCTGTGCTAAATTGAACCTGTGGGTTTTGAGAAGTAGCACTTGTTCCGTTTACATAAGTAACAGTTCCCGGACCGGTAATGTTCCATGACCAGCTATCAGGTATGTTCGTTGATAAATCGGTGAATAAAGCTGTTGAAACAGTACCACCCGCTGTTTGGGTTGTATTGTTAACTGTAAAGGCAGCAACCGGAGTAGTTGGTGTAACTGTAGTTACATCAATATTGTCGGATACTGTACAAACTCCATCAGTAATTGCTACGTTAAATGTATAAACTGAAGGGGTTACACTAAACACCGGTGTAGTAATCATATCGCCTGTCATAGAACCAACGATGTTTCCACCTGTCCAAGTCACAGTATAAGAAGATACACAAGAAAGTGGTACACCTCCATTTACAGTTCCGATATTTTGAGTTGAACTGCTTGCTGTTAACCATCCGGTTGGATTGTTTACATCAGCACCTGTTAAACGAGTACCGGCATCGCCACTTAAACCTGTAGCACCTGCACCAGTCCAATCAACAGCAGTAACACCGCTACCTCCTGAGAAAGTATGACCGTTGGTTGCAACCGCATCAATTACAGCACCTGCAGATGTAGTTAACCAAATACCATTATTTGTTCCAGAACTAAATAAATCAGCAGAACCATTTTCGAAGAAAGCTAAGTTTGGAATATCATCTGTTCCAATTCCAAAGTTTACCACAACAACTCCTCCGGCTGGCACAGTAGCAGCAGGGAAGGTATAGTCGGATGTCCTTGCTCCTTCAGTTTTTAAATGAACTCCACCAAGGGCAATTGGAGAAGTACCGGTATTTGTTATTTCCACTAAGTCATCTCCAACTGCATAGCTAGGGTAAGAAGGGGTTGAACCAGTTCCGGTTTTAAACAAGGTAATTTCTGTAATTTTTAAACAACCACTTGGGTGATTATAAGAAGCTGTTAAATTAGTAGCAGTATTAACGTTAACTGTTTTATCAACACCAGCGCTTAATGCTAAAGAACCTTGTAGTTGTGCATCAGTATAGTTACCTGCAGTTGATGTTGTGCTATTTGGTGTAGGGGCAGCACCATCTTGTGCAACTATAGTATATGCAACTACAGCACCTGCAGATTGAGCAGGAATAACAGCTGAATAAGATGGAGGTGTTCCTAAGGTCATTGGAATCGCAGTTTGAGCTACGCCATTTAATGTCCAATTTAAATTAACACTAGCAACGGTAAAGTCGTCAGTAACATCTGCAGTAATAGTATGTGCAACAGGTGTACATTGAAGTCCACTTGGTGAAGCAACTATATTAGCAATAACTGGAGGAGTATTGTCTGCCAAGTTAACACAAATATTGAAAAATGACCCTGGAGTACCAGAACCAACAGCTGCATGGTATACACGCACCCAATAGGTTTGAACAGTTGTAGTTAAATTAATTGTTTCAACTCCATCATCTCCGGTTAAGTTTGTTTCAGCAACCAAGGTCATATTACTTGGCAAGGCAACTGTATTACAAGCTCCTGTAAATACCTGAACCACGGCATCAAATCCACTTGCTCCACTCACTGTAATTTTAGTGTTTTGAGCAACACCGGTAAACTTATACCATACATCGTCGTCAGCAGTTGTACCTGAAGTCGCAGCAGGTGAAGTATTTGATGTAATTGGAGCTGCAGCTGTAGATACAGTTTCTCTAGAGTTTTGACCTAAAGTACAAGATGTATTGCTGGTGTTTGTAAGAGTGATAGCAGTAGCACAAGTATCATTTGCAGCAACTGCGAACACAATTATTCCAAATTCACCTGTAATACCCCAATCTGGGCTCTCGATATCAACAGTTGGAGCAGAAGAATAGCCTGCACCACCATTAAAGGTAATGTTAGCTGCTCCCATTGTAGCTAATACGGTTGTAGGAGTTGTTGGAGTTGATAAGGATGCAACTGCACCAGTACCACCACCTCCAGTTAAGGTAATTCTTGGTCCTTGGTTAGCTGGAACATATCCAAAAGCTTGCGCAGGAACAGTATAATTTGTTCCATCAACTATCGATAATGTAGTAACTGCACCGCCAGAAACGGTTGCTGTTGCTGTAGCTTTTACACCTGTAATATCATGAGCAACACGAACATAGTAATCGTCACCTAAAAGTAATCCGCTTAAAACAGCATTGGTAGTTAATCCTTGTGTACCTAAAGTACAAGACCCCACAGGAGCTCCAAACTGATCATAAACTCCAACACGTGGAAGGTAACCTCCTGAACCATAAATACGCACGGTCATATCGGTATTATTTGCATTAAACTTAAACCAAACATCCTTCGCTGTAGCAGAAGTTGCACAGCCATTATCAGGGAAAGTTGAATGCGTTGAAAAACGCGTGGTATATAAATTTGTAGTATTAGTACCATTATCCCAAGCAATATTACTAGGGAAAGAGGTTAATGCAGGTCGAGAAATAGCTGATGCGAAATCATCATTAGCAGGAGCTGTTGCAGAAGGAGCTGCTACGGGTACATAAGTACCAGGAGTAAATTTAATGCTACTTCTTGGCTCCGGTGAGATTGCTAAACCATTAGCTCCTCTGTTTGAAACTGTACTGTTTTCATGCGTGAAAAAAGTTGTATTTTCATACTGTTGTTGGAATATTTGGCCAGCTTGTGCAGGTACTTGTATAAAAGCACCACTTAAACCACAAGTATATGCATAACGGATATTTTGAGTTCCGTTGTACAACTGCATGTTTCCATAATTGAAAGTAATGCTATTGTCTGATCCGTCTAATACAATTTGATAGAACATTTGAGGACCTGATAAACCAAAGAAGGTAGTATTGAACCATTCGATAGTTGCAACGTTTCCAACAATTTTATGATAAATTACAGGAGTAGCCTTGTTTAAGTCATCATAAAAAGGAGCAATTACGTTTCTTTTGTTAATATCGGGCGTACCACCTGCTGAAAATGCACCAAGGGTATTGTCCCAGTTGCTAGCAGTTGTATAAGTATAATTACCATTATTTAAAATAATCATACCATTGGTATGTATTGTAAATCCTGTTACCGGAGAACCTTGGTAGGTAAACCCTGTAAAAGGTACTAACTGAGTTCCCTCATCACCAGCAGCTGTAGAAAGCGTTCCGGTTCCATTACCACCACTAGCTATTGGAGCTATTGAAGTATAGGTATTACCGGTTGTGCGGGTTACCACAAAATCAAGTGCAGGTGGAGGAGTAAAACTTGAAGACCATCCATAGTAATCGTCACCGGTAGGAACAATTGGACCAACTCCTGTTGTAGCAGTTGTTCTACTTCCTGTTCCCGGCAAAGCGCCTGTACCAGATGCTATACTTCTAATTGTCCAAGGTCCTGTAGCAGCAGTTGATTGTGCTATTAATAAACTTGGATTATCAGAAATTAAATTATCGTTTGAGTTAAAGTTCAAAGTAACAGTAGGATTGGTACCATAAGCAGAACCTGCATTACTTTGAATGCGGTAACCTCGTGTACCTATCATTGTGGCTCCTGTTCCTGTTGGAGCAGCCGTACGAGATACAGTTACACGTTCAACTGAAGCACCATTTGCAGCATTGGTTCCTGTTCCTGTAAAGCAGGTAAAGGTTGCATCAAATGGAAAGTTTAAGGTACTTCCTGTATTTCCGCCTCCACGTGTTGTTAAAGTAATGCTACCATTGGTTACACCTGTAGTAGTTGAACCGGTAGTTCCGGCAAAACCATTCCAAGTACACAAGATATTATTACCACCCATATCAATACGGTTATTATTTGTACTGCTTGTGAATGAAAAAGGTGAAGTTCCCCACAATATTAAGTTACTTGTAAAATTAGCACCGAAAGCACCAGCTCCAGCTAAAGTTATCAAGTTTAATTTTCTATTAGATGGGATTTCAGCTCCTTCAGTATTCACCATGTTAACCGGTGCAGGAGTAAAGAAATTATAAGTAACGTTATAAGCAGCTATTCTTGATGAAAAAGTTGCAGCAACTGTAGTGAAAGTTCCACCATTCGCAGTACCTGAAGTTGTTCCAACACCAACAGTTGGTGCAGCTTGGTAACCAAAACCAGCGTTTGTAATTGTGAAATTTCCTAAAGCTCCGTTAGCTCCAATTGTAGCAGTTGCAGTAGCCCAACATCCAGCTGGAAAAGCCAATGTTGCTGTACCAGCTGAAAAAGCCAATGTTGGAGGAGTTGAATAAGTTGCCGTAGTTCCGGTATTCAAATATACCGAAACAACTTTACCTTGGTTACAAGTAATTGTAAAGTTAGATGTGGTTAAAGCAGTACCAGATACAAGGTTACCACCAGAAACAATAATCGTTGGATTTGCAGCGTAGCCACTTCCCGGATTAGTTACTAAGTTTAAAGCTGATGGACCTGCAATACCAACGGTTGGTGCTACTGTATAGTTTACACCACCATTCGTACAAGAAATTGCTCCAACACCTGAAGAAGCTTGAGGGTCAACACTTGCAACACTAGCTCCTTGATCACTATTAATAGTTAAGGCACCACTAAATGTAGCTACACCTGATTTTTGAGTAGAAGAAGTTGCGGGCCCTACGATACCTTGGAAAAACACAACTGAACTAGTTGGTAAAGTACCCGTAGCTCCTACAGCGCCTATGCTCCATGTTAGAGCTGGTGCAACTGTATTGTAACCACTACCCGGATTGGTAACTGTTACACTTCTTACAGTTTGAGTAGTTGCATCGTAATTTACACTTACTGTTGCTGCAGTACCAACATAGCGATAGCTTCCAACTGTACCACTTAAGTGTGTTGGAGGTGTTGTTCCTGATGCAGTTGTTGCAACTGCTGTATATAAATTACCATTGTAAAAGTATTGCGTTCCAACTGTTAAGGCTGTTTGAATGTAAGCAACACCTAAAGTTCCTACGTTTCCAATATATAATAAGGTAGGTCCACTAGTTGTAAATGTGGTCGCTCCAGTAGAAGTTGGAGGAGTTGCATTAAATGTTCCTGCGGTAGTACATAAGTATACATTGCTACCTGAAACATATCTCGTATTTGCAGTAGCTGCAAGACCATTGGCGTATTGTGTTACAGCACCACCAAAAGCAACAGGTGCTGCTGTTATAGCTGTACCCATATTGGTTACTGCAACGCTAGCTACTTGTGTGTTAAGTGCTTGTCCGTAAACTTGTGCTGTATTATCTATTAATAATTTGCCGTTTGTAACTAAAGTTCCCGCTGTATGAGCCAAACCAGAAGTTGTTAGGTTTTGAGTTGTACTAATTGTTGATGTTCCATTAGTTTGGAAAAACAAGTTTCTTATAATTCCTCTAGTTCCGTCACCTTCAAAAGTACCTGTTCCTCCCAAAGTTGGATTGGCATTTCCACCGGCAACTTGACTTCCATTGAGGTTAAGAATTGTACTAACTAAAGCCAAATTCGCATATCCATTATTGGTGAAATTTCCGGCAATGTTAAGAGCTTGCCCTGTACCAGCTGTAGTATATGGTAAAAAACGTCCAGCAGCTCCAATTGTTAAATTTCCATTAACAGTCAAAGCATTTGAAGTTCCATTCCATTGTAAAGTACCGTTAACTGTTAAAGTTCCAACAGTAACAAGTTGATCAATAGTTACTGTGATACCAACAGGAATAACAACAGGATCAGTAGAAGCTGGAACTGCTCCGCCCCAAGTCGCAGCATTACTCCATAAACCACCCAAACTTGCCGTTACAGCAGCTGCAGTTGTCGCAGAACCTGTTAAAGGCGATGCTGTTAAATACAAAGGAGGTGTTCCTGGAGTACAAGTAGCATTTTTAGAAAATACATAAAAGTCATAAGTTGTAGATAAAGTTAAACCAGTTGCACTAAAAGTAGTTCCACTTGTTGATGCTACAATAGTTCCATTTCCAAGAGCTGAACCTGCTGTGTAAGTAACTCCATCAACTGGAGGTGCAGAAGGTGTTGCTCCATTCGGATAACGTACGATTAAATAACTGTCAGCTCCAGCAGCAGCAGTAAAGCTACCATTTATAATAGAAGGGGATACTGGTGTTAAAACTAAACTTGTAGGTTGTAATGTAGGAGTTGCACAAGGTGCAAGAATTTGAATCATACCACTAGCTCCTGCTCCACCTGTTGATGTAGTTGCAGTCCATCCTTGACCGCCACTACCACCGCCACCAGGAAGTAAACCAGGTTGCCCAATCGCATCAGTACCAACACCACAACTAGCAGTGCTTCCACCATTTCCTCCAGGATAAGTACCAGTACCACCGGTACCAGCTCCTGCACATGTATTTGGGGGAGTTGTTCCATTTGAACCAGAACCAGCTCCACCTCCACCTTTTCCACTTACACCGGTAGCAGACGATCCTGTATGAATACCAGAACTTCCTGAACCACCACTGAACAAAATTGTTCCAGTTGTACCTGCACCACCTGCACCACCTGCAACTGTTCCGCATGCACCACCACCTAAACCTAATCCTCCACCGGAAGCAGCAACTGTACCTCCAGGTCCTGACAATGAGGAGCTACCTCCAGCACCACCGTTAGCATTATAAGCACCTGCGGCACCTCCTGCTCCAACGGTAATTGTATAGACATCTCCAGGAGTTACAGATAATGTGGATTGTGCAAATCCACCTCCACCTCCGCCACTTCCAAGGCCTTGTGCAGAACAGCCGTTAAAACCGCCGCCGCCGCCACCGCCGGCACCCCAGACATTAACAAGGACTGAAGTTACACCTGGGGGAACGGTCCATGTTCCAGATGTGGTAAATGTTTGAGCATTCAAATTAAATGTCCAAAGCCCCACCAGGAGCATCAGACACGTCAGCCAGCGTGTAAACGAGGGCCTCACTTTACTTGTGTAGTGGTCTTTCATTTTGTTTAGATTTAGTTAATTGATTTGATTTTGATTATTAGGGATTATATATATAGGTGTTAATTACTCATTACTAATTGAAGGGGCAACAGGCAATAAGGCCTTTTGTCTTTCCTCTTCTTCTTTTCTCATTTGTCTTAATTTTTTTTCTTCAGGACTAAGTTTGCTCTCTCTCATATTATTTAACACAACAACTAATTCTTCAATGTAAGGGTCTTTAATGTTGTACTTTTCTTTTATCCCAATTATAAATTCAACATCATTGTTGTCGGTAAAAGTATGTCGTTCAGCATCCAATACTACTGTTTTTTTTGAGTAGCCGGGAACAACTCGTTCGTATTCTTTTAAAAGTTCGTCAGAAATTATTCTGCCTTTTTTTTGTGCTAAGAATTGTTTTTCATCAAAAAGAGGAGCTTCAACCTTTGTTAATTTAGCTTCAGTTGCATTGTTTGCTTTTTTTGATGAACTCTGTTTTGAACTTGATTTTTTGCTTTGTGCAAAGCAATTAAATGTTAGCATAAAAACAACTGCAACAAGAGCCAAAAAGGCTTTTGTTAAAGGCTTATAAGAAGTAGAATTAAATGTAAAAAACTTAACCATACTATATACTTTAATTAACTTAGGGGGCACACTCCCCTATATTTGACTTGGGTAAAACTATTAATAAATGTTATAACAACAAATTTATTTTGTCGATTAATCATTACATTTT
>Ga0075182_10063494_pt1 | contig 11777 bp, 22 predicted proteins | sample JI102314A1RNA_FD_77317 | JGI IMG/M metagenome (GOLD analysis project Ga0075182, IMG submission 77317) | Wastewater effluent complex algal communities from Wisconsin, to seasonally profile nutrient transformation and Carbon sequestration -... | ecosystem: Engineered > WWTP > Effluent > Algae...
TGTGGCGCAGTTGCCGGAAGGCACCGAGATGGTGATGCCTGGCGATAGCGTGCAGTTGGTGATTGAGCTGATCACCCCGATCGCGATGGACAAGGGATTGCGCTTCGCGATTCGTGAAGGCGGCCGCACGGTCGGCGCCGGCACGGTTAGCGAAATCCTCCCCGATTAAGCAGGAAGGTTGAAGCGAGCAGGCACACAATGCTGAGAGAACGCATTCGCATCCGATTGAAAGCGTACGATCACCGGGTACTCGACCAGTCCACCGGCGAGATCGTGCAGACAGCCAAGCGTACCGGCGCGCAGATTGCCGGGCCGATTCCGCTGCCGACCACGATCAACCGTTTCACGGTAAACCGTTCGCCGCACGTGGATAAGAAGAGCCGGGAGCAGTTTGAAATCCGGACGCACAAACGGCTGCTGGACATTCTGGAGCCGACGCAGGATACGGTGGACGCGCTGATGAAGCTCGACCTTCCGGCCGGCGTGGATGTGGAAATCAAGGCATTTGGCAAGGACAAAAAGTAGGGTGGCGTCGTAGGACGTTGACCGGAGTCCGCTGTGTTGAAGCGGGTGGACTCCGGCGCGTCCGGCGCCGATAGCCCGGGGGGTATTATGGGCCCAGGAATCTTAGGCAAAAAAATCGGGATGACACAGGTGTTCCGGCCGAACGGGGAAGTGGTTCCCGTGACGATCGTAAAAGCCGGTCCTTGTGTCGTAGTCCAACGCAAGACGCCGACCACGGATGGCTACAATGCCGTGCAAATCGGGCTGCTGGAATTTGTGAAGGCCTCGCGGATCAACAAGCCTGCTACCGGTCACTTGAAGAAAGCCAACGCCGACGGCGTTAAGTTTCTGAAAGAACTGACACTGCGGCCGGGCGACGACGATCTGAAGCCAGGCGACAAGATCCTGGTAGACCAGTTCCGCACCCGCGAAATGGTGGATGTGACCGGCATCAGCAAAGGCCGCGGCTACGCGAGCTTGATGAAGCGTCACAACTTCCGCGGAGGTCCGGGGTCGCACGGCTCGATGTTCAACCGCGCGCCTGGCTCGATCGGTGCATCCAGCTTTCCGTCCCGTGTGTTCAAGGGCATGCGCATGGCGGGTCACATGGGTGTCCAGGACGTGACGGTGCGCAACCTCGAGATCGTCGAAATTGATCCCGACGAGAACGTGATTTTAGTGAAGGGTGCGATCCCGGGTCCCAACGGGGGATACGTGGTCGTGCGCCGTGCCAAGAAGAGGAGCAGCTAACATGCCGGTAGTGGATGTAGTCAACCTCGACGGCCAGGTTGTGGGCCAGATGGAACTGGCCGCGAGCGTGTTTGCCGCCGAAATCAACGAGGCGCTGCTGTGGGAAGCGGTTCGCCATTATATGGCTGGCCGCCGCGCCGGCACGCACAAGACCAAGCGTCGCTGGGAAGTCTCCGGTTCCGGCAAGAAGCTATGGCGTCAGAAAGGTACCGGCCGCGCCCGCATGGGCTCCATCCGGTCGCCACTGTGGCGTCATGGTGGTACCTCGCACGGCCCGATTCCCCGCGATTATAGCTACCGGCTGCCCAAGAAAATGCAGCTCGGCGCGTTGCGGTCGGCACTCAGCGCGAAGCTGCGGGACGGCGAATTGAAGGTGGTCAAGGCCTTCTCGGTTTCCGAGCCGAAGACCAAGCTGGTGGCTTCCGTCATTAGCAAGGTTACGGGCGAGGCCAAGACGGTTCTGCTGGTTGAGAACGAAGATAATCGCAATCTTGAGCTCGGCGCCCGCAATATTCCGGGCGTGAAGCTGGCCAAGAGCTTCGACGTCACCACCTATGACCTGCTGAAGCACAAAAATGTGTTGTTGAGCGAAGCGGCTGCCAAGCGGCTGAGCGAGGGGTTGGCGTAATGACACACTACGAAGTAATCCGCCGGCCGATTGTTACCGAAAAAGCTGTCGGCAAAAAGGAAGCAGAACAGACGCTCTGCTTTGAAGTGAAGGCCGCGGCGAACAAGATCCAGATCAAGGCTGCCGTGGAGAAGCTCTTCTCTGTGAAAGTGGCAGACGTCCGGACGGCAACGTTTGAAGGCAAGTTGCGCCGTCGCGGCCGCTTTGCCGGCTACCGTTCCGATTGGAAGAAAGCCTATGTGCGGCTCAAAGACGGGCAGAAAATGCCCGAATACGCGGAGATGTAAGCCATGGCAATGAAGACTTATCGCCCGACGACGCCCACCCGCCGCTTCCAGACGGTGGTGTCGCGCGAGGGCCTGACCGACAAGAAACCCGAAAAATCGCTGACGGTTGGCAAGCGCAAGAGCGGTGGACGCAATTCGCTCGGCCAGATCTCGGTGCGCTTCATCGGTGGCGGCGCCAAGCAGACGTATCGCATCATCGACTTCAAGCGCGACAAGGACGGCGTGCCGGCCAAGGTGGCCGCGATCGAGTACGACCCGAACCGCTCGGCGCGAATCGCTCTGCTGCACTACGTTGACGGCGACAAGCGTTATATCCTGGCTCCGGTGGGCCTTGAAGTGGGCCGTACGGTGGTGAGTGGCCCGACTGCTGACATCCTGGTGGGCAACTCGTTGCCGATCAAGAACATTCCGGCCGGCACCATTCTCCACAACATTGAACTGCGTCCCGGTAAGGGCGGCCAGATGGCGCGCTCTGCTGGTGCCTCGGTCCAGTTGGTTTCGAAGGAAACCGATTTCGCGCTGCTGAAGCTGCCGTCGGGTGAAGTTCGCAAGGTTAACATCCATTGCCGGGCCACGGTTGGCCAGGTGGGCAATGTCGACCACGAGAACGTCTCGCTCGGCAAGGCAGGCCGTACCCGTCATCTCGGCAAGAAGCCCCACAACCGCGGCGTTTCGATGAACCCCATCGACCACCCGCACGGTGGTGGCGAGGGCCGCACCTCTGGTGGCCGCCACCCGGTCACGCCCTGGGGCCAGCCCACGCGCGGTTTCAAGACTCGCAACAACAAGCGGACGGACAACATGATCGTCAACCGCAAGGCGAAGAGGAGATAGTATGGGGCGCTCGTTAGCGAAAGGACCGTTCACCGACCAGCACCTCGTCGATAAAGTCGACGCGATGAATGCGACCAAGGACCGCAAGGTGATTCGCACCTGGAGCCGTCGCTCCACGATCCTGCCCGAATTCATCGGCCACACGCTGGCGGTCCACAACGGCAGGAAGTTCATTCCGGTGTACGTGACCGAAAACATGGTCGGGCACAAGCTGGGCGAGTTTTCCCCCACGCGGACGTTCAAGGGTCACGCCGCGAAAGCGGAGAAGGGCAAGTCGTAAGCCATGGCTGAACAGGAACTCCAAACTCCGGCACAGTTTAAAGCAGAAGCGCGCTACGTGCGCATCTCGCCGCAAAAGGCACGTCTGGTAGTGGACCTGATCCGTGGTGTCAACGCCGGCCAGGCGCGGTACATCCTGCGTTCCACCAATAAGCGCATAGCGCCGCTGGTGGAAAAGGTGCTCACCTCGGCCATCGCCAATGCCACCAACCGGGGCGGCGATAACCTCGACGTGGACAAACTGATCGTGACCGAAGCGTACGTGAACGAAGGGCCGCGCATGAAACGCATTCGGCCGGCACCGATGGGCCGTGCCTATCGCTACCAGCGGCGCATTGCACATATTGTTGTAAAAGTCGGGGAGAAAGCGTAAGAGCATGGGTCAGAAAGTTCATCCCATCGGGTTCCGCGTTGGCGTCACCAAAACCTGGCGCTCGCGTTGGTTTGCCAAGGCAGACTATTCCAAGCTGCTCGAAGAAGATCTGGCGCTCAAGGACGATCTGCGCAAGCGGCTGAAGGCCGCCGGCGTGTCCAGCGTTGAGGTCGACCGGCCCGGCAACAAGCTGCGCATCACGATCCGCACCTCGCGTCCCGGTATTATCATCGGCCGCAAAGGCGCGGAGATCGAAAAGCTCAAGCAGGAACTGGCCAAAAAGACCAAGCGCGAAGTCTTCATCGACATCCAGGAAGTCCACAAACCCGATGCCGATGCGCAGTTGATCGCCGAATCGATCGCCCTGCAGCTGGAAAAGCGCGTTGCGTTCCGCCGTGCCATGCGCAAGGCCGTCGAAAACGCGCTCCGTCTGAAGGCCGGTGGGATCAAGGTCCGTGTGTCGGGCCGCCTGAACGGCGCCGAAATCGCCCGTAGCGAGTGGTACCTGCAGGGTCAGTTGCCGCTGCATACGCTCCGCGCCGACATTGATTATGGTTTTGCCGAAGCGCGTACGACGTACGGTGTTATCGGTATCAAAACGTGGGTTTATAACGGCGAGATCCTGGATGGCCAGATCCGCCGGCCGGGCATGCGCAGTGAGCCAGAGCCCCGCCGCCCGCGCCGCGACGACCGCGGTGACCGTGGTGATCGAGGAGACCGTCGTGGTCCGCGCCCGCAGGGTGGACAGCAGCAGGGTGTGGGCCAGAGCGCTCCCCCGGCCGTGGTGACCGCTCCGGTGCAGGCCGCCGGCGAAGGCGGCGAACAGCAGCCGCGCCTGGTGCCGCCGATTGCTAATCCGGCTCCGCCGAGCTGGAAGCAGGACGCCAAGCCTGAAGGCGGCGAGAACAAGTAACCGCGCGACAAAGTAGCGTGACGCGAGAGATTTAGGAGCAGATACGCCATGTTGATGCCAAAGAAGGTCAAGTACCGCAAACAACAGCGCGGCCGCATGAAGGGGAAAGCCTGGCGCGGCTCGGACATCTCGTTTGGCGACTACGGCCTGAAAGTGATGAGCTGCGGTTGGGTAACGGACCGGCAGATCGAAGCGGCCCGTATTGCCATGACGCGCTTCATCAAGCGCGGCGGCAAGGTCTGGATCCGCGTGTTCCCCGACAAGCCGATCACCAAGAAGCCCGCCGAAACCCGTATGGGTAAGGGCAAAGGTGCTCCCGAGCAGTGGGTTGCCGTGGTTCGCCCTGGCAAGATCCTGTTCGAAATGGAAGGCGTACCGCTCGACATCGCGACCGAAGCGATGCGGCTGGCCGCCGCGAAGCTGCCGCTGCCCTGCAAGCTGGTCAAGCGGGAAATCCAGTAAGGCGAGCTGCAGGCGCGAAGGAGCAAGAAGAGATGGCGAAGTCGAACATCGAAAAATTTCGTGGGGCCGATCCCGCTGAGCTGAAAACGCAGAGCAGCGAAATGCTGGAGCAGATGTTTCGTCTGCGCTTCCAGATCAACATGGGCCAGAGCGAAGGCATTAAGAAGTATCGCGAGTTGAAGCGGGACCGCGCCCGGCTGCTGACCGTGCTGCGCGAGCGCGAAATCGAAGCGGCCAAGAAGGGATAGGCGATGGCGGACGTCAAGCAAGCCAATAAACAGGAAAAGGTGGGCCTGGTGGTCTCCACCAAGATGGCGAAGACCATCGTGGTAGAAGTCATCCGCCGCGTGCCGCACCCGCTGTATAAGCGAATCATTTCGAAGAAGAAGAAATTCTATGCTCACGACGAGCAGAGCCAGGCCGGAATCGGCGATACGGTGCGTATCACCGAGGAACGCCCGCTGAGCAAGTTGAAACGCTGGAACCTGACCGAAATCCTCCGCAAGGGTGACGTGCTGGCCGGCGAAAAGGTCGAGTAGCTCGAAGGTCAAACGGGAGGAAGGAGCGTCGTCATGATTGGAATGAGAACCATCCTCGAGGTGGCCGATAACTCGGGTGCTCGCAAGCTTAGCTGTATCCTGCCGCGCGGCGGAGACAAGGGTGTGCACGCGGGCCTCGGTGATATCATCACCGCGGCGGTGAAGGAAGCGTCGCCGGACGGCAGCGTTAAGAAGGGCAAAGTCGTGCGTTGCGTGATTGTCCGCATGCGCAAGGAAACACGCCGCAAGGACGGCACCTATATCCGCTTCGATTCGAATGCGGCGGTGCTAGTGAATGAATTGGGTGAGCCGGTGGGGACCCGTGTGTTCGGCCCCGTTGCCCGCGAACTGCGCGACAAGAGATTCATGAAGATCGTATCGCTTGCGCCGGAGGTGATCTAGTTTTATGCCGCGCGCTAAACAGCCCGAGCCGCCAGCTCGGATTCGCATTCGTAAAAACGACATGGTGAAAGTAATCGCCGGTCGTGATAAAGGCAAGACGGGACGCGTGATCGAGGTCAACAAGGACACCGGCCGTCTCGTGGTGGAAGGCGTGAATATGGTGAAGCGCCACACCAAGGCCAACCCCGCCCGCCAGATCAAGGGTGGCATCGCCGAGCGCGAGGGTACCATCCACGTTTCGAACGTGATGATCCTGACTTCGGGCGGCATCCCCACCCGGATCGGCTTCAAAGTGGAAAGCGTGGGCGGCAAGACGCGCCGCATCCGCATCGCCCGCAAGAGCGGCGAGACGCTGGATAAGAAGGGATAGTAGCGAGACAAGGCCATGGCAGCAGCAAAGCCCAGATTGCGGGAGCATTACGACCAAGCGGTGATCCCGGCCCTCAAAAAGGAGTTCGGCTACGCCAATCCAATGGCGGTGCCGAAGCTCGAAAAGGTCTCTATCAACATCGGCCTCGGCGAAGCGACGCAGAACGCTAAGCTCATGGACGGTGCCGTCAACGAACTCGGCGCGATCACCGGCCAGCGCCCGGTCATTTGCAAGGCGAAGAAGTCAATTGCGGCCTTCAAGCTGCGTGAGAACATGCCCATCGGGTGCATGGTGACGCTTCGCGGCGACCGTATGTATGAATTCCTTGACCGCCTGTTCAACGTCTCCCTGCCGCGCGTTCGCGACTTCCGGGGCGTTTCTGGCAAGGCGTTTGACGGACGTGGCAACTATACGCTCGGGTTGAAGGATCAATTGATCTTCCCCGAGATCGACTACAACAAGGTGGAGAAGACGAAGGGCATGAACATCTGCATCACCACCACCGCCAAGACGGATCGGGAAGCCTTGGAGCTGTTGAAGCAGCTTGGCATGCCGTTCCGGCAGCAGCAGTAATTTGGAAAGAGCGTAAGGAATCTCCCGATGGCCACTACCGCCAAAGAAGCAAAAGATCGCAAGTACAAGGAAGCGATTGCCCGCGCCAAAGCTGAGGGCCGCAAAGCGAAGTTCGCGGTGCGCATGCGCAATCGCTGTTTCCGGTGCGGCCGCCCGCGCGGCTACATCGGCAAGTTCGGGTTGTGCCGCATCTGTTTCCGCCAGTTGGCGCTTTCGGGCGAGATTCCTGGCGTGATCAAGGCGAGCTGGTAGGAAGAACGAGGAGCGGAGAAGCACGATGACCACATCCGACCCCATTGCCGATATGTTGACGCGGATGCGCAACGCCATGATTGCGCGTCATTCCAAGGTCGACGTGCCGGCGTCGAATCTCAAGGCCGACATCGCGCGGATTATGAAGGAAGAGGGCTACATCCTCAACTTCAAGATCGCCGAAGAAGGCTCGCGCAAGACGATCAAGATTTATTTGAAGTACAACACCACCAACCAGCCCGTGATTACCAAGCTGGAGCGGGTGTCTCGCCCGGGTTGCCGCGTTTATGTTGGCGCTCGCGAGATCCCGAAGGTGCTGGGCGGCCTGGGTATCAATATACTCACGACGCCAAAGGGCGTAATGACCGGCCGCGCGGCCCGTAAAGAAGGCGTGGGCGGCGAACTGCTCTGCCACGTCTGGTAACAGGACCGGAAGCAGGAAGGGAGTTGCACAGAAACCATGTCCAGAGTTGGGAAGAAGCCGATTCCGCTGCCGGCAAATGTCAAGATTAATATTGCGGACCAACTGGAAGTTCAGGGTCCCAAGGGTAAACTGACCGTCCCGATCCCGGGCGGCATCTCGATTGAGCAGGGCCCGGGCGTGCTCGAAATCAAGCGCGTCAGCGACAAGTACGCCGCGCTCCATGGCCTGACGCGCGCCTTGGCGGCCAATGCCGTCACCGGCGTGTCGACGGGCTTCGTCCGCGAGTTGGAAATCGTCGGTATCGGTTACCGCGCCGACGTCGCTGGCAAAGTGGTCACGTTTAACCTCGGCTACTCGCACCCGATTACGTTCATCCTGCCCGATGGCGTAGACTGCAAGATCGACAAGCAGACCGCCATCGCCCTCAGTGGCTTCGATAAGGAAGCGCTCGGCCAGGTAGCGGCAAACATGCGTGCGCTGCGTCCGCCGGATCCTTATAAGAACAAGGGCGTCCGCTATAAGGGCGAAGTGCTGCGCAAGAAGGTCGGCAAGTCCGGCGCGGGCGGCAAGGGCAAGTAAGCGTTGAAGCGATTGGATTTGAAGCGAAGGGTAAGAGAATGAGAAAGCAGATTGATCGCGATGCGCGCCGGCGGCGCATTCATGTGCGCATCCGCAAACGCCTCACCGGCAGCGGCGAACGGCCGCGCCTGGCGGTGTTTCGCAGCCTGAATCACATCTACGCACAGATCATTGACGACCGTGCCGGTACGACGATCGTTGCGGCGGCCTCCACGCAGGAAACCGCCGGTGTGAAAACGGGTGGCAATGTTGCGGGTGCCAAGGCTATCGGCAAGCTGATCGCTGAGCGCGCTATCGAAAAAGGCGTCAAGTCGGTTGTGTTCGACCGCGGCGGCTTTCTGTTCCACGGGCGGATTAAGGCGCTTGCCGATGCGGCACGCGAAGCAGGGCTGGAGTTCTAAACATGGCATTTACTCCGACGAAACGGTTGGATCTCGGGTCGCTGCAATTGAAGGAGACCGTTGTCTCCATCAACCGCCTCACCAAGGTCGTCAAGGGCGGTAAAAACCTGAGCTTCTCGGCGCTGGTGGTTGTCGGTGACCCGTCAGCCAAGGTCGTGGGCTACGGCACGGGCAAAGCCAAGGAAGTGCCGGCGGCCATCAAAAAGGGTCTCGAGTCGGCTAAAAAGCGCCTCCAGAAGGTGCATATGCTCGATTCCACGATTCCGCACACGGTTACCGGGCGCTTCGGCAGCGGTCTCGTTCTGCTGAAGCCGGCCCCGGCTGGTACCGGTGTGATCGCGGGCGGTCCGGTGCGCGCCGTCATTGAAGCGGCGGGCATCCCGAACGTGCTCAGCAAGAACCTCGGTTCGCGCAACCCGCACAATGCGGTGAAGGCAACCCTGGCGGCGCTGGCGCAGTTGCGGGACCGTGCCGAAGTGGCCGATATGCGCGGCCTTGCGCCGGATAAGCTGTAACGGAAGGCGAACAAAGAGGCTAGCCCAATGGCAAACGAAGCGACTATCAAGATCAAGCTCGTGAAGAGCCCCATCTGCACGCCCGAAACGCATAAGAAGATTGTGCGCTCGCTCGGCCTGAAGAAGATGAACCAGGTGGTGGTGCGGCCCGATAGCCCGAATTTCCGTGGCATGGTGGCCAAGATCCCGCACCTGCTCGAGATCGTGAAGTAGTAGGAGAGGCGCAATGGATTTAAGCAAACTCAGTCCTCCGGCGGGGCAACAGAAGCCGCAGCGGCGCATCGGGCGTGGTATGGGTACCGGACGGCAGAAGACCTCCGGCCGCGGCCACAAGGGTTCGCGGGCGATTTCCGGCTATAGCATGATGCGCGGCTTTGAAGGCGGCCAGATGCCGCTCCACCGCCGTCTGCCCAAGCGTGGTTTCACGAACATTTTCAAGAAGACGTACGCGATCGTGAACATCGGTGTTCTCAATGAACTCGAAGGGGACACGTTCGATACGGCGCGCCTGGTCCAACTCGGCGTGGTGAAGAAGCTCGAAGACGGTCTCAAGGTCCTCGGCGCCGGCGAACTGACCCGCAAGATCTCCGTGAAGACCGACCATATTTCGGCTTCGGCGCGCCAGAAGATCGAAGCGCTCGGCGGTTCGGTAGAATTGTTGAGTGCCGCCCCGGCCGAACCGGCTTCCTAAGACGCTGCCGGTTGGAGAGCGGGGTTGGGTCTGAAGCCAGGGTGGAAACGAGATGAATAAGTTTTTTGAAGCCGTTGCCAACGTGTTCCGGATTCCGGATCTGCGGAACCGTATTGTGTTCACGCTGGGGATGCTGGCGATTTACCGGCTGGGTGGGCATATCCCGACCCCTGGTATCGACGCCAACAGGCTGGAGGAATTCTTCCAGCAGAACCAGGGAACGCTGTTCGGCTTTATTGATCTGTTCAGCGGCGGCATGTTCCGCCGGCTGACGATTTTTGCCTTGGGCATCATGCCGTACATTACGGCTTCGATCATTCTGCAGTTGCTGACGATCGTGGTGCCTTTCCTTGAGAAGTTGCAGAAGGAAGGCGAGATCGGACGTCGCAAGATCACTCAGTACACGCGCTACCTCACTGTCGGTCTGGCGATGATGCAGAGCTTTGGCATCGCCAGCGCGCTTCAGGCGTCCGACGGCGGCTTCGTGCTGAATCCAGGCATGGGTTTTGTGCTCCTCACCATGATCAGCCTGACCACAGGTACGGCCTTCATCATGTGGTTGGGTGAGCAGATCTCGGAACGCGGCATCGGCAACGGGATGAGCTTAATCATCTTTGCCGGCATCGTGGTGGGCCTGCCGACCGCGATCGGTGAGATCTACACCAACGTGTTCGTCACGCGCAACTGGAATCCCTTCCAGTTGATTATCATTCTGTTGGTGATGGTGGCAGTAATCGCCTTCATCGTCCTGGTGGAACGCGGCGAACGCCGCATTCCGGTCCAATACGCCAAGCGCGTGGTCGGACGGCGCATGATGGGTGGCCAGTCCACTCACCTGCCGCTGAAGGTAAACGCCGGTGGCGTGATCCCGGTGATCTTCGCCTCCTCCCTGCTAGCCTTCCCGCAAACCCTCCTCCAGGTCCCCTACATCAAAGACATTCCTTGGCTCCAGGCTGCCCTTCGCTCCATTGGCTACGCCGAGCCCCTCTATGCCGTGCTCTTCACTGCCGGCATCATCTTCTTCTGTTTCTTCTACGTATCCATCATCTTCAATCCGAATGAAGCGGCCGACAACATGCGTAAGTATGGCGGCTTCATCCCCGGTATCCGGCCCGGTAAGAACACGGCGGATTATCTGAACAAGATTCTGACGAAGATCACGGTGGTGGGTGGACTGTATCTGGCGCTGCTGTCGTTGATTCCGCAGATCATGATCTCGGGCATCAAGCTGCAGCACCTGCCGTTGATCGGCAACTTTATCGATCGTACCTTCCCGCGGTTCCTGCTCGATGGTCTGGGCGTGACGTTCTACTTCGGTGGTACGTCGCTGCTGATCGTCGTCGGCGTCGCGATGGATACGGTAAACCAGGTGGAAGCGCAGTTAATCATGCGCCACTACGAAGGCTTCACGCCGCGCGCGGGCCGCATTCGTGGCCGCCGCAGCTAGTTTGAGAGTGAATAGCGACGCCAGGCCATGTATGCCGGACGGTGAAAGCGAAGTTCGGGCAATTATTCTGTTTGGCCCTCCTGGCTCCGGCAAGGGGACGCAGGCCAAGCTGGTACGCGAAGCTCTGTCGGTCGCCCACATCTCGACGGGCGACATGCTGCGCGAGCGGATGAAAACGGAGGATGACCTCGGTTTGGAACTCCGGCGCAGCTTGGCGGCGGGTCAGTATGCCAGCGACGAGCTGGTGAACCGCATGGTGGAAGAGCGTACGCTGGCCGATGATTGTGCGCACGGCTTTATTCTCGATGGGTACCCGCGGACGTTAAGTCAAGCGCGGACGATCGGGGAAGGTTTGGAAGCCCGGGGAATCGGCCGGGTCGTAATCCACTTGCGAGTGGATTACAATAGAATCATTGCCCGACTCTCGGGCAGGCGGTATTGTCCGCAGTGTGGGGCTGTCTACCACTTGAGTTCCCGTCCTCCGCAGCAATCCGGAAGATGCGATGCCTGCCAGGGCGATCTGGCAATCCGCGATGACGATCGCGAAGCAGTGG
>Ga0075182_10060754_pt1 | contig 11553 bp, 9 predicted proteins | sample JI102314A1RNA_FD_77317 | JGI IMG/M metagenome (GOLD analysis project Ga0075182, IMG submission 77317) | Wastewater effluent complex algal communities from Wisconsin, to seasonally profile nutrient transformation and Carbon sequestration -... | ecosystem: Engineered > WWTP > Effluent > Algae...
GAGATTTTCGTGCACGTTTAACACGTGCCTTAGATGTGCTTACCGCCTTACGTCGCCGAGATATAGCAAAACTTAAAGGGTATAAATTTTTAGACCCACAAATTTTAGAGCAACCTGAGCAAATACGTTTTATTAGCGTTGTGCATCCAACACAAATAGCAATTAAACCTGCTAAAGCTGTGAATGTAGCTACTGATAAAGTCGCGATTGCTCAAAAAGAGAGGTAAGCTTATGCCAAAACAGAATCCGCAAGTGGTGGGTCTAGACGTTGGCACAAGTCGTGTGCGTGTCGTACTGGCTGAAGTCAATAACCAAGACCGTTTAGAAATTGTTGGTGTTGGTGCTACTGATTCTAAAGGTTTACGTAAGGGTGTAGTAGTAAACCTAGAACTCGCAGTAGATTCCATTAAGCGTGCAGTAGAAATTGCTGAGCAAATGGCAGGATTTACTGTAGAACAAGTTTATGTTGGACTAGCTGGTGCTCATATCAAAGGGATGAATAGCCGAGGGGTAGTAGCAGTATCAAGACGTAATCGAGAAATTGGTGCTGATGATATAAAACGTGTTATTGACCAAGCTAGCGCGGTTTCTGTCTCTTCTGACAGAGAGATTATTGATGTTGTTCCACAGGAATTTACTGTTGACGAGCAAGATGGTATTGGAGATCCCCTTGGTATGTTAGGGATGAGGCTAGAGGTTGCCGTTCATATTGTAACTTCCCCTATTACTGCTAAACAAAATATAGTGACAAGTGTTAATCGATCGGGTATGATAGTGCTCGATACAGTCCTTGAACCATTGGCCGCAGCCGCAGCCGTACTTACAGAAGAAGAACGTGAGTATGGTACTGCCTTAATTGATATTGGTGGTGAAACAACAAAATTGGCAATTTTTCAGCGTGGAGCAATTAGACATATTGCTGTGTTTCCTGTTGGTGGTAATCATTTTACTAATGATATTGCCGTTGGACTACGTACACCAGTTCCTGAAGCAGAACGCATTAAGCGCCAATATGGTTGTGCACTAAGTCATCTTTTAACAGAAAATGAGCGTCAGTCTATGCTAGAAATTCCAAGTGTAGGCGGGCAACCTGCTCGTCCTCTTTCTAGATATACTCTTTGTGAAATTTTACAACCTCGTGCTGAAGAAATTTTTTGTCAAATCCAAGATGAAATTCAACGTGTTGGATATGAGAGACAAATTTCTAGTGGAGTTGTTTTAACAGGTGGAGGTTGCTTATTACCAGGGATTCCAGAAATTGCTGAGCAAATTCTTGACCTTCCTGCCCGACGAGGAAACCCTCAAGGTGTAGGGGGACTTTCTGAAGAAATTTCCAGCCCAGAATATGCTACAGCTTTAGGATTAATATTGTCAGGCTATAAATCAAAGTATAGTAATACACGTAGCTATCTAAGAAATACTAGCCCATTAAAACGTAAAGCATCCAAGATCAGGGATTGGATCACTAACATGTTTTGATCTCTAAGCACGGTTCTGATACTTATTAGAACGTTACTAGATGTAGAAAAAAAATTTTTTTGATATTTCGGAAAATATTGTGGTGATGATAATTGATCTGTTGTAGTATGCACCAACAAAACACACCATATATGATATTTTCCTTAGATATTTAACCCAATTTAACATAATAAAAAATATAGAATGGAGTCTCCTAATGGCAACAGATAGAGGTGACGCATTAAATTTAACATTTGCTGATAATCCACCAGTAACCGGGGCATGTATTAAAGTAATAGGTGTTGGTGGTGGTGGTGGTAATGCTGTCACCCGAATGATTGAGGCCAAAGTTGAAGGAGTTGAATTTCTTGTAGCAAATACAGATTTACAAGTTTTAGCTCGTTCTTTGTCCCCAATAAAATTGCAAATAGGTGCAAAACTAACAAAAGGTCTTGGTGCAGGTGCAAATCCTGATATTGGACGACAAGCTGCTATTGATGATACAGAAAAAATCATTGAAGTGTTAGAAGGCGCTGATATGGTATTTATCACTGCTGGTTTAGGTGGTGGTACTGGAACAGGTGCAGCACCGATTATTGCTAGTCTAGCTACAGAATTAGGGGCATTAACTGTTGCTGTTGTTACCAAACCATTTGCTTTTGAAGGTCGTCGTCGTATGTTACAAGCTGATAGAGGACTAGCAGAACTACGCGAATGTGTTGATACTGTTATTACTATTCCTAATGAAAGACTCTTACATACAGTAGAAAGAAATACTTCTCTTCAAGATTCTTTTAGAGTAGCTGATGATGTCTTAAGACAAGCAGTTCAAGGTATTTCAGATTTAATTACTGTTCCTGGTTTAATCAATTTAGACTTTGCTGATGTAAAGACTATTATGCAAGGTATGGGTATTGCCTTAATGGGTACAGGTGCAGCACATGGTGATAATCGTGCAATAGAGGCTACTCAACGTGCAATTGCTAGTCCGCTTTTAGAAGAGGCTTCAATTGAAGGGGCAAAAGGCATTTTAGTTAATATTACTGGTGGCCCAGATTTAACCTTACATGAAGTTAATGAGGCTTCTACTATTATTCGTGAAGCAGCAGATGATGAAGCTAATATTATTTTTGGTGCTGTAATAGATGAAAGAATGACTAATCATATGAAAATAACTGTAATTGCTACAGGTTTTGATAGAATGGTTGGTACAATGCCTGCACCAACTAGAAGTTATTCTATACCAGCTACAACAATAATAAATCAACCAGCAAGTACTAAACCTTTAGATCCAAGAAATGGTAGAGAAGATGGGCGTCGGGAAGATTTAGACATTCCTACTTTTATGCGTAAGAAAGCTGATTAATATAGCCTGCTAGATTAGAAACAACCCACCAAATTAGTGGTGGCTTTACTACGGCAAGGTGAATTGACCCTAAAAATCTATCTCTCTATACTACTGGCTAACTTTGAAAAAGATTCAGTTGTAGTTCTTTAAACAACAAATTATGCGAAAGTGGCGGAATTGGCAGACGCGCTAGACTTAGGATCTAGTAGGGCGACCTATGGGGGTTCAAATCCCCCCTTTCGCATTTTAGTTCAAGTGTTTTACTTGTACAAAATATTAGCTTAGAAATAAAATGCTAAGCATTATGAGTTAAGTTTAGCGAGTAAGTTTTCTTTCTACCTAATTGCTCCTATCTGCTGGAACTCGCCCAACATAGCCAACTAACTTTATTAGCTAATAATAGACATTAAAGCTTATAAAGTTAAAAGCTTACCTTTGGCTAAAATCAAACAATGAGATTTCCTTCTTTTACCGGAGCAAAACCAATTTTAGGGTTTATATACAGATTTTTTGATGAAATGAGGATTTCAAACAGTGCAAAAGATTGAAATAGTAGATATATCATCCTGCAAAAAACAAATAGTTGTCGAAGTGCCAGCAGAAAAAGTTTCTGAAGAGTTTCAACGTGTCTGTAAGATGGTAGCTCAAAGTGCTAGTGTTCCTGGATTTAGACCAGGACGCGCGCCAGTTTCTGTAGTAAAGACACGTTTTCGTAAAGAAATTCGTGAACAAGTAATGCGTGATATGCTCCCAAAAGTTTTACAAAGTGCGATAGTGGATAATAAGTTAGCTGTAATTGGTGAGCCAGATATAGATGAATTTAATCTTGATGAAGGACAAGCACTTGTTTTTAAGGCAAAAGTAGAAGTTTTACCAGAGTTTGAGCTAAAAGATTATAAATCTTTACAATTAACCAAAAAAGTACGAATTATTACAGATGAAATGGTTGAAAAGCAGCTAGAGAACTTACGTCAAAAACAAGCTAATCTAGTCCCTATAGAAGACCGAGAAGTACAAGATGGAGATTATGTTAATGTTGATGTAAGAGGGAAATTTCTTAATCATCAAGCAGATGACATTAAATCAGATGGGATTCAATTAGAAGTAAATTCTCCTAACCTTCAAAAAGAGTTTACTGAGAATTTACGAGGTATGAAGATAGGTGATGAGCGTACTTTCCAGGTAAACTATCCAGAAGACTCAAATAATAAAGCTCTAGCAGGAAAAAACCTAGAATACACCCTTAAATTACACTCAATAAAAATTAAAGAAGTCCCAGCTTTAGATGATGATTTTGCTCAAGGTTTAGGCGAATATGAAAACCTTGCAGATTTAAGACAAAAGACCCGTGAACAGTTTGAGAATAGCTCTAAAGCAGAAGCTCAAGAACGTTTAAGCGAAGTAGTATTAGAAAGACTTTTAAATGATCATAGTTTTGATGTTCCCGACTATTTAGTTGATGGTCAAACAAAAGAACGTATGGAAAATTTTGTAACAAGTCTTGCTAGACAAGGGGTTGATCCTCGTACTACTCCAATAGATTGGGCTAGAATTAAAGATACTCAACGAGATGTTGCTATTAAAGATGTAAAATGTGCTTTAATTTTGGAAAAAATTGCCGAAAAAGAACAAATAGAACTTCCTGAAGAAGAACTAAATCAAGAAATTGCACAGATGGCTAAATCAGCTGATTTAAGCTTTGAGGCTACCAAGAGTTTCTTGACAAAGGAAGGGGCAATCGATAGTATCAAAAGTAAATTACGCAATAATAAAGTGTTAGATTTAATTGTTGCAAGTTCGGAAATTACGGAAGAACAAGTATCTAGTGAAGAACTAGATAAACATGATCACGATCATCATGAACATGATGAAAATTGTGACCATGATCATACACATCATGAACATGATGAAAACTGTCAACATGATCATGATCACCCGCACGGTGACATTTAATCTGATAAATAGTAAACAGGTTTTTGTTGATGAGCATTAGTTAAGTGACTAATGCTCAAAAATACGTAGGTTAAGTATTTGTTTTTAAGTATTAAGACTATAGCAATTTCAAACCAACTTATATTAAATCAAGAGACAAGAGAAGACTTATGAACCAGCCTTATGCAGCATTAGTTCCAATGGTAGTTGAACAAACTAGCAGAGGGGAACGTGCTTATGATATTTACTCCAGATTACTTAAAGATAGTATTATTTTTATTGGTACACCGATAGATGACATGATTGCTAACCTAGTAGTTGCACAATTGCTTTTCCTAGAAGCAGAAGATCCTGACAAAGATATATCTTTATATATAAATAGTCCTGGTGGTTCAATTACTGCTGGAATGGCAATCTATGACACAATGCAATTTATTCGACCAGATATTACAACTATCTGTGTTGGACAATGTGCTTCTATGGGTGCTCTACTCTTAACTGCTGGTACCAAAGGTAAGAGATTTGCTTTACCTAATTCACGGATTTTAATTCATCAACCTTCTATTGGTGGAATTTCTGGTCAAGCAACAGATGTACGTATTCATGCAGAAGAGTTAATGCGGATGAGAAAACTTACTAGTGAAATTTTAGCTAAGCATACTGGACAGCCTTTTAGTGTAATTGAAAACGATGTTGAGCGTGACAGAATTATGGATTCTTATCAGGCTAAAGAGTATGGGCTAATAGATCAAGTTATTACTCATCGTGAATAGTTGATTGATTGTATAGATGATGCCGAGAAAGGCGTTAAGCATTAAAACAAAGTTTGCTTTAATTTCATCTTTAAGGTAAATTTTCCCTAATCATAGTTGAGCTTCTAAAGTTAATATCTGGCGGAGTTAAAATTTTGAGAAGAGACGAAACACTACGCTGTTCTTTTTGTGGCAAAACCCAAAATGAGGTAAAAAAACTTATTGCGGGTCCAACAGTATATATCTGTAATGAGTGTATAGATATTTGTAATGAAATAATTACAGATGATGCTAATCAAGACGCTCAAGCCTACCGCCCAACCCTACCAAAACCAATAGAAATTAAAGAGTTTTTGGATGACTATGTTATTGGTCAAGTTGAGACTAAGAAAAAATTAGCTGTTGCTGTCTATCAACATTATAAACGTATTGAAATGGCACGGCGGCGTACTCAAGCTGATGTAGAAATCCAAAAAAGTAATGTTCTTTTAGTAGGCCCAACAGGTACAGGTAAAACTCTATTAGCACAAACTCTAGCAAGAATGCTTAATGTGCCTTTTTGTATTGTTGATGCTACTACTTTAACCGAAGCTGGTTATGTTGGTGAAGACGTAGAAAATATTATCCTTAAGCTACTTCAAAATGCTAATGGTGATATTGAACGTGCTCAACAAGGCATTATTTATATAGATGAAGTAGATAAAATTTGTCGTAAAGATGAAAATCCTTCCATTACCCGTGATGTTTCTGGTGAAGGGGTCCAACAAGCCTTACTAAAAATTCTTGAAGGAACAGTTGCTAATGTACCACCTCAAGGAGGCCGTAAACATCCACATCAAGAATTTTTCCCTGTTGATACTACTAATATTTTATTTATTTGTGGTGGTGCTTTTGTTGGTTTAGATAAGGTGATTGAACGTCGAATTGGGAAAAAAGCACTTGGTTTTCAGGCTAAACTAGAAAACCGTTTTTCTCGTAACGCTAATATACTAGAACAAGCCCAACCAGAAGACTTAATAAAATATGGTTTAATACCAGAGTTTGTTGGTCGATTACCTGTAATGGGTACTTTACATGAACTAGATGAAGTAGCAATGATCGAGATTTTAACTAAACCTAAAAATGCATTGATTAAGCAGTACCAAAAACAGTTTGAATGGGACAGTGTAAAACTTCGCTTTACAGATGATGCTTTACAAACTGTAGCTAGACAAGCTTGTGAACGTAAGGTTGGTGCTCGTGGGCTAAGAATGATCTTAGAAGAACTAATGCTAGAAGCAATGTATTCTTTGCCATCTCAAAAGAAGATAAAAGAATTTGTAGTGACTCGTGAAATGGTTGAAAACCATCACGCTAACTTCCCTGTATTAGAAAAAGCAGGCTAAATTTAATAATATTCTGGCAGAAATTTTTGGCTGTCTTTCGTGTAAAGGTAAAAAAATATGCAGGAATTTCATGATGGTACACCAGATGACGTTGCTCGTTATCCAATGGTGCCTATTCGCGACGTTGTAGTTTTCCCCTATACAGCAGTGCGTTTTAAGATTGGTCGTCAGCTTTCTGTGGTTGCACTACAAAAAGCTTTGGCTGGTGATAGAATAATTTTTTTAGCAACACAACACGATGCTACTTTAGAAGACCCAAATCCAGATCAAGTTTATCGTACAGGTACTCTTGCTCGAATCGCACAACATCTATATTTAGCTGATGGAAATATTAAAGTTCAAGTTGAAGGTATTGAACGGGCTAAAGCCATTCGTATAGATGAAGAAGATAATTATTGGCAAGCAGTTATTCGACGTACTAACCAAACTATAGAACGTAGCCCAAGAATTAATGCTCTAGTTGGTCGTCTTACTTCACTTATAGATCAATACGTAAGACAAAACCCAGAAAACGTTGATAGCCTCCATAGTGATTTACAAATAGACGAGCCTTCTCGCCTAGCTGATACTGTTACAAGCCACTTAAAAATTAGTGTAGAAGATAAACAAGGGATATTAGAAATTTCTCCCCTCCATGAACGTCTAGTTCGACTAATTGAAATTGTAGAAATTGAATTAGATAAATTACAGCTAGATCGCTCTATTCAAGGGCGAGTAAAGAAACAAATGGAGAAAGCCCAAAAAGAATACTATCTAAATGAAAAAATCAAAGCTATTAATAAAGAATTAGGGCGTAGAGATGAAAAAGCAGAATTAGAAGAGCTAAAGAAAAAAATTGAAGCCTCTGGAATGTCTCCAGATGCCTATAATAAAGCACTCTCTGAGCTACGTCGTTTAGAACAAATGCCTCCAATGTCTGCTGAATCTGCTGTTTCTCGTAATTACTTAGATTGGTTACTAGCAGTGCCTTGGAAAGAAGCTTCCGCAGAAGTTAGAGATATTAAACATGCTGAAGAAGTTTTAGAAGCAGACCATTATGGCCTAGAAAAAATCAAAGAACGTATTTTAGAGTTTTTAGCAATTAGACAACTAGTACAAAACCCTAAAGGCTCTATTTTATGTTTTGTTGGCCCTCCTGGAGTAGGTAAAACATCTTTAGGACGTTCTATTGCTCGTGCTACTGGACGTAAATTTGTTCGTCTATCTTTAGGCGGGGTACGTGATGAAGCTGAAATTCGTGGTCATCGCCGTACTTATATAGGTGCCTTACCTGGGCAAATTATCCAAATGATGAAAAAAGCTGGTACAGTAAACCCATTAATGCTACTAGATGAAGTAGATAAGTTAGGAATGGATTTTCGAGGTGACCCAGCAGCAGCGCTCTTAGAAGTTCTAGATCCAGAGCAAAATAATACCTTTCAGGATCATTACTTAGATGTAGAGTATGATCTATCTAAAGTAATGTTTATTGCTACAGCTAATGTGTTACATACCATTCCTGCAGCACTTCAAGATCGTTTAGAAATTATTCGTTTATCTGGTTATACAGAACAAGAAAAAACTGAAATAGCAAAACGCTACCTTGTTCCTAAACAATTAGAAGCTAATGGTTTAGCCGCTGAAAAAGTAGAAATTGTTTCTGACGCAATTGCTACTTTAATTCAAAACTATACTCGTGAAGCTGGAGTACGTAGTTTAGAGAGAGAAATATCTTCTCTTTGTCGTAAAGTAGCACGTAAATATGTTGTATTAAGTGATGCAGAGAAAGAAAACTTTAAAGAAGTTCTTCTTGGTGAATCAGTTAAAGAATTATTAGGACCAATACGTTTCCGACCTCAATTAGCTAATGAACATAATGAAGTAGGTGTTGCAACAGGACTTGCTTGGACTGAAGTAGGTGGTGATGTACTTCAAATAGAAACTAGTTTAATGCCAGGGCGTGGACAACTTACTCTTACAGGTAAACTTGGAGAAGTAATGCAAGAGTCAATGCGTACTGCAATAAGTTGTGTTCGAGCACGAGCCAGTAAATTAGGTATTTCCCCTAGTTTTTATAAACGCTATGATATGCATATCCATGTTCCTGAAGGCGCTATACCTAAAGATGGCCCATCAGCAGGTATTACTATTGCTACAGCACTAGTTTCTTTACTTACCAATAATCCAGTTAGAAAAGATGTAGCAATGACAGGTGAAATTACTCTAAGAGGAAAAGTTCTTCCTATTGGAGGAGTAAAAGAAAAACTACTTGCTGCTCATAGAGCTGGGATTAAAACTATTATTCTGCCAAAGGATAATGAAAAAGATTTAATAGAAGTTCCAAAAGAAGTGCTTAGCACTTTCCAAGTTAATTTAGTAGATAATGTTAGTGAAGTGCTAGCTATTGCACTAGATGAGACAGGAGCTAAGGAAATAGCTCCAGATATGCCTCCTATTTGGGAACAACAAGACGTAAGTAATACCACGGGATCTAATACTAGTTTAGACTGATGAAGATTTCTGAAGCGATATTTGTTAGGGGGGCAGTAGACCCTGATGGCTATCCAAAAGATGGCTATAAGGAGATAGCCTTTATTGGTCGTTCCAATGTAGGTAAATCTAGTTTACTAAACTCTCTACTTAGCCAAAAAAAAATTAGCTCGTACCAGCAATACACCAGGACGAACACAACAATTAAACTTTTTTTTAGTTAATAAAGAATTTTATTTTGTTGATTTGCCTGGTTATGGTTTTGCTAAGCTATCAAAAAAAGAGCGAGAAAATCTATTACTGCTAATAGAAAAATATCTTGCACAACGAACTGAGCTTGTGTTAAGTATATTGCTAATCGATGCACGACACTTACCAACAGAATTTGACTTGCTAATGAAGTCGTGGCTCGAAGAAATCGGTAGGCCGTTCTTAATCGTTTTAACCAAATCAGATAAATTATCAAATAATGAGTTGCGTAACCAAATTGGTAAAATAAAACTTGCCTTAGGTGTTCAAAACGTAACAGCTTATTCATCAATAACAGGTTTTGGTAAAGACTCGCTTTGGAAAGCTATTCTAGCACAACTTTCAAACGAGAAAGTTTAGTAAGTACAAGTTAGATAATAGATTAACACTTTAAGACTTATATCTTAAGTGTTTTCAATACCGCAAAAGTTTCTACTTTGATCCGAGAAGGTAAGTGGAGCTTTAGTTTTATTTAACGTTTTAATTAACTAAGTTGCTCTGAATCTCTATAACAATCCCAAATAATTTAGTGTGACTAATTTTCTGTTAACACCACTTAGCAGGAAGTTAGATCAACACAGTAAGTGTAAAAACTGTGAATACAAATATCCCATCAAGACCACCAAATAGAAATAATCGCGCAAAAAGCGCACCAACAGAAGAACAAATTGACAACCAAGTACATAGTGGGCTACTAGATATTTCTACCTTAAAAGAAATGAATATATCTAAGCTTACCCATATTGCCAAGGAATTAGATGTCCCTGGCGCTACTGGTATGCGCAAGCAAGAATTGATATTTAAGATCTTGCAAGCACAGACAGAAAAGTCAGGACTAATATTTTCTGAAGGGGTACTAGAATGTTTACCGGATGGTTTTGGCTTCTTAAGAGCGCCAGATTACAACTACTTGCCAGGCCCAGATGACATTTATGTTTCTCCTTCACAAATTCGTAAGTTTGATTTACGTACAGGAGATACGATTTCTGGCCAAATTCGCCCACCAAAAGAAGGTGAGCGCTACTTTGCTTTAATAAAAGTAGAAGCTATCAATTTTGAGCCACCAGAATCTCGCCGGGATAAAGTCTTTTTTGATAACTTAACTCCACTTTATCCAAATGATCGATTAAAAATGGAAATTACCCATGATAACTTATCTGCTAGGGTAATAGACCTAATTACCCCAATAGGTAAAGGTCAACGTGGGCTTATTGTGTCTCCTCCTCGTACAGGTAAGACTATGTTACTTCAAACTATTGCAAACTCAATTACTCGTAACCATCCAGAGGTTACTTTAATAGTATTGCTAATTGATGAGCGACCAGAAGAAGTTACAGATATGCAACGCTCAGTACAAGGCGAAGTAATTAGCTCTACCTTTGATGAACCTGCTACTAGACACGTTCAAGTTGCTGATATGGTTATTGAAAAAGCAAAACGACTAGTTGAACATGGCCGAGATGTAGTGATTTTGCTAGATTCAATTACTCGCCTAGCTCGTGCTCATAATGCTACTGTGCCTCCTTCAGGTAAAATCCTCTCAGGCGGTGTTGATGCTAATGCTCTACAACGACCAAAACGCTTCTTTGGTGCTGCACGTAACTTAGAAGAAGGGGGTTCTTTAACTATTATTGCTACAGCCTTAATTGATACAGGCTCACGTATGGATGATGTTATCTTTGAAGAGTTTAAAGGTACTGGCAATATGGAAATTCATTTAGAGCGTAAACTAGTTGAAAAACGTATCTTCCCAGCGATTGATATTAATAAGTCTGGTACTCGTAAGGAAGAGCTATTAATGCCTAAGGAAGACCTAAATAGAGTATTTATTCTTAGACGTGTACTAAGTCCACTCTCACCAGTAGAATCTATGGAGCTAATTTTAGAACGACTCTCTAAATCTAAGACTAATGCAGAGTTTTTGGCTTCAATGAATCAATAATTAAAAAATAAAAAGAAG
>Ga0075182_10074933_pt1 | contig 11388 bp, 8 predicted proteins | sample JI102314A1RNA_FD_77317 | JGI IMG/M metagenome (GOLD analysis project Ga0075182, IMG submission 77317) | Wastewater effluent complex algal communities from Wisconsin, to seasonally profile nutrient transformation and Carbon sequestration -... | ecosystem: Engineered > WWTP > Effluent > Algae...
CCGCTAGCGTAGCTCAACTGGTAGAGCACCTGATTTGTAATCTGGAGGTTGTGGGTTCAAGTCCCATCGCTAGCTCCAGATCAGGCTCCGCCAGAAGTGCGTAGCGTGCTCGGAGCTGAAGAAAGGATCGCACGGACGGAAACGTCGGGCGGATACCAAAGTGGCCAAATGGATCAGACTGTAAATCTGACGGCTTAGCCTTCGCAGGTTCGAATCCTGCTCCGCCCACCAAGTCTCCCGGATGGCCTCCTTGTTCCTGCTGGCGCCAAGGTGTCCCCTCCGGTGTCCGCGCGATCGCAGTTGCAGTTCGTTCCGTCGGTAGTTCGTCAGCAGGTTTGTCGAAGCCTTCGGCAGGTCGGGGTCACCCGGCAGGTCGAGGTGCGGGTGTAGCTCAGCGGGTGTAGCTCAACGGTAGAGCTCCAGCCTTCCAAGCTGGTGGTGAGGGTTCGATTCCCTCCACCCGCTCCAGATCGTTCTTTTTTCCAACGTTCGCTGCCATAGCTCAGCTGGTAGAGCACCTCCTTGGTAAGGAGGAGGTCGTGGGTTCAAGTCCCGCTGGCAGCTCCAACTTCCGATTCCTGTTTGTCGGGGCTCCCAGGCGGGCCCCACCGAGTTCGAGATCCCATGGCCAAGGAAACTTTCACGAGAACCAAGCCCCACGTGAACGTGGGGACCATCGGGCACGTTGCCCACGGCAAGACGACGACGACGGCGGCCATCACGTATACGCTCGCGTCGGTGGGTCTTGCCAAGTACAAGGAATACGCCTCGGTCGCCAAGGGCGGCACGGTCCGCGACGCTACCCGCGTCGTGACGATCTCGGCGGCTCACGTGGAGTATGAGACGAAGAATCGTCACTACGCCCACGTCGACTGCCCAGGCCACGCCGACTACGTCAAGAACATGATCACGGGTGCCGCCCAGATGGACGGCGCGATCCTGGTCGTGGCTGCTGACGACGGCCCAATGCCCCAGACGAAGGAGCACGTGCTGCTCGCTCGTCAGGTCGGTGTGCCGGCGATCGTGTGCTACCTCAACAAGTGCGACCTGGTCGATGACCCGGAGCTGCTCGACCTCGTCGAGATGGAAGTGCGCGAGCTGCTCAGCAAGTACGATTACCCTGGCGATACGGCCAAGGTCGTGCGCGGGGCGTCGTTCAAGGCTCTCCAGACCCAGACTCCGGGTCCGGACAACCCTGACAGCAAGTGCATCTTCGACCTCATGGACGCCATCGATGCGGCGATCCCGGAGCCGAAGCGCGACGTCGACAAGACGTTCCTGATGCCCGTCGAAGACGTGTTCTCGATCGAAGGTCGCGGCACCGTCGCCACGGGTCGCGTCGAACGTGGTCGGGTCAAGGTCGGCGAAGGTGTCGAGATCGTCGGCATCCGCGAAACCCGTCCGACGACCGTCACGGGCGTCGAGATGTTCCAGAAGGTCCTGGACGAAGGTCAGGCTGGCGACAACGTCGGTCTGCTTCTCCGCGGCCTCAAGAAGGAAGACATCGAGCGTGGCATGGTCCTCGCGGCACCGAAGACGGTGACCCCGCACACCAAGTTCATGGCTCAGGTCTACGCCCTCACCAAGGAAGAAGGTGGCCGCCACACGCCGTTCATGAACGGTTACCGGCCGCAGTTCTACTTCCGCACGACGGACGTGACCGGCACGGCCAAGCTCGTCGCGGCGGAAATGTGCATGCCTGGCGACAACGTCGAGATCGAAGTCGAACTCGGCACCCCGATCGCCATGGACGAGCACCAGCGCTTCGCCATCCGCGAAGGTGGCCGCACGGTCGGCGCCGGTCGCGTGACGAAGATTCTCGCCTGATTCGGCTGGCTAGCTCTCGGGTCTCACGATCCGCGATCTGGCCAGGAGATTCTGATCCAGGAACTGTCGGTTCCTGGATCGCGGCGAGAGACGGGGGCGGACTTTAGTCCGCTCCGTTGGTTGGAAAGCCGCCGGCTTGGTTCGACCAAGCCATGGCCTTCCAGCGCCCAAAATTCTGCACAGGGCAGTAGCTCAATTGGTAGAGCTGTCGATTCCAAATCGACGGGTTGAGGGTTCGAGTCCTTCCTGCCCTGCCATACACTCGATGGATCTGTAGGTGGCTGTTCCCGCTTCCCCTTGGGAGGCGGCCGGCGCTGAGTTCGGTCCTGGTCGACACTTCGTGGCCTGGACGTGCGATTGCGAATACCTCTTGAGTGCAGGTATGGAATCGCCGAACTGCTTGTGGCACCTTCTACAGTTGGTGCCTTCCACCGTTCCGGTTGCCGGGGTCCCGGTTGCCGGGGTCCGGCGATTTTCCGGCACGGTGTTGTTTTGGCCAAGCTGCTACTGAATTGAACTGGAGTCGACCATGAGCTACCGCAAGGATCAAGGGCGCTACGCGCGCATGCTCGCCTTCTGGGCGGTGACTCTGTTGATGGCATACGGCATCTTCCACTCGGGAGGGCTGGCAAGCATCTTGAGTCGTTGGATCGGGGCTTCGGACTCCGTGCTCATCGATCCGTTCCCGTTGGTCGGCAAGCTCAAGAGCTCGTCCCTGGTCGCGATGGGGATTCTTGCCGCCATCTGCTTTGTGACCCACCAGATCCTGAATCGGCCCCAGGTGGCGGACCTGCTCATCAATACCGAGACGGAGCTCCACAAGGTCACCTGGCCTGGTTGGAATGAGGTCGTTCAGGGGACCATCGCGGTGACTGGTATGGTGGTCGTGTTGTTCGCATTCCTCACCGCCGTGGATCTGCTGTTGATCCAGGTCATGTCCTTGCTGATTTCCGGGGGTACGAGCTGATGGCTCTCGACTGGTACTTCCTCCGCATCCAAGTCGGTCGAGAGGATCGCATCCGCGAGAGCATGGTGCGGCGGCTTAAGCAAGCTGGCATCGAGAACCTCGTGCCGCAGATCGTCGTGCCAACCGAGACCATCGCCGACCACCGGCAGGGCAAGAAGACCGTCAAGCGCCGCAAGCTCTATCCGGGCTACTTGATGGTGCAGATGGATCTGTCCGACGATGTGTGGTTCGTGCTGCGGGAGACGCCAGGCTTCGGCGACTTCGTGGGGGGGCACACCCAGCCCACGCCGGCGCGCGGCGAAGACGTCGAAAAGGTCCTGGCCCACATGGATGCCAGCAAGGACCAGCCCAAGGTTGCCGTGACCTTCAAGAAGGGCGACCGTGTCAAGATCAAGACCGGTGCCTTCGAGAATACCGATGCCATCGTCGAGGAAGTGCACTCGGAGAAGGGCACGCTCGATGTTTCCGTCAACTTCTTCGGGCGTCCGACGCCGATGTCGCTTGGCTACTGGGAAGTTGAGTTGATTTAGCTAGTTGACTTTGCCGGGGCAATCTGGTCTACTCTTTGCCCCTTTCCCCGAGCGGACCTGTTCCGATCGGTCCCACCTTCCGGTGGGCACTCTTGTAGTGGGAGGGTGCGCGCGGTTGCGCTCATCCGCCTGAACCGCTGAGAGAACGACATGGCCAAGGAAATCACCGCCTACGTGAAGTTGCAGTGCCCGGCAGGACAGGCTACGCCTGCTCCCCCAGTCGGCCCTGCCCTCGGTCAGCACGGCATCAACATCGGGCAATTCGTCAAGCAGTTCAATGACGAGACCCGACCGCAAGCCGGTCTGATCATCCCTGTTGTCATCACGGTCTACAAGGATCGTACCTTCAGCCTGCAGTACAAGTCGCCGCCGGCGTCGGTGCTGCTCAAGAAGGCTGCTGGGCTGGCCTCCGCGGCCAAGACTCCCGGTAGTCAAATCGCTGGATCGGTAACTCGCGCGCAGGTGCGGGAGATCGCCCAAGTGAAAATGAAGGACCTCAACTCGGTTCATGTGGAAGCGGCGATGCGCATGGTGGAAGGCACCGCGCGCTCGTGTGGCATTCAAGTCGTCGATTGAAATCGTCCTTCGGTAGGTGATTCCGGCTGGTTTGGCCCCGCACAAGCGGTTGTCGGACCAGGGCTGATCATCCCGAGGACATAGAGCAACAGGAGCATCCATGGCCCGCAAGCGCAGTCGTCGCTACCAGAAAGCCGCCGCGAAGGTGGATCGCAGCAAGCGGTATCCTCTCGCTGAGGGTATCGCCCTGATCAAGTCACTCGTCGGACCCAAGTTTGACGAGGCGGTCGATGTTGCCATTTCGATCGGCATCGACGCAAAGAAGACGGACCAGCTCGTTCGTGGTTCGGTCAGTCTGCCCAAGGGCACTGGCAAGACGGTCAAGATCGCCGTTTTCGCGGATGGTCAAAAGGCTGTTGAGGCATTGGCTGCTGGTGCCGACTATGTCGGTGCTGCGGACCTTGCCGAGAAGATCGAGGCCGGTTTCACCGACTTCGACATGACCATCGCGTCTCCGGACATGATGCGCTTCGTCGGTAAGCTCGGTAAGGTTCTCGGTCCGCAGGGCAAGATGCCTTCGCCCAAGGCTGGCACCGTGACTCCGAACGTCGCGGCTGCAGTGCGCGAGTTCAAGGCCGGCAAGATCGAGTTCCGGACCGACGCGGGTGCCAACGTGCACGCTGCGATCGGCAAGAAGTCGTTCCAGACTGAGGATTTGGCTGCCAACCTCACGGCCTTCGTCGATCACCTTCGCACGCTGCGGCCCGCGCAGGCGAAGGGCACCTTCATCCAGAAGGTGGTCGTTTCCACGTCCATGGGCCCTGGCGTCACTCTCGCCGTCGAGTAGGAGCTGAGTCATGCCCAACCTAGTCAACCAGATTCTCCTCGAGGAACTGCAGAACGAGTTCAAGAGCATGGGCTCTTGTGTCGTTGTCGAGTTCGGCAAGTTGTTGCCGAAGCAGGATATCGAGATTCGCGGGCAGCTTCGGGCCGCGGGCGTGCGCTATCGCGTCGTTCGCAGTCGACTGGCCCAGAAGGCCTTTGCTGGTCTGAAGCTCGATCTGAGCGGCGCCCTCAAGGGGCGTTGTGGTGTGGCCATCGCGCAGAAGGAGGGGGCTATCCAAGCCGCCAAGATCCTTCGCGATTGGATCAAGAAGACCAAGAACGCTCCCCTCTCCATCAAGGGTGGCGTCGTCGAAGGTTCCGCTTACAGCGGTGCCAACGCCGAGTTGATCGCGGACCTGCCGGACCGCAACACCGTCAACACGATGATCGTGACGGCCATCAGTGGGCCGGCGCGTTCGCTGGCGACTGTGGTCCAGGCCGTGGCTGGCGGGCTTGCTCGCTGCATTCAAGCCAAGGTCGACAAGGCCTCGGAGTCCGCGCCCGCGGACGCCGCAGCCCAGTAGTTTTTTCGCCCGCAAGGCGTTGCGCCTTCTGGGTTTCTCATCCCCCGTTTGCCTTGTCGCTGCCTGGTGGCAGCGAGAGTGCGGCGGTTGCCTGTTCAAGCTTCCTTTCTCCCTCCCGCATTCCAATCCATCGGAGGTCGTGTCATGTCAGAAGAGCAAACTGTGGTTCTCGATGCTGAGCTCGAGGATATCTTCAAGAAGATCGATGCCCTGAGCCTGGGCAAGGCTGCAGCCCTGGTCAAGGCCATGGAGTCGCGCTGGGGTGTTTCCGCCGCCGCTCCCGCGGCCGTGGCCGCTCCGGCCGGTGGTGGTGGCGCTGCCGCTCCTGCTGCCGAAGAAAAGTCTGAGTTCGCGGTCGTCCTGAAGGACGGCGGTGCGAACAAGATGAACGTGATCAAGCTCGTTCGCGAGATCACCGGTCTCGGCCTCAAGGAGGCCAAGGCCATGGTCGACGAAGCGCCGAAGACCCTCAAGGAAGGCGTCGGCAAGGACGAGGCGAACGACCTCAAGAAGAAGCTCACCGAGGCGGGTGCCACGGTCGAGCTCAAGTAGTGCTTCGAAGCGTGGCCGTTGCGGAGGCTCCCTTCCAGGGAGCTCCCGCACAGCTTGGCCCATGTGGCCATCGGACTCCAAGTTACCCGTCTGCGCTTTTTAAGTTGCAGTTGGGCGCTCGGGGTCTGTACGCTTGAAAGACTGTGGTGCACTTTTTGCTCGTGCCCTCGCGGGGCGCTACCTCACCGGTTGGCGTCTCGTGGGCCGCGGGTCTTCGTTCTCCTCGCCGATCGCGAGAGTTTCGAAGTCGGGCGAAGGTGCCGTTTGGCTCTTCTTCGCAGTTGAGTTGCAGGCTGAAGAACTAGGTCCCCGAGAGGGGGCCATAGGTGGAACCGCATGGAGACCGTAGTCTACGGGCGATACAGGTCCGTTGCCGAGATCCCCGACCTCGTCGAGATGCAGACGAAGTCCTACCACAACTTCCTGCAGCCGGACATCGCTCCGAACCGGCGGAAAGTCGAAGGACTTGAGGCGCTGCTGCGAGAGATCTTCCCGATCTACTCGTACGACAAGACCCTCTGCATTGAGTATGTGAGCTACGAGCTCGGCCGTCCCCGCTATACGGTGGAGGAGTGCCGCAAGCTTCGGGTCACGTACGGCTACCCGTTCAAGATCCGCGTGCGCCTGGTCAAGCCGGAGCCCGTCGAGGAGGATATCTACCTCGGCGAGATCCCGATCATGATCGGTGGCGGTGAGTTCATCGTGAACGGCAGCGAGCGCGTCACGGTCAGCCAGCTGCACCGGTCACCGGGCGTCGACTTCTCGGTCGAGTTGCACACGGGTGACAAGAAGATGCACTCGTGCTGGATCATCCCGGAACGCGGTTCCTGGATCGAGCTCAACGTCACGAAGAAGGAGGCGCTGAACATCCGGATCGACCAGTCCGGCAAGTTCTCGTGCAGCACGCTGCTGCGCGCAATGGACGCGAAGTTCTCGACGGATGCGGCGATCCTTCGCGAGTTCTACGAGGTCGAGAAGGTCTCCCGCAAGAAGACGGACCCCGAAGCGAAGTTCGCCAAGGCGCTCGTCGGCACCTACGCGGTGGGTGACATCGTCGACGCCGCGAGCGGCGAACCGTTCGTTCGGAGCGGCGAAGAAATCACCGAAGAAGCGGCGCGCGCTATCGCGGACAGCGAGATCAAGGAGATCGAGGTTCTGCGCGAACCCGAGGACTTCCTGATTCTCAACACGCTGCGCGAAGACACGACGAACAGCCACGAAGAGGCGCTGCTGAAGATCTACCAGCGCCTGCGCCCGGGCAATCCGCCGCAGATCGAAAAGGCGCGCGAGCTCTTCCACGAGAAGTTCTTCGACGAAACCCGTTATCGCCTGGGGCGTGTGGGGCGGTTCCGCCTCAATCGCAAGTTCGGCACCGAGACGCCGGAGACGCAGCAGACTCTGTCGGCGGGCGACTTTGTGCAGGCGATCCGCTACATCCTTGAGCTGCGCGAAGGTGTCGGCGAAATCGACGATATCGACCATCTCGGCAACCGCCGTGTGCGCACGATCCAGGAGCTGGCGGGCGACGAGTTCCGCAAGGGCTTCCTGAAGCTCCGTCGCACTGCGCAAGAGCGCATGAACCTTGAGAATGTCGATACGGTTACGCCCCGTAACCTGATCAACAGCAAGACATTCTCGTCGGCCATCGAGTATTTCTTCGCGCGTGGTGAGCTGAGCCAGGTCGTCGACCAGACGAATCCTCTGTCGCAGCTTGCACACGAGCGGCGCCTGTCGGCCCTCGGCCCGGGTGGCCTCAACCGCAAGCGCGCTGGCTTCGAAGTTCGCGACGTGCACATCTCGCACTACGGGCGCCTCTGCCCGATCGAGACGCCGGAAGGTTCGAACATCGGCCTCATCTCGAGTCTGGCGATCTACAGTTCGCTTGACGACTACGGCTTCTTGACCACGCCTTACGTGGTGATCAAGAACGGCAAGGTCACGGATGAGGTTGTTCGCCTTCGCGCCGACGAAGAGAACAACGCGATCCTGGCACCGGCCGATACCGAAGTCGACAAGGCTGGCCGCCTGATGGGGGATGACCAAGGCCGCGTGATTGCACGTGTCAAGGGTGACCCCGCGCTCGTGGAGTCCAAGGATGTCCAGTACATGGACGTCAGCACGAAGCAGGTCGTCGGCGTGTCGGCATCCCTCATCCCGTTCCTTGAGCACGACGACGCGAACCGCGCGTTGATGGGTTCGAACATGCAGCGGCAGGCCGTGCCGTTGTTGACGAGCGAAAGCCCGGTTGTCATGACGGGCATGGAAGAGGTCGTTGCCCGCAACTCAAGCATGGTGGTTCGCGCTCGCAAGTCGGGCACGATCACCAAGGTTGACGCGACGCGTATCGAGATCGCCGACGAGGTCTACAAGCTTCGCAAGTACGAAGCCTTGAACGAGCGCACCTGCCAGAACCAGACGCCGATCGTCAAGCTCGGCCAGAAGGTCAAAGCTGGTGAGGTCATCGCCGACGGTGCCGCGACGAAGAACGGTGTCCTTGCCTTGGGCAAGAACCTGACTGTCGCGTTCATGCCGTGGGACGGCTACAACTACGAGGACGCGATCCTCCTGAGCCAGAACCTCGTCAAGGACGACGTCTACACGTCGATTCACATTGACGAGTTCGAGATCGAGATCCGCGAGACCAAGCTCGGCCGCGAGGAGTTCTCGCGCGATATCCCGAACGTCTCGGAAAAGGCGCTTCGTCACCTCGACGAGAGCGGCATCGTTCGGGTCGGCACCCGCGTGAAGCCTGGCGATATCCTCGTCGGCAAGGTCGCGCCGAAGAGCAAGAGCGAGCTCACTCCGGAAGAGAAGCTGCTCCACGCGATCTTCGGTCGCGCTGGTGAGGACGTGAAGAACGCCTCGCTCGAAGTGCCGACTGGTGTGGAAGGCATCGTCATCGGCGCTGAGAAGTACAGCCGCAAGGTCAACCTCACCGAGAACGAGCGCACCCGCAACCTCGAAGAGATCAAGAACGCGGAAATCGAGTTCTTGAAGCAGTTCCGCGCCAGCACGAAGCGGTTGCTCGACAGCGCGAAGGAAGTCCTTGGCCAGCCGGTCACGTCTGCCGAGGGCAAGAAGCTGGGTGTGTCGGATGATATGCTCATCCTCGACCTGCGCACGATCCGCGATCGCGTTCGGCAGATTGCCGAAGAGTCCGCGGACGCCAAGCAGAAGACGTCGCTCATGCAGATGCTGCAGGAGTTCGGCGATCGCATCGAGGAGTCGGAGGCTGACAAGAACAAGCTGGTCAACCGCCTGTCACGTGGTGACGAGCTGCCCCAGGGCGTGCTCGAGATGGTGAAGGTCTACGTCTCCACCAAGCGCCGCATTTCGGTGGGTGACAAGATGGCCGGTCGACACGGCAACAAGGGTGTGATCAGCAAGATCCTGCCCGTCGAAGACATGCCGTTCCTCGCGGATGGCACGGCTGTCGACATCGTGCTGAACCCGCTCGGCGTGCCCAGCCGTATGAACGTCGGACAGATCCTCGAGACCCACCTCGGGTGGGCCGCGCGCAGGCTCGGATTCGAGGTCATCTCGCCGGTGTTCGACGGTGCATCGGAGCACGACATCGAGTTGGCGTTGCAGAAGGCTGGCTTCGCCAAGGATGGCAAGTCGGTCCTTTACGACGGACGCACGGGCGAAGCATTCACGCAGCGCGTGACCGTCGGCACCCTCTACATGCTGAAGTTGCACCACCTCGTCGATGACAAGGTGCATGCTCGAGCGACGGGTCCCTACTCCCTCATCACGCAGCAGCCGCTGGGTGGTAAGGCGCGGTTTGGTGGCCAGCGCTTCGGCGAAATGGAAGTGTGGGCGCTTGAGGCCTATGGCGCCGCCAACATCCTGCAGGAATTGTTGACGGTGAAGTCCGACGACGTCGACGGACGCACGAAGATCTACGAGGCGATGGTCAAGAACGAGAACATCCTCGAGCCGGGCACGCCGGTCTCGTTCGGTGTGCTCTGCAACGAGATCAAGGGTCTCGGCTTGAACATCGAATTGCACAAGCGGGGCGCGGCTGAGACCGTGCTCCCCGGCTGAGGTTCGTGAACTTCGCAGTTCACCAACCTCAGTAGCACCCACAACACAATCAGCAGAGGCGGCGAGCTATGGTCGAGCCCATCTACGACAAGATCAACGATTACGCGTCGGTGACGATTCGGTTGGCCTCTCCCGAGGACATCCGGGCGTGGTCTTTCGGCGAAGTCAAGAAGCCCGAGACGATCAACTACCGCACCTATCGCCCTGAGCGCGATGGCCTGTTCTGCGAGCGCATCTTCGGTCCGGACAAGGACTGGGAATGTTCCTGCGGCAAGTACAAGGGCATCAAGCACAAGAACATCACGTGCGACAAGTGCGGTGTGACGATCACGCACAGCCGCGTGCGCCGCAAGCGCATGGGCCACATCAACCTGGCCGCCCCGGTTGCGCACATCTGGTTCTTCAAGGCGATGCCGTCGCGCCTCGGCACGTTGCTTGGCCTGAAGACTGCGAGCCTGGAGAAGGTCATCTACTTCCAGGACTACGTTGTCATCGACGCTGGTGACACCCCGCTCAAGCCGCAGCAGCTGCTGTCGGAAGACGAGTTCCGGCAGGCTCGCCAGAAGTATGGCATGGCCTTCCAGGCCGGCATGGGCGCCGAAGCCATTCGCGAACTGTTGCGTCGCCTGGAGCTGCCACAGCTCAGCGACAACCTGCGCGAAGACTTGAAGCGCACCGAATCGAAGCAGAAGATCAAGGACATCATCAAGCGGTTGAAGACCGCCGAGATGCTCCGCGATTCGGGCAACAAGGCCGAGTGGATGATCCTCGACGCGATCCCGGTGATTCCGCCGGATCTGCGCCCGCTCGTGCCGCTCGACAGCGGCAACTTCGCGACGTCCGATCTCAACGATCTCTACCGTCGCCTGATCAACCGCAACAACCGCCTCAAGAAGCTGCTCGACCTCAATGCTCCCGAGGTCATCATTCGCAACGAGAAGCGAATGCTGCAGCAGTCGGTCGATGCGTTGTTTGACAACAACCGCTGCCGTCGTCCGGTGCTCGGCTCCAGCAACCGCCCGCTGAAGTCCCTGACCGACATGATCAAGGGCAAGCAGGGTCGCTTCCGCGAGAACCTGCTCGGCAAGCGCGTCGACTACTCGGCGCGTTCGGTCATCGTCGTTGGTCCTGACCTCAAGCTGCACCAGTGCGGTTTGCCCAAGATCATCGCCCTCGAACTGTTCCAACCGTTCATCATCCGTCGCCTGAAGGAGCTCGGCCACGCCGACACCATCAAGTCGGCCAAGAAGATGCTGGAGCGCAAGGACGAGGAGGTCTGGGACATCCTCGAAGAGGTGATTCAGAATCACCCGGTCCTGCTCAACCGCGCTCCGACGCTGCACCGCGTCGGTATTCAGGCGTTTGAGCCAGTGCTCGTCGAAGGCAACGCGATCCGCATCCACCCGCTGGTCTGCTCGGGCTTCAACGCCGACTTCGACGGCGACCAGATGGCAGTGCACCTGCCGCTGTCGTTCGAAGCGCAGATCGAAGCGTCGACTTTGATGTTGTCGACGAACAACATCTTCTCACCTGCGCACGG
>Ga0075182_10021365_pt1 | contig 11196 bp, 19 predicted proteins | sample JI102314A1RNA_FD_77317 | JGI IMG/M metagenome (GOLD analysis project Ga0075182, IMG submission 77317) | Wastewater effluent complex algal communities from Wisconsin, to seasonally profile nutrient transformation and Carbon sequestration -... | ecosystem: Engineered > WWTP > Effluent > Algae...
CAGATGCCTACCGTTCAGCAACTTATCAAAAAGGGACGTACCCCGAAAACATACCGCAGCAAGTCTGTGGCACTCGACTCTTGCCCACAACGCAGAGGAGTTTGTACAAAGGTTTACACAACCACACCTAAGAAGCCTAACTCAGCGCTTCGCAAGGTGGCAAAGGTTCGTTTGACCAACAAATTTGAAGTAATTGCCTATATCGGCGGCGAAGGACACAACCTTCAGGAGCACTCAATCGTGCTCGTACGCGGTGGTAGGGTGAAAGACCTTCCAGGTGTTCGTTACCACATCGTTCGTGGTGCGCTTGATACTGCCGGTGTAAACGGTCGTAACCAACGCAGATCGAAATACGGTACTAAGCGTCCGAAACCAGGTGCTGCAGCTCCAGCTAAAAAGAAATAATACTTCACAAGGATTATAGCCAGAAACAATGAGAAGAAGAAAGGCCAAAAAAATTGCCGTACTACCAGACCCGAAGTTCAACGAAGTGATCGTAACGAAATTCGTTAACAATATCATGCTTCAGGGTAAGAAAGGAACTGCATTCAATATTTTCTACGATGCTATCGATAAGGTAGCTGCTAAGACCAGCGAAGATGGTCTCGAAATCTGGCGCAAAGCGCTGGAGAATGTAACTCCTGCTGTTGAAGTACGTAGCCGCCGTGTAGGTGGTGCTACTTTCCAGATCCCAACTCCTATCCGTGATGAGCGCAAAAGCTCTATGGCTATGAAATGGCTTATCGGTTACGCTCGCTCACGCAATGAGAAAAGCATGGCTGATAAACTCGCAGGTGAAATCATCGCAGCGAGCAAAGGTGAAGGCGCAGCTTACAAAAAGAAGGAAGACGTTCACCGTATGGCTGACGCAAACAAAGCATTCGCTCACTTTAGAGTTTAAAAGTTTAAAAACGACGGTCCTGTGATCGTCAACCAACAAAAAGAAAAATGTCTCGCGACTTAAAATATACAAGAAATATCGGTATCGCTGCGCACATCGACGCAGGTAAAACAACTACTACCGAACGTATTCTTTACTACTCTGGTGTTAACCACAAGATTGGTGAAGTTCACGACGGTGCGGCTACCATGGACTGGATGGCGCAAGAGCAGGAGCGTGGTATCACTATCACTTCTGCCGCTACTACCGTTGGTTGGAAATATCGTGGTACTGATTACCACATCAACATCATCGATACTCCAGGTCACGTTGACTTTACAGTAGAGGTGAACCGTTCACTTCGCGTACTTGATGGTCTCGTTTTCTTGTTCTCTGCAGTAGACGGTGTTGAACCACAATCAGAAACGAACTGGCGCCTTGCGAACAACTATAACGTTGCTCGTATTGGTTTCGTAAATAAAATGGACCGTCAGGGTGCTGACTTCCTAAATGTGTGTAAGCAGGTTAAAGAAATGCTCGGCAGCAATGCTGTGCCACTTCAATTGCCTATCGGTGCTGAAGATGATTTCAAAGGTGTAGTTGACTTGATCAACTGGAGAGGTATGATCTGGAATGAACACGATAAAGGTATGACTTACCAAGTTGTGGATATCCCAGCCGATATGCTTGATGAAGCAAAAGAATATCGCGAAAAATTACTCGAAGCTGTTTCTGATTATGATGACGCTATCATGATGAAATTCTTCGACGCTCCTGAGACTATCACAGAACGTGAAGTTCTTGACGCTCTTCGCAAAGCTGTTCTCGACATGAAGATCGTTCCAATGGTATGTGGTTCTTCATTCAAAAATAAAGGCGTTCAAACCATGCTCGACTTGGTAATGGAATTGATGCCAAGTCCTATGGACAAAGAAAGTATCAAGGGTACTAATCCTGATACAGGTGAAGAGGTTTCTCGTAAACCTGATTACAAAGAGCCATTCGCGGCGCTTGCATTCAAAATCGCTACTGACCCATTCGTTGGTCGTCTCGCTTTCATGCGCGCTTACTCAGGAATGCTCGATGCAGGTTCATACGTATTGAATACACGCAGCGGAAATAAAGAGCGTATCTCTCGTATTTTCCAAATGCACGCTAATAAGCAAAACCCTATCGAGCGTCTCGGCGCTGGTGATATCGGTGCAGCTGTTGGTTTTAAAGATATCAAAACAGGTGATACACTTTGCGACGAAAAGAACCCAATCGTTCTTGAAGCAATGAACTTCCCTGAGCCAGTTATCGGTTTGGCAATTGAGCCTAAGACTCAGGCCGATTCAGATAAAATGGGTATGGCACTTGCCAAACTCGCTGAAGAGGATCCAACCTTCCGCGTTAGAACAGACCACGAAACTGGTCAGACTATCATCAGCGGTATGGGTGAGCTTCACCTCGAGATCATCGTTGACCGTATGAAGCGCGAGTTCAAAGTAGAATGTAACCAAGGTGCTCCTCAGGTTGCCTACAAAGAAACTATCACTGGTACTACAAATCACCGTGAAGTTTACAAGAAGCAGTCTGGTGGTCGCGGTAAATTCGCTGATATCAATATCGAAATCGGACCAAATGATGATGCTGAAAAGCCAGGTCTTGTTTTCGTAAACAACATCAAAGGTGGTAACATTCCTCGTGAATTTATCCCGGCGATCGAAAAAGGATTCAAAGAAGCCATGAACAATGGTGTTCTTGCAGGATATCAAGTTGACTCATTGAAAGTTGAACTGAATGATGGATCATTCCACGCAGTTGACTCCGATGCATTGTCATTCGAACTTTGCGCTAAAATGGCCTACCGTGAAGCAATGCCTAAGTGCAGACCGGTAATCCTCGAGCCGATCATGAAACTTGAAGTTGTTACACCATCTGAAAACATGGGTGATGTAATCGGTGACTTGAACAAACGTCGCGGTATGATCGAAGGTACAGGTGAGCGTAACAATGCTACTGTCATCAACGCAAAAGTTCCACTTTCTGAAATGTTCGGTTATGTGACTGACCTCCGTACCATCACTTCAGGTCGTGCTACTTCAACAATGGAATTCAGCCATTACAGCCAAGCTCCTAATAACATTCAGGAAGCTGTAATTGCGAAAGTAAAAGGTAAAGCAAACGCATAAGGAAGCGAGCAATCGCAACCTCATAAAAGAGATAACGAAACGACGCAAAGACAGCGTCCCCCCAAACAAAAAAGCCTAATGGCACAGAAGATTAGAATAAAACTCAAGTCTTACGATCACAATCTGGTAGATAAGTCTGCTGAGAAAATTGTGAAGACCGTAAAAGCAACTGGCGCAGTGGTAAATGGTCCTATTCCGTTGCCAACTCACAAGAGAATTTACACGGTTCTGCGTTCACCACACGTGAACAAGAAAGCGCGTGAACAGTTCGAATTGAGTTCATACAAGCGTCTTCTTGACATCTACAGTTCTTCAAGCAAGACAGTAGATGCCTTGATGAAGCTCGAACTGCCAAGCGGAGTTGAAGTTGAAATCAAAGTGTAGTTAACCGCGCATCAATTGCGCAACACACTTACCCCCGAAAAATAGCGGTAAACCGCCAGCAATAAAAACAAACAAATAACAAACACATGCCAGGAATTATTGGTAAAAAGGTCGGAATGACTAGCATCTACAGTGCCGCTGGGAAAATGGTCCCATGCACGGTGATAGAGGCTGGTCCATGTGTGGTTACACAGATTAAGACCAAAGATGGCAAGGATGGTTATGATGCTGTGCAGATCGGCTTCCAAGTGAAGAAGGATAAGCACACGACACAAGCCATGCAGGGCCACTTTAAAAAAGCAGGTGTTACTCCACAACGTTATATCGCAGAATTCCATGAATTCGAGAATGACATTAAGTTGGGTGACACCATTACAGTTGACAAAGTATTCGCAGAAGGCGAAAACGTTGACGTCATCGGTACATCAAAAGGTAAAGGTTTTCAGGGTGTTGTAAAACGCCATGGATTCGGCGGTGTGGGCGAAAGCACACACGGTCAGCATAACCGTCTGCGTGCACCAGGTTCTATGGGTGCATCTTCAGATCCATCTCGTGTATTCCCAGGTAAACGCCTTGGTGGTCGCGACGGTGGTTCTCAGGTAACAGTTTCCAACCTCGAGGTTGTGAAAATCCTTCCAGAAGAGAACTTGATTCTCGTGAAAGGAGCTATTCCAGGATTTAATGGTTCAACCGTATATATCGTCAAGTAACATGAAACTCGAAGTACTCAATACCTCAGGCCAGAAGACTGGCAAGACCGTTACACTCGATGATGCAGTATTCTCGATCGAACCTAACGATCATGCGATCTATCTCGATGTGAAACGCTACCTCGCTGCACAGCGCACAGGTACTCACAAATCAAAGCACCGCGGAGAAATTCACGGTTCTACTCGCAAATTGCACAAACAAAAGGGCACTGGTGGATCTCGTAAAGGTTCTATCAAAAACCCATTGTTCCGTCAAGGTGGTACAATCTTCGGTCCACAGCCAAGAGATTATGATATCAAAGTAAACAAGAGCACTCAGCGTCTCGCACGTAAGTCTGCTTTTACTTACAAGGCTAAAGAAAACGGAATCCTCGTAGTAGACGCAATGGCTTTTGCGAAACCACAAACAAAGGAATTCGCAGGAATGCTCAAGAACCTCAGCCTCAACGGCAAAAAGACACTCGTTCTTCTTCCGGAGAGAAATGATAACGTTTTCCTTTCTTCAAGAAACATTGAAAAAACCAATGTTCAGATTGCTAGCCTCGTAAACACTTACGACATCATGAACAGCCACAACATCGTTTTTGTTGGCAACGCACATGAAATGGTAACTGAACTCCTGAAAAAATAAGACGAACCATGAAAGAAATCCTCATCCGACCATTGGTCACAGAGAAAATGTCTGCTATCACTGATAAGCAAGGCAAATACGGTTTCATCGTGGACAGAGACGCCAACAAGATTGAAATCAAGAAGGCAGTTGAGAAGTCTTATGGAGTAACCGTGGTGAAAGTAAACACCCTCCGCTATGATGGTAAGCGCAAATTCCGTTATACCTCTAAAGGTATAATCGAAGGTCGCTCACAGGGCTACAAAAAAGCTCTCGTGAAACTTCAAGCTGGTGAGACAATTGATTTTTACGCCAACGTATAATACACTGACGAAAAATGGGCATTAAAAAATTAAATCCGGTAACAGCAGGCCAAAGGCACAAAGTAGCGCTCACATTCGATGAGTTGACTACCAGCAAGCCTTTCAAACCACTGTTGGCGCCGATGAAAAAGACCGGTGGTCGCAATAACCAGGGTAAACGCACAATGCGTTATATCGGTGGCGGTCACAAACAGAAATATCGTCTCGTTGACTTCAAACGTGATAAGCATGATATTTCTTGCAAAGTATTGACTGTAGAGTATGACCCGAATCGCTCAGCTCGTATTTCACTCGTGGAGTATGCTGATGGAGAGAAGCGTTATATCATCGCACCTCAGGGCCTCAAAGTAGGACAAACCTTGATGAGCGGTACACAGGCTGCTCCTGAGATCGGAAACGCTCTTTTCCTAAAAGACATTCCTCTCGGAACTACTGTACATAACATCGAAATGAAGCCAGGCAAAGGCGGATCTATCGCACGCAGTGCAGGTAGCTACGCACAGCTCACTTCACGTGATGGTAAGTATGCAGTAATCACTATGCCAAGCGGAGAAAACAGACTCATCCTCGGCGATTGTATCGCAACTGTGGGTGTTGTTTCAAACTCTGAGCACAACCTCCAGATCTCTGGTAAGGCCGGTCGCTCACGCTGGCTGGGACGCAGACCACGCGTTCGTGGTGTTGCAATGAACCCAGTGGATCACCCAATGGGTGGTGGTGAAGGTCGCCAGTCTGGTGGTCACCCACGCTCACGTAAGGGTACACCTTCAAAAGGCTACAAAACACGTCATCCTAAGAACCCATCTAACCGTTTCATTTTGGAACGTAGAAAGAAATAAGATAAGAAATGGCAAGGTCGCTTAAAAAACCACCGTTCATCCACTACAAGCTTGCGAAGCGTGTAGAAGATGCACAGACAACAGGCAAGAAAAGTGTGATCAAAACTTGGAGCAGAGCTTCAACGATCTCACCAGAATTTGTCGGTCTGACAATCGCTGTGCACAATGGCAAACAGTTCATCCCAGTTTATGTAACTGAAAACATGGTAGGACACAAACTCGGTGAATTCTCACCGACACGTAAGTTCACCGGTCACTCAGGTAACAGAAAAGGGTAAATAAAAACCAGGATAAAGAAAAAGAATCATGGGAGCTCGTAAAAGAGAAATGGCCGATAAACTAAAGGAAGCACGCAAGAGCACTGCTTTCGCTAGATTGAACAACGAACCTTCATCACCAAGGAAGATGCGCCTAGTGGCAGATATCATCCGCGGAAAAGAAGTGTTTCAGGCCCTGAATATTTTGAAATTCACGCGTAAGCACGCTGCGGTGCCATTGGAGAAGCTGCTCCGTTCAGCTATCAGCAACTGGCAAACAAAAAACAGCGGTACTGATGTAGCAGAAGCAAATCTTATTGTGAAAGATATCACAGTAGATGGCGGCCGCACATTGAAGCGTATCAGCCCTGCTCCGCAAGGCCGCGCTCACCGCATCCGCAAGAGAAGCAATCACGTAACCATCATTTTGGATAAAAAATAATAGAAGGTACAACGAATGGGACAAAAATGTAACCCGATAGGAAACAGGCTGGGCTTTATCAAAGGCTGGGACAGCAACTGGTATGGCGGTAATAACTACGGCGATAAAATCGTCGAGGATGATAAAATCCGTAAATACCTCATGGCACGTCTGAAGAAGGCGTCCGTATCCAAAATCGTGATAGAACGTACTTTGAAGCTCGTTACAGTAACGATCAACACAGCACGCCCTGGTGTTATCATCGGAAAGGCTGGATCTGAAGTTGATAAGCTGAAAGAAGAGTTGAAGAAGATTACTGGAAAGGATATTCAAATCAACATTTTCGAAATTAAGCGTCCGGAGCTTGATGCTCGCCTCGTGGCAGATGGCATTTGCCGTCAGATCGAAGGTCGTATTTCATACCGTCGCGCTGTGAAAATGTCAATCCAAACAAGCATGCGTATGGGTGCTGAAGGGATTAAGGTTACAGTTGCAGGTCGAGTGAATGGCGCCGAAATCGCTCGTTCAGAAACCTTCAAAGAAGGCCGTACTCCACTACACACGCTTCGTGCTGATATTGATTATCATCACGCTGAAGCTCACACTGCCTACGGTAGAATCGGAGTGAAAGTATGGATTTGCAGAGGTGAAGTTTATGGCAAGCGCGATCTTAGCCCGAACTTCGGTCAGGCGGTTCAACAGAGAAGAGGTGCTGCTCCTGCAGGTCGTGACGATAGAAGAGGTGGAGATAGAAGAGACGACAGAAGAGGTGGTGGAGATCGTCGCGGTGGCGGCGGTGGTGGACGCGGAAGAGGAGGAGAACGCAAAGGTTAATACCGGCGATCAATAAAAACGAATAAAGGAATCAGGATAATATAAGGTCATGTTACAACCGAAAAGAACAAAATACAGGAAGCAGCAGAAGGGCAAGATTAAAGGCATTGCTCACCGCGGGTCACAACTTGCGTTCGGAAGCTTCGCCATCAAAACTCTTGATGAAGGCTTCTTGACATCACGCCAGCTTGAGGCAGCACGTGTGGCTCTCACACGTTTCATGAAACGTGAAGGTAAAGTGTGGATCCGTGTTTTCCCGGATAAACCACTTACTCGTAAGCCTGCAGAGGTACGTATGGGTAAAGGTAAAGGAGCCCCAGAATTGTGGGTTGCTGTACTAAAGCCTGGTCGTATCATCTTCGAAGCAGAAGGTGTGCCTTTGGCAACTGCTCAGGAAGCTTTGCGCCTCGCAGCTCAAAAACTTCCTTGCCGCACTAAATTCATCGTCCGTCCTGATTACACAGAATAATATTTAAAATGAAAAGCACTGATTTTAAAAACATGGCAGATAAGGATCTTCTTGAGAAAATCCAGGAAGAGAAGGCTGCAATGGCTAAAATGAAATTCAGCCACAATGTTGCCGGTACTGAAAACCCGATGCAACTTCGTCAGAAGCGTAAGGATATCGCACGCATAAAGACAATATTGAACGAAAGAAAAAATAACAGTAAATAATTACTGACCATGGAAAGGAATCTCCGCAAAGAAAGAGTTGGTGTTGTTACCTCAAACAAGATGAATAAATCTGTTGTGGTAACTGTAGAAACCAAAGTAATGCACCCGAAATACGGTAAGTTCGTGAAGCACTCAAAGAAATTTATGGCTCACGATGAAAACCAAGAGTGTGGAATAGGCGACACCGTGAAGATCATGGAAACCAGACCTCTCAGCAAACTTAAGCGCTGGAGAATGGTGGAAATCCTCGAAAAGGCGAAGTAATGGTTATGTGGTTATAGCCACATACCCCGTAAAGACGCGATTTATCGCGCTTCCGATGCCACAGCATCGCAATAAAAAGGATGAAAATCCGAAATACGAAAGTGAAAAAACCGGGTGAACCGGTAATAATAGAATAACAAAATGATACAGAACGAATCACGACTGAAGGTAGCTGACAACAGCGGTGCACGCGAGGTGCTAGTTATACGTGTACTCGGCGGTACCCGCAGACGTTATGCTTCAATTGGCGACCAGATAGTTGTTACTGTTAAGGATGCACTTCCAAGCGGTAACGTGAAAAAAGGTACGGTTTCTAAAGCAGTTATCGTACGCACTAAAAAAGAAGTACGCAGAGCAGACGGAAGCTATATCCGCTTCGATGACAATGCAGTGGTACTTCTCAATGCCTCAGGCGAATTGCGTGGAACACGTATTTTTGGACCTGTTGCCCGCGAACTGCGCGAGAAAGATTACATGAAAATCATCTCCCTCGCACCTGAAGTGATTTAATTAATGACTGTACGGATGCAAAACATCCCAAATTGATAAACGATGTTTAAGAGACTAAAAATTAAAAAAGGCGATCTAGTAGTTGTTACTACTGGCGATAACAAAGGCAAACAGGGCCGAGTTACCGAAGTCGATCGCAAAACCGACCGCGTAGTGGTTGAGGGTGTTAACTTGATGAAAAAACACCGCAAACCATCTGCACAGAATCCACAAGGTGGCATTGAATCTATTGCCGTGGGTATCAACATCAGCAATGTTATGCTCGTTGATGCTAAAGGTAATGCTACTCGCGTAGGACGCAGAAAAACTGCCGAAGGCAAATTGGAACGTTATTCTAAGAAATCAGGGGAGACAGTGAAATGAAATACACTCCACGTTTAAGAACCAAATACAGCGATGAAATCGCTCCGAAATTGAAGACTCGTTTCGAGTACTCTTCAATCATGCAGGTGCCTAAAATCACCAAAATTTGCCTCAACCAAGGTCTCGGAAAGGCTACATCTGATAAGAAGATTATCGATGCAGCTGTCGACGAAATGACTTTGATCGCTGGTCAGAAGGCTACATCTACGCAATCTGTGAAGGACATCTCTAACTTCAAACTTCGTAAAGGAGTTGCGATAGGAGCAAAGGTGACCCTTCGTGGTGACAAGATGTACGAATTCCTAGACAGATTGATCTCTGTGGCTCTTCCACGTACACGTGACTTCCGTGGTGTGAAATCATCAGGATTTGATGGCCGCGGTAACTTCACATTCGGTGTGAAAGAACAGATCATCTTCCCAGAGATCGACCTCGATAAAATCAAACAACTCAACGGTATGGATATCACTTTTGTGACTACCGCGAGAACGAATGAAGAGGCAAAAGCGCTTCTTGAAGAATTTGGATTTCCTTTTACAAAATAAAACAGGTAACAAAGAACAATGGCTAAGGAATCAATGAAAGCTCGTGAGCGCAAAAGAATCGCACTCGTTGAGCGTTATGCTAAGAAGCGTGAAGAGCTAAAAAAAGCAGGTGACTGGGATGCTCTCCAGAAACTTCCAAAAAACAGCAGCAAGGTTCGTGTACGTAACCGTTGCCAACTTACAGGACGCCCACGTGGGTACATGCGACAGTTCGGCCTTTGCCGCAACCAGTTCCGTGAACTCGCCCTCGAAGGTAGAATCCCAGGGGTGAAAAAAGCAAGCTGGTAAGATTATATCAGGAAGCCCAAAGGCCCGACGTCCTTTAAAGCGTCAAACAAAAAAGAAATACATTCAGGCATAGCCTGACGAACAACAAAGAATAAAAATGTTTACAGACCCAATTGCAGACTATTTGACACGCATCAGGAATGCACAGACCGCCCGTCACAAGGTAGTTGAGATTCCTGCGTCAAACCTGAAAAAGGAGATCACCAAAATTCTTCATGACAAAGGTTATATCCTCAACTATAAGTTCGAGGAAGGTAAGCCTGGAATCATCAAAATCGCGTTGAAGTACAATGCGAAAACGAAGTCACCGGCGATTTCTAACATCCAGCGTATCTCTTCTCCAGGACACCGCAAATACACCGGTGCCGAAGAATTGCCTCGCGTGTTGAACGGTCTTGGTATCGCTGTTATCTCTACCTCAAAAGGTGTGATGAGCGACAAGGAAGCCCGCACTCAGGGTGTAGGTGGCGAAGTATTATGTTACGTTTATTAAGATTAACTGATAAAAAACTTTCTGACCAATGTCAAGAATAGGAAAAGCTCCGGTTACCATTGTGAATGGCGTTGAAGTGTCATTCAATGATGGCCTGCTTAAAGTAAAAGGACCAAAAGGTGAACTGTCTCAGGACATTGACCCAGCCATCAATGTAAGCATTGAAAATGGCGAGGTTACACTATCCCGCAGCAGCGACCACAAAGATGTGCGTTCAAAACACGGCCTCTATCGCTCACTCGTTAACAACATGGTAACTGGTGTAAGCACAGGCTGGAAACGCGAACTCGAAATGATAGGTGTGGGTTATCGTTGCAAGGCTACTGGCCAGCAACTTGAACTAACCCTCGGATTTAGCCACCCGATCATTTTCGAACTTCCAAAAGAAATCAAAGTGTCGGCGAAAGCTGAAAAGGGTGAAAATCCATCGATCACGCTTGAGTGCTATGACAAACAACTTCTTGGTCAGGTAGCTGCCAAGATCCGTAGCCTCCGCGCACCAGAGCCTTACAAAGGAAAAGGTGTTAGATACGTGGGTGAATATGTACGCAAAAAAGCTGGTAAGTCAGCAGCTAAATAAAAAATTGAATTAAAGCAATGGCATTCAGCAAAGAAGCTCGCAGAGC
>Ga0075182_10141803_pt1 | contig 10593 bp, 1 predicted proteins | sample JI102314A1RNA_FD_77317 | JGI IMG/M metagenome (GOLD analysis project Ga0075182, IMG submission 77317) | Wastewater effluent complex algal communities from Wisconsin, to seasonally profile nutrient transformation and Carbon sequestration -... | ecosystem: Engineered > WWTP > Effluent > Algae...
TAAGTTTAATAACAAAATCATATTAATTACGTATTTTATTATCAAATACTTAACATTGGGCGAAAATTGTATTGTTTATTAAAAAAGTTGAGTATATTTGCTTCCGTCTATTATAGTGTCTTACATTAGGTGTATTCTGCGCCAAAATGTAATCAAAATATGGTCATATTTTATGTTTTTTTCATTTTATCTAATTATTATTATTGATTCAAGTTTACCCAAATTTAGACTTATGCGTATATTTTTATCCACATTTTTGATGGCTTTTACCTTTTTGATGAATTATCATTTAGGTTGGTCTCAATCAACGACAAAACACTTGCTCGTTCAAATTGTCCAGAAGGACGCTGAAAATGTATATAACTCGTCATTTCATCGGGCAAATATGCAGATAGCAAAATATCCTCAATCAAAATCGTTTTGTTTTGTCGAGGATGAAAATGCATTTCTATTGACAGTAGAAGGTACTTTAACAACTTCTGAGTTACAGAAAGAATTAGGTGGTGCTTATGTTGTAAAAGAGATAAAAAGCAAGAATTATCAAACTCTTTTGCGTCATCAGGCTGCAAAGCGTTTAAGTTTAAAGAGTGGTGTTATGGCAAATGAAAGTTCATTTCCAAAACTAATCAATTCAGGTAATGCAAAATTAGATCAAGTACGATATCGTAAAGCGATTGAAACTTGGTTAGAAAAAAATCCTCAGAAATTTCAACAAATCATTCAAGCACGAAATTAAACCGTTATTAAGAAGAAACTTATGAAAAGAATAATTTTACCCCACTTTTCGGCAAAGCTATCTTTTATAGCGGCGTTCGTATTTACAATTTTGTGGGTTTATGGTATGGCTCATGTGGATGCACAGTCTGTAACTCTTCCTTTAAGGGGGGAGGAAACAGCTACTGCAACATCAATCCATATTTTTGACCCAGGTGGTAATGAAAAAAATTACCCTAATAATATTAATTGTACTTTAACTATTTTGCCAGCCTTTTCTGGTGGAAAAGTTACCTTACAGTTTTCTAAATGGGATTTAGACTGTCAGGGCGATTACATCTATGTGTACGAGGGGACATCGATTGATGCACCTTTACATTCGATTTTATCTTGTAAAGAACCTAATACAATAACCGCATCAACTTGGAATACTTCAGGAGCTTTGACGATTAAGTTTGTTTCTGATGAAATGTTTACTTCAGGTGGTTTTGCCGCTATTGCTAATACAGTATGTGGTGCTGGAATAGTTCGAACAGAAAATACTTTTGTTGCAGAAGGAAATATTGCTTCTCTTCGTTATGAGGGTGAAGTAAATAGTTTAATTCAATGGCAAAAAAGTACTGATGGCAATAGTTGGGTTGATATACAAGGAGCTAATAATGCAACTTTTAATTCTTCCAAATTAACAGAAAGAACTTATTTTAGGGTTAAATCTCATTGTGAAATAGGGAATCCTGCATTTTCAAGTCCAGCAGCTGTTGAGGTTAATAAATTATCTGTTTCTGAAAAAAGAAATGCAAAAGATGACGCAGCGTCACCAATGACGTTGGTTTGTAATAACCCATGCGCTCAACCTCCTTTTTCGATTTCATCAATTGCAAATCCTCAGACAATCTGTTTGGGACAAAGTTCTCAATTGACTGCAACAGCTTCAGCGACAACTTTTTTTGATAATTTCTCATCGAATCAAGTAAACTGTAACCTTTGGGATTGTACCAAAAATACCGGTCAGATTGATACACGCTGTGGCGCACCACCTCCCCCTGCATCTGGTGGGAATACAATGTATTTTAGAAATGTGGATAATACAAATCTTCGTCAAATTCAGACTCAAAATCAAAATACACAAGATGGTGGTTCTATTTCATTTTGGATAATTTTAGGGGCAAGTAATAATGGTTGTGAAAGTCCAGATATTTGTGGTCAAGAAGAAGTATTCTTAGAGTATTCAAATAATGGTCCAAATGGACCTTGGATTATTATGCATACTTTTAGAATTGATCAAGGTCAGTTTGCTTGTCAAAATAATAATAATAATCCAGTTGATCCTCAAAATCACCCTAATCCATGGAGAGGAAACTGGGTATTTTTAGATATTCCAATTCCTCCAGCAGCAAGAACAACAGGAACCCGATTCCGTTTTAGACAAAACTTAAATTCCGGTAATGATTTTGATAACTGGGCTTTAGATGATGTGCGCATTAATGTTGGGACTTTTACTTACCAATGGGAGCCACCTCAAACTCTAAATAATGCTAACATTAACAATCCAATAGCTACTCCAACTACGACGACCACTTATACTGTGATGGCAACATCAACGATTGGAAATTGTTGTATGTTATCGACTGTAACTGTTACTGTTAATCCAACCAACCCTGGCACTGTTACAGCTCCACAAACAATTTGTGCTGGTGGTACTCCTGCAAATATTGTTTTAGCTGGAAATACAGGACCAGTCGTTCGTTGGGAGCAGGCTTCTGATTGTAACTCAAATTTTAATAATGTTGGGAATGCTGGTAATACTTCATTCGCTCCAGGTCAGTTGTTTGCGAGTAATTGTTATCGAGCTATTACTCAGCCAGCAGGTTGTAGTGAGTTAATTTCAAACTGTGTTTGTATAACAGTTAATCAACCTCCTGCACAACCTACTGTAACTCCAAACCCTATCAATCTTTGCCAGAATCAGGCAGGTGGACAAGTAAGTGTTGTTAATCCAATCAATAGCGTTACTTATAATTGGTACACGGTTGCAAATGGTGGTACTCCTATTCAAACGGGAGTAACCTTTACAGTTCCTCCTCCTAATCAAGCAATTGTTTATTATGTTGAGGCAGTTCAAAATGGTTGTACAAGTTCAAGAAGACCTGTAAATGTTTTAATTACAAATATTTCTGCGGCTACAATTCCTGCTGGAAATTTTTGTAGAGGTCAAAATGGAGCGCAACTATGTGTTCAAAACCCAATAAATGGTGAAACTTATAATTGGTATAACCAACAAAATGGGGGAACTCTTTTAGGTACAGGAACTTGTTTTAATAACAATAACACTATTGCAAATACAAATGGTACTTTCACATACTATGTAGAAAGAATAGCAAGTGGATGTACAGCAACACGAGCACAAGCCGTTATTACAATTGGAACTCCTCCTGGACCAGCTGTTACGAATCAATCAGTTTGTACTGGTCGTCAAAATGTTCAAATTTGTGTAACAAGTCCTCAAGTAAATACAACCTACAATTGGTATAATGCTCCTAATGCTGGAACATTATTGGGTGCTGGAACTTGTTTACCTGTTGTAACAAATACACCAGGTGTTACAACTTACTATGTAGAATCAATTTCTCAAGGATGTACAAGTACTCGGACTTTTGGAACAGTCAGTGTTTCAAATTTAACAACTCCGACAACTCAAGTTGCAGGTAATGTTTGCCCTGGTGAAAGTGGCGATGTTTTTGCAATTGCTCCTAATATTAATGGCGGTTTATTCTATTGGTATAGTTCTCAAACTGGAGGAACATTATTAAGTGATCCTAATGGTTTAGTTATTAATCAAGGATTTACAACGCCTCCAATTGTTGTTAACCCAACTTGTTTTTATGTTGAGTTAAGAGCTAACGGATGTACAAGTGCTCGTTCTGAGGCTTGTGTATTTTTCAATCCAAATACTCCGCCAGCACCTACACCAACTTTCAGTGATTCTGTAATTTGCGAGGGAGATTTTGTTCAAATTGGTGTTCAAGCACCTAATGATGGTTCAACATTTACATGGACATTAAATAATGTTGTTGTTGGTGCACCTAACAGACCTTTCCCAGCTAATGAATTACTTTTGAATTTAACAGTTGGAACATACCAATATGTAATTACAGCCAATCAGGGCAACTGCGTAAGTCCTCCTGATACTGTTACAATTATCGTTGCGCCACCAGCAATTCCTGGTCAGGTGGACGGTCCAGTAGAAGTTTGTGTGGGATCGCCTGCGACATTGAATTTAATTGGTCAAACAGGTATTGTTCAATTTTGGGAAAAAAATGTTGATGGAGGTGGCTATAATGCAGTTCCTGGTACGGGAACTATAACTTCATTCACTGATAATAATGTAACTTTACCAACTTGTTATCGAGCTTTTGTAGGTCCTTGTGGAGGTAATTTTTCTCAAGAATGGTGTGTTGGCGTGTCTAATAACGTATTAAATCCTGGTCGCGCTGAAGTTCAACTTACAGCGGGTCCTCCATCAACTTGGGCAACTATTCGTACAGCTTGTGGTAATTTTACTCCTACTATTAGATTAACAGGACAAAATGGAACTGTTTTACGTTGGGAGTCATCAGATGTTGGACAAAATGGACCTTACGACAATACAGTTACTAATATGTCTGTTACGTTAATAAACCCAAGTTTAAATAATGCTACACTACGTTGTTTCCGTGCAATTGTTACAAGTAGTGGTTGTGGGGAAGCTCCTTCAACACCAGCTTGTGTAAATATTGATAATTTAACACCTGGTACTCTTACTCGTAGTGATACGATATGTACAGGTGGTAATTTTGTAGTTAATTTAACTGGAACAGTTGGGGATATCCAAAGATGGCAATCAACTACGAATCTTAATAATGGAAATTGCGTTTGGAGTGGGAATGGATTTGTAAATCCAGTAATTGCCGCAGGACAAAATACTAATTATGCATCAACTTTAACTCAAACAACTTGTTTTAGGGTTGTAGTACAAAGTACATTATTCCCTGATCCAAATCGTTGCCCAGATCAAATTTCTAATGAAGTTAAAATTACTGTAAATCCAGTAACACTTGGAGGTGCAACTGGTTCACCCACTACCGTTTGTGATGGTGAAACAGCAAACTTAACTTTAGCTGGTCATCGTGGAACGGTATTATACTGGGAACAAGCTAATGATGCGGCATTTACGCAAAATTTAACTCCTCCATTACCAGGTAGTCCTGGACAAACAACTATTACGACACCTGCATTATCATCTAATGGGAATTCGTTATACTGTTTCCGTGCAGTTGTGCAAAACGATCCTTGTCCAAGAGAAAATTCTGTTGGTACTTGCATTGTTGTGAATATGCCTTCTGAAGCTGGTGTTGCATCTACGGCTCAAACAGTTTGTGTTGGTACGAGTGCTCAACCGTTAACCTTAGCAGGGCATTTAGGAAATATACAACGTTGGGAACGTCAAATTGGTAATGGTCCTTACACGACTATTTCTGGTTCTCAAAACTTAGTTACTTTAGATGCATTTAGAATGGGGACTATTACTACAACGACTTGTTTTAGAGCCTTTGTAAAAAATGGAGTTTGCCCTGAGGTTCAGTCTAATGAAGTTTGTATCAGTACAGATGCTCTTTCAGTTGGAGGCACTTTGGCTTCAGCACAAACTATCTGTCGTGGGACAAGTGCAAATGCTTTAACATTAGTTGGTTTTAATGGAACTATTGTTCGATGGGAAGCCGCTACCACCCAAGCATTTAATAATCCAATTAGAACGATTGCAACAACACTTGATAGTTATATTCCAACAAATATGGCAGCTGACTCCTGCTTTAGAGCTGTTGTTAAGAATGCAAGTTGTCCTGAAGTAGTATCCAACATAGTTTGTATAACTACCGATGCTCCAGCTGTAGCTGGGAATGTAACTCAAGATGGTTTTATTTGTCAATTTGAAACGTATAGATTTAGATTAAGAAATCAATCTGGACAAATCAGAAGATGGCAATTTGCAAGTGATAATAATTTCGCTCCAGCAACAGATGTCGCTAATACAACCGATTCATTAAGAACTCCAGTTTTGGACGTTCCTGGTGTTAGGTGTTATCGCGCGGTTATTAAAAATGGAGTTTGCCCTGAAGTTTTTTCAACTTCTTCTTGTGTGACAGTTACAGAACAACCAAATGGTGGAACTTTGTCAGCCGAACAAACAATTTGTGCTGGTCAAACAGCTCAGACATTAACTTTAACAAATTTCACTTCACGTGTAATTCACTGGCAAAAGACTACAAATAACTTTGTAACCCGTGATACTGTTCTTGTTCAAACTTCAACATTTGATCCAGGCGTTTTAACTACTTCTACTTGTTTCCGTGCTGTTGTTAATAATGGTACAAATAATGAGTGTAATAATACGACTTCAAATATCGTATGTGTTACTGTTGATGGTGCTGTTAATCCAGGTGTGTTGGCTTCAAGCCAAACAGTTTGTCCTAATACAACGGTTAATTTAACAATAACGGGTCAAACAGGTATAATTGATAGATGGGAAGCCTCGACGGATAATACTTTCCCACAGGCGCAAACAACCCTGACTAATACGAATTCAAATTCATTAACGACTCCAGCCATAACAACGACCACTTTTTATCGTGTTCGTTCAACTGCAGGGGCTTGTCCTAATGTTTATTCAAATACTATTGAAATCAATGTTCATCCAACTCCAGTTGCAGGAACATTGTCAAGCGATCAAACTGTTTGTGGAAATGGACAACCATTTGCTCCTGCAATCAATTTAACTTTAGCAGGTCATTCTGGAGATATTGTTCGTTGGGAAAGTGGCACAACAAATGCTTTTGCTCCTGCAACAGACGTTGGTAATGCTGGAAATACTACTTTTAACTTACCAGCTCAAACCCCTCCTGGTTTATGTTATCGCGCAGTTGTAAAAACTTTAGGCGCAAATTGTACAACTTTATTTTCAAATGGAGTTTGTATAACAGCAAATGCACCAACGGTTGCAGGTACTATTACACCTGGAAGCGGTACAGTTTGTACGGGGCAGTCAATTGGAGTACTAACTTTAAGTGGTTCAACTGGTAGTGTGGTTCGTTGGGAATCATCTAATGATTTTATAAATGTAAATGAGCCAATTGCAACGATTACAACAATTACAACAACAATAAACGCACCAACCCAAACGGTTCGTAAATGTTTCCGTGCTGTTGTTAAAAGTGGTGTTTGTCCTGAGGCTAATTCTCCAGCGGTTTGTTTTGATGTATTCCCTTCTGTTAATCCAGGAGTTGTTTCATCAGACCAAACAGTTTGTGAAACAGGGACTGTTGCAAATTTAACATTAACTGGACAGCAAGGTACAATTTTAAGATGGGAAAGTGCAGCCGATGATTCATTCACACCAATCATTGCTTTACCTGCAAATACTACTACTATTCAAACAGTTGCAACACCTGTAAATCGATGTTATAGAGCAATTATTCAAGCAGGTGGTCAATGTCCTGAAGTGGCATCTGAACCAGCTTGTATTACTGTAACTCCAAGATCGTTAGGTGGTAATGTTACTTCGAACGTAACTACTGTTTGTGTTACTTCTAACACTGTTAATTTAACTTTAACTAATCATCGTACAGATGTGGTTAGATGGGAAAGTGCAACAGATAGAGATTTCACTCAAAATTTAACAACATTAACAGGTGGCACTGGTCAAACTGCAATGACTGCAAATCCAACAACATTTACTTGTTATAGGGCTTGGATTCAAAATGGTGTTTGTCCAGCAGTAAAATCTGATTCTGTTTGTATAAATGTTGATCAAATATCACAAACAGGTACTATTACTATTGGTGGACTTCGTCAAGTTTGTACAGGTAGTACAGCTGGACCATTGACTTTAAGTAACGTTGTTACAGACGTAATTGGTTGGGAAATGACTATTGATAATGGTACAAATTATACCCCTATCAATAATCTTACAACAATTGTTAATACAACTCCAATATTAAATATTCCTACAGGCGGAAAAGCCTGTTTTAGAGCAAGAGTTCAAAATGGAATTTGTCCATTTGTAACTTCTGATACTGTTTGTATTGTTGTTGATGCGTTATCAATTGCTGGGACTGTTACCGCACCTAACACGATTTGTCGTGGTGGAAGTGGAACTTTAAACCTTACTGGTAATAATGGAAGCGTTATTCAATGGGAAAGTTCACCTGACCAAAATATACTAACTGTTATACCAAACGTAACATCTACCCATAATTATAGTTTATTAACTACAACGACTCACTTCAGAGCAGTTACTAAAAATGGAACTTGTCAAGCGATAAATTCAAATTGGGTTACTATAACAGTAGATCAACCTTCTGTTGCAGGAACTATTTCGGGCACAGCGTCAGTTTGTGCTGGAGATGCAACAAATAGAACGCTTACCTTATCTGGAAGTTTTGGTACAATAAAAAATTGGGAATCACAACCAAATTGTACGGGGGCATTTACGGCTAATAATCCAGTAAATCAAACAACGTTACAAAACTTTAGTTCATTGCCAATAACAACTTGCTATCGTGCAATTGTTAAAAATGGAACTTGTCCTGCAGAAACAACTGCAGTTTTCCAAGTTAATGTAACTGAAGAAACTGTTGGTGGTACAACTTCACCAGATCATACAATTTGTTTGGGAGAATTATCAGATCAAATTACTTTGATAGGTAATATAGGAGGTATCATTCGTTGGGAATCAGCTTTAGATCAAAACTTTACAAATGGAGTTCAAACCCTTACAGGTCTTGATAATCCATATATAGCAGCAGGTATAACTACCACGAGATACATTCGTGCGGTTGTTAAATCTGGTGGTTGTCCAGAGAAAAATTCTGCACCTGTATTGGTAACTGTAATTCAGCAAGCAGATCCAGGTCAAGTAACTCAACATCATACAATATGTTTCGGATCAAATTCTAACCAATTAACATTAGTTAATTCAGTTGGAACAGTGATTCGTTGGGAAAGAAGCACAAATTTGGCAGGTCCATGGACTTCTATTGCCAATGTTTCAAATTCTTATACGCATAATAATTTGACTGAAACAACTTATTTCCATGCAATTCTTGAACCTCAAGGCGGAAATGGTCAATGCGGTGAAAGGGAATCTAATCATGCTACTGTTACTGTTGATCCAACAAGTGTTGCAGATAATTTAACTGAACCACAAACTCTTTGTGTTGCAAATGCAAGTGGGGTATTAAATCTTGGCACTATTGTAGGAAATGTAGTTAAATGGGAAAGTTCAACTGACCAGAATACTTGGACTCCAACTGGTGGCTTGACAACAACACAAAATTATAGTGCATTAACCACTACAACCTTCTTTAGAGTGATTGCAAAAAGTGGCGTTTGTCCTCCTGATACATCTAACATTGTTAGAATTCAAGTTGACCAAGCTCCAACAACATCACAAGCAGGAACTTTAGCACCTATTTGTAGCAATGTTACTTCAGTAACTGCAACTGCAAATACACCAGTTATTGGAACAGGGCTTTGGACTTTGGCTGTTAAACCTAACGGAGCAACAGATCCAACGTTTACTCCTAATAATTCACCAACAGCAACAATTGGAAATTTAAGAGCTGGTATGTATGCTTTTACATGGACAATTTCAAATGGTGTTTGTACTCCTTCGGCATCAACTGTTTCTTTAAGAGTTGATCAAGATGTTACACAACCAACTATAAGTGGAATTCAACCTGTTTGTGTTGGAACTCAAATTCAATTGAGTGCATCTTCGAATTTACCAGACTCATCAACGGGAATATGGACTGTAACAGGACCAGCTTCGCCTACATTTAGTAGCACGACTGTTAATAATCCTACTGTAAATGGATTATCAGTTGCTGGCAATTACACCTTCACATGGACGGTTATAAATGGTAATGTTTGTGCGCCTAAAACGGCGAATGTTACGGTAACGGTTGATCCTCAATCAGTTGCTGGGACAGCAAGTGCGAATGAAACACTTTGTCAAGGAGCGAGTAAAACATTTAATTTGACTGGAAATACGGGAAATGTAGTTAGATGGGAATCGAGTATTAACTCTAATTTTGTTCCTGTAACGAGTATTAACTCAACAACTACTCAAATCACGGTTACTAATATTCAAACGACGACTTATTATCGTGCGGTAGTAAAATCGGGAACTTGTCCTGAAATTAATTCTAACTCGGTAATTGTAACCATAGATCCAACTACCGTTGCTGGAGTATTAACAACACCCGCAACTGTTTGTCGAAATGGAAATTCTGGCGCAATTCTTTTGGGAGGACAAACTGGTCTGGTGGTTCGTTGGGAACAATCCTTTAACCAAAATTCAGGTTATACAACGATTAGTAACACAACCCCTTTACAAACGTTTAGCAATTTAACTCGCACAACCTATTATCGTGCGGTGGTAAAATCAGGAGTTTGTTTAGAGGCAACAACTCAACCTTTAGAAATTAAAGTAGTTAAACCACAATATACCTCAACGAAAGTAAATATTCGTTGTTTTGGCGAAACCAATGGTTCGATAACTTTATCGAATCCAACGGGTGGTGAAGGAGCTTACCGTTATCTTTGGAGCAACGGAGCAACAACGCAAAACATCACTGGATTAAGAAAAGGCACTTATTGCGTAACTGTTTTTGATGCAATTAATTGTCCAACTGATACTTGTATTGAAATCACAGAACCAACCAAATTGGTGGCTACTTTCGATAACATGAAACAAGTTTCTTGTTTTGGCTTGAATGATGGAACCATCAATATTTCGGTAGTTGGTGCAACATTACCTTATACATACTCTTGGGTAAAAAA
>Ga0075182_10038153_pt1 | contig 10467 bp, 10 predicted proteins | sample JI102314A1RNA_FD_77317 | JGI IMG/M metagenome (GOLD analysis project Ga0075182, IMG submission 77317) | Wastewater effluent complex algal communities from Wisconsin, to seasonally profile nutrient transformation and Carbon sequestration -... | ecosystem: Engineered > WWTP > Effluent > Algae...
CAGAACAAGATCAAACGTGATTGCACAATTGCGCGCTGAGTGCTGAATGCCATGAGTGAAAAACTTGAATCACTGCGTCAACTGCTTGCGGAAAAGCTGGGCGATAAGGTCCAGCATTCCGTCATCGCCAACGGTGAGCTCACCGTCGTTGTTCCTGCGGCGGAGTATCTGGCGATTGCGTATCTGCTGAGGGATGACCCAGATCTCCGGTTTGAGCAGCTGGTGGATTTGACAGGATTGGATTATTCAACGTTCTCAGGGCAAGACTTTTCGACTCGTTTTGCTGTTGCTGTCCATCTGCTTTCAGTTAGTCGCAACCTCCGTCTTCGCGTCCGCGTCCTCGCTCCTGATGACTCGTTCCCAATGCTTGATTCGATGTGCGAAGTTTGGCCGAGCGCAAACTGGTTTGAGCGCGAAGCATTTGATTTGTTCGGAATAGTGTTTCGCGGACACCCGGATCTCCGTCGTATCTTGACCGACTATGGTTTTGTCGGCTACCCGTTCCGCAAGGACTTTCCTATTTCTGGATATGTTGAAATGCGCTATGACCAGGAGCAGGGGCGCGTAGTCTATCAGTCAGTTACAATCGAGCCGCGTGAAAATACGCCGCGTATCGTACGTGACGATAATTATGGGAATTCAGGCCGTGGCTGAAATTCGCAATTACACAATCAACTTCGGTCCCCAGCACCCGTCCGCGCACGGGGTTTTGCGTTTGGTGCTTGAGCTTGATGGTGAAGTCGTTGAGCGGGCCGACCCCCATATCGGCCTGTTGCATCGTGGTACCGAGAAACTTGCCGAAACAAGGACTTGGGTGCAGTCTGTTCCATACATGGACAGGCTCGACTACGTCTCGATGATGTGCAATGAACATGCGTACTGCATGGCTATCGAGAAGTTGATTGGCATTGAAGTTCCTATTCGGGCTCAGTACATTCGTGTTTTGTACGATGAGATCACCCGTATTCTGAATCACTTGCTCGCGGTCGGAACGCACGCTCTCGATATTGGTGCCATGACAATGGTGCTTTATACGTTCAGAGAGCGCGAGGATCTGATGGACGCCTATGAGGCTGTTTCCGGCGCGCGCATGCACGCAGCCTATTACCGTCCCGGTGGTGTTTATCGCGATTTGCCTGACCGGATGCCCCAATACGAAGTGTCCAAGTGGAAGTCGGCGAAGACGGTTGAGCAGCTAAATGAGAATCGGCAGGGAAGTTTGCTGGATTTTCTGGACGATTTCACCAAGCGATTCCCGCGCTATGTGGATGAGTATGAGACGCTTCTGACCGACAACCGGATCTGGAAACAGCGCACTGTTGGTATCGGTGTGGTTTCTCCCGAGAAGGCGCTCGCGCTGGGGTTCTCCGGCGTCATGTTGCGGGGGTCTGGCATTGAGTGGGATGTCCGTAAGAAGCAGCCCTATGAGGTATATGACCAGTTGGATTTCGACATCCCCGTGGGCGTCGAGGGAGACTGTTATGACCGGTACTTGTGTCGCATTGAAGAAATGCGTCAATCGAACCGGATCGTCAAGCAGTGCATAGAGTGGCTTCGAAAGAACCCCGGCCCGGTGATTTCCAGTGACCACAAGGTCGCCCCGCCTCCGCGGGAGCGTATGAAGGGAAACATGGAGGAGCTGATTCATCACTTCAAGCTTTTCACGGAAGGGATGCACGTTCCAGCTGGGGAAGTGTATGCGCCGGTTGAGCACCCGAAGGGTGAGTTTGGTGTGTACGCCGTTTCCGATGGTGCAAACAAGCCGTATAGGCTCAAGCTGAGATCGCCCGGCTTTGTCCACCTGTCGGCCATGGATGAGATGTCTCGCGGCCACATGATCGCCGACGTTGTTGCGATCATCGGAACGATGGACATCGTGTTCGGAGACGTGGATCGCTGATACACCTGGTGTTCCCAATCACATTCTGCTGACAGTAGATACAAAAATGCTAAGCCCGGAATCCCTGAAGAAGATAGATCGAGAGATCGCCAAGTATCCCCCTGATCAAAAGCAGTCGGCTTCAATGAGCGCGCTGCGTATCGCTCAGGAGGAACGAGGCTGGCTTGCAAATGAGACGATCGAGTTCGTCGCCGAGTATTTGGGCATGCCGGCAATCGCTGTTTACGAAGTAGCGAGTTTCTACAACATGTACGATCTCGCGCCGGTTGGCGCTAAGAAGATTGTCGTGTGCACCAACCTTCCCTGTGCTCTGTCTGGCGGCGTGCACGCCGCTGAGTACATTAAGAAGAAGCTTGGGATCGATTTCAATGAGACAACTGCAGACGGGCTTTTTACCCTTAAAGAGGGTGAATGTATGGGTGCCTGTGGCGACGCCCCGGTGTTGTTGGTGAATAATCACCAAATGTGTAGCTGGATGACAGAAGAGAAAATCGACCAACTGCTGGCGGATCTGAAAAAATGACTGTACAAGGCATTATTCTCTCCCCCGATCTCGATGGTGATCGAACTTGGCGGATTGGCGATTACGTGAAGCGTGGTGGATATGACGCGCTCAAGAAGATCATTGCGGACAAGATGCCCGCAGATCAGATAATTGGCGAGGTCAAGAAGTCAGCATTGCGCGGCCGCGGCGGGGCGGGTTTTCCAACGGGTTTGAAATGGAGCTTCATGCCGCGTGCCTTTCCAGGCGCGAAATACTTGGCGTGTAATTCTGATGAAGGCGAGCCCGGTACTTTTAAAGACAGGGACATTCTTCGTTATAACCCTCATACGGTCATCGAAGGAATGATCATCGCGGGATACGCGATGGGTTGTGAGCGCGGCTACAACTACATTCACGGTGAGATTTTCGAGGTTTACGAGCGTTTCGAAGAAGCTCTCCAAGAGGCTCGGGACGCAGGCCTGCTCGGGAAGAATATTCTCGGATCGGATTTTAGTTTCGAACTGTATGCCCACCATGGGTATGGTGCGTATATCTGCGGAGAGGAAACGGCTCTCCTTGAGTCTATCGAAGGAAAGAAGGGACAGCCGCGCTTCAAGCCGCCGTTTCCCGCCAGTTTCGGGCTGTACGGCAAGCCTACAACCATTAACAACACCGAGACTTTCGCTTCGATTCCTTTCATTATCCGCGAGGGTGGGGATGCGTTCCTGGCTCTTGGCAAGCCCAATAATGGTGGAACAAAGCTTTTTTTCGGTTTCGGGGCATGTGAATAGGCCTGGGAATTTCGAGATTCCCCTGGGTACGCCCTTCTCGACGCTTCTTGAAATGGCCGGTGGCGTTCGTGGCGGTCGTAAGCTTAAGGCTGTAATTCCGGGTGGGTCTTCCGCTCCCGTCCTGCCGGGCTCCGTCATGATGGACTGCACGATGGACTATGACTCCATCTCGAAGGCGGGCTCGATGCTCGGATCAGGTGCAGTGATCGTCATGGATGAGTCGACATGCATGGTCAAGGCACTTGAGCGGCTGTCGTACTTCTATTTCGAGGAGTCGTGTGGGCAATGTACTCCGTGTAGAGAAGGTACGGGTTGGCTCTATCGCGTTGTGCATAGAATCGAGAATGGGCTCGGGCGGCCGGACGATCTCGATCTGTTGAACAGTGTCACGACGAACATCATGGGGCGGACGATTTGTGCCCTTGGTGATGCAGCTTCGATGCCAGTGCAGAGTTTCGTTAAGCATTTTGGCGAAGAGTTTGCTTTCCATATTGAACACAAGAAGTGCCTCGTGCCGAAGGATGTGCAGCACGAAGGCAGCAAGATTTACGTGGCGTAGGCTCGACATGCTAGACATCGAAATTGACGGAAAGCAGTTGCAGGTTTCTGACGGTATTACCGTCATGGAGGCCGCTAATCAGGTTGGCGCCTACGTACCTCACTTCTGCTATCACAAGAAATTGTCCATTGCGGCTAACTGCCGCATGTGTCTTGTTCAGGTCGAAAAGGCTCCCAAGCCGCTTCCGGCCTGCGCGACACCTGTTACGAACGGGATGAAGGTCTGGACCCATTCGGAGCAAGCCGTGAAGGCCCAGAAGGGAGTCATGGAGTTCCTGCTGATCAATCACCCGCTTGATTGCCCCATTTGTGACCAGGGGGGTGAGTGCCAACTGCAGGATCTGTCGGTAGGTTATGGTGGCGCTCAGTCCCGTTATCAGGAAGAGAAGCGGGTAGTATCAAACAAGGATCTCGGCCCATTGGTTTCGACAGACATGACTCGCTGCATCAATTGCACGCGTTGTGTCCGTTTCACGACTGAGATTGCTGGGTTGATGGAGTTGGGGCAAGCCTTTCGGGGTGAGCACGCCGAGATCATGCCTTTTGTCGAGAAGACGGTCGATACCGAGCTTTCTGGCAATATCATTGATCTATGCCCCGTTGGCGCCCTCACTTCAAAGCCCTTCCGTTTTGCTGCTCGTGCTTGGGAGATGTCACGGAGAAAGTCCGTCAGTCCCCATGATTCACTGGGTAGCAATCTTGTCGTTCAGGTCAAGCACGATACCGTTAAGCGCGTTCTCCCGCTGGAGAACGAGGAGATTAACGAGTGCTGGCTGTCGGACAAGGACCGTTTCTCGTACGAAGCGCTGAATGGCGCGGAGCGGCTGACCAGACCCATGGTCAAGCAGGGAAATAGCTGGATAGAGACTGAGTGGTCTGTTGCATTGGAGTATGTCGCGAACGGACTTAAATCGATTGTCGCTGAGCATGGGGCTGATTCAATTGGCGCGCTAGCGTCTCCACATGCCACTTCCGAGGAGCTCTATCTCACTCAGTCGTTGATCAGGGGCCTGGGTTCCGGCAACGTGGATTTTCGTCTTCGGCAAACGGATTTCTCCCTTGATGAGAGTCTGACAGGTGCACCTTGGCTCGGAATGTCCGTTGCCAACATTGGAACCCTTGATCGTGTGCTGATCATTGGAAGTTTCTTCCGCAAAGATCATCCCTTGATTGCCCAGCGAGTACGGCAGGCGGTGAAGAAGGGGATGAAAGTTAGTGCAATCAACCCCGCTTTTGATGATTGGCAATTGCCAATCGCAAACAAGTTGGTTGTGTCTCCGGACCAGATGTCCAGGAGACTGCTCGGTATCCTGAAGGCTTTGTCGGATCAGAAGGGAGTGGAAGTCAGCTCGGTCTTTGGTGAAGCTTTGGCAGACGCTGTCATTGACGATGGCGTTCTCGCTGTTGCGGGAAGCCTTGCATCGGGTCGCCGGGTTGCGGTTTGGCTGGGCAATTTTGCAATACAGCATGGCAATGCCTCCGATATCCATCTCTTGGCTCATGAGATCTCTCGTGTTTCCGGCGCGCGATTTGGTTTTCTCGGTGAAGCGGCAAACAGTGTTGGCGGCTACCTTGCGGGAGCTGTGCCCTTCGGTAAGCTGAAAGGTAAGAATGCTTCCGAGATGCTGTCGACAGCATTGAAGGCCTATCTGCTCTTGAACGTTGAGCCCGAGCTCGATTGCGCGAGCGGATTTGCCGCTGTTGAAACGATTGCGAAGGCAGATATGGTTGCTGTCTTCAGCGCATTCAAGTCGAAGGCCGCGCTCGATTACGCAGATGTCCTTCTGCCCATTTCTCCCTTTACCGAAACGGCCGGAACCTTCGTGAATTGTGAGGGAAGGGCTCAGAGCTTTTATCCTGTGGTAAAGAGTCTCGGTGACTCCCGCCCTGGCTGGAAAGTGATTCGCGTTCTGGGTGAGATGCTTGGATTGGCCGGTTTTGCGCTGGACTCGATTGAAGAAGTGCGCAAAGCGAGCTTTGGCGGACAATCGTCGGTTGATGAGAGCAAGCTCAACAACACAGTTTCCCGTGAGGGCGCCTTCGTTTCTTCCGTTGCGACGCAAGGTTTGCAGCGTGTGGCGGATATTCCAATCTATTTCTGCGATCCCGTGGTGCGCCGTTCCTCCTCTTTGCAGGCAACGAAGGATGCTTCGGAGCCGGTCGCTCGGATGAACAGGCGTAGTCTTACCCAGCATGGGGTCGAAGCAGGTACGAGGGTAAGAGTCTCTACTGGAAGAGGGCAGGCCGTTGTTCTCGCCGTAGAGGACGAAGGTGTTGCGGATGGATGCGTCAGATTGGCGGGCGCTCATCTCCTCACCGCGCACCTGGGTACTCTTAATGGCGAAGTCAGCGTGGAGCGGTTGTGATGGAAGCATACATCGAGCCAGTAGCGGCACTGTTTGGAACAGCATGGCCTCTCGTGTGGGCCTTGCTTAAGATCGTCGGCATCATCGCGCCGTTGTTCCTCTGCGTTGCCTACCTAACTTTGGCAGAGCGCAAGGTGATCGGATATATGCAGGTCCGCATAGGTCCGAACCGCGTGGGACCGCGGGGGCTGCTTCAGCCAATAGCGGATGGCGTCAAGCTTCTTCTCAAGGAAGTCATCGTTCCTTCCGGCGCAAGTAAGGGCTTGTTCATTCTCGGGCCAGTACTGGCCCTTGGGCCTGCCCTGGCGGCGTGGGCGGTCGTGCCGTTTTCGGAAGGATGGGTAATTGGCGATGTAGACGCTGGTTTGCTGTTCCTGTTGGCAATTACCTCGATTGAAGTGTACGGAGTAATCATCGCGGCTTGGGCCTCCAACTCGAAGTATGCGTTTCTCGGTGGTATGCGGGCTGCAGCGCAAATGGTCTCCTACGAAATTGCAATGGGGTTTGCGCTTGTATGCGTGTTGATGATTTCCTCCAGTCTGAATCTGACAGAGATCGTTGCGGTGCAGGCGCGCGGGCAGTGGGCAGAATGGGGTTTTGGATTTCTTAGCTGGAACTGGTTGCCTTTGTTCCCGATGTTCATCGTTTATCTGATTTCGGGAATCGCTGAGACCAACCGCGCTCCTTTTGACGTGGTCGAGGGAGAGTCGGAGATTGTCGCTGGGCATATGGTCGAATACTCCGGAATGGCGTTTGCGCTGTTCTTCCTCGGTGAGTATGCGAACATGATCCTCATCTCGGCGCTCACTTCGATCTTGTTCCTCGGTGGGTGGCTCTCCCCAGTGGGCTTCCTGCCTGATGGGTTTGTCTGGCTGGCGTTGAAGACGTCTTTCATTTTGTTCCTGTTTCTTTGGTTCAGAGCAACGTTTCCGCGGTTCAGGTACGACCACATCATGCGCCTGGGCTGGAAGGTGTTTATTCCGCTGACACTTTTCTGGGTTGTCGTTGTTGCCGTCTGGGTTATGTCTCCCTTGTCGATCTGGAAGTGAGGTAAAGGTTATGGGTTCGATGAAGGATTACGTTGGCAGCCTTTTCCTCAAGGAGCTGCTTAAAGGCATGGCGCTGACGGGACGTCACCTTTTTGCGCGCAAGATCACAGTCCAGTTCCCTGAGGAGAAGACGCCCCAGAGTCCGCGGTTTCGTGGGTTGCATGCTCTTCGCCGCTACCCTAACGGTGAGGAACGCTGTATCGCATGCAAGCTGTGTGAGGCAGTGTGTCCGGCGATGGCCATCACGATTGAGTCGGAGCAGCGCTCTGATGGTTCTCGACGGACCAGCCGTTATGACATCGATTTGACCAAGTGCATTTTTTGCGGGTTTTGTGAAGAGGCATGTCCTGTCGATGCAATCGTGGAGACCCGTGTTTTCGAGTATCACGGCGAAAAACGCGGAGACCTTTACTACACGAAGCAGATGCTCCTTGCTGTAGGTGATCGGCATGAAAGTCAGATTGCCAAGGATCGGGAAGTCGATTCCAAGTATCGATAGGCAAGTGGATACCGACTAAATCATCTTTACGGAACACGTTTATGGATTTCCAGTCAGTAGTTTTCTACTTCTTTTCGGCGGTGATGGTTCTTGCATCCTTACGGGTCATTACCGCGCGAAACCCGGTGCATGCTGCACTATTCCTTGTCCTCGCCTTTTTTTCGGCAGGCGGCATTTGGATGTTGCTTCGTGCTGAGTTCCTGGCCATCGCCCTTGTGATGGTCTATGTGGGCGCGGTAATGGTGCTGTTCCTCTTCGTAGTCATGATGCTAGATATCAATCTTGAGAGGATTCGTCAGGGGTTCTGGAGTTATCTTCCCATAGGGGCTGTCGTTGGCTTGCTGATGGTTGCAGAGATGGCAATCGTGGTCGGCGGAAGGTATTTCGGACTCGAAGGGATGCCGACTCCGGCCGAGCCTGAGCCGGGTTACAGCAATACTAAGGAGCTTGGGCGTCTTCTTTATACGGAGTACGTCTACCCGTTTGAGCTTGCTTCAATCGTGTTGCTTGTGGCGATGATCGCCGCGGTTGCGCTCACTCTGCGGAAGCGCACGGGCGTGAAGAAAATTGATCCCGCGGCCCAGGTTGCTGTGAATCGCGATGATCGGGTGCGCATTGTTTCCATGCGCGCAGAAAAGGAATGAGTTTCTGCTGACGATCGTCAGGGAGGATATATATGCTTTCTTTGTCTCATTACCTGATTCTTGCCGCGATCATCTTTTCGCTCGGTGTAGTTGGGATTTTCCTGAATCGCAAGAATCTGATCGTGCTGTTGATGGCTATTGAGTTGATGCTCTTGGCGGTCAATCTGAACTTCATCGCGTTTTCCCACTATCTTGGGGATGCAGCCGGTCAGATTTTTGTTTTCTTCATTTTGACTGTTGCGGCGGCAGAAGCTGCAATCGGTCTGGCCATTCTCGTTGCATTGTTCCGTAATCTGCGGACGATTCACGTCGATGACCTGGATAGTCTCAAGGGATAAGGAAGCGTTTCGATGACTGAGATGCAAAAGCTCTATCTGTTGGTTCCCCTGGCGCCCTTGTTCGGTGCGATCGTTGCCGGTCTGTTCGGCAAGGTTGTCGGACGAGTGGGAGCACATTCGGTGACCATTCTTGGTGTCGCGGTTTCTTTTCTTGCCTCTATCGTCATCTTCCAGGATGTGCAGGCTGGAAACGTGTTTAACGGGACGCTCTACACTTGGGCGACCAGTGGTTCGTTGACTCTTGAGGTCGGTTTTCTGATCGACTCGCTCACGGTCATGATGATGCTGGTTGTCACGTTCGTGTCCCTGATGGTGCATATCTATACCATTGGGTACATGTCGGAAGATCCGGGCTACCAACGCTTCTTCAGCTACATCTCGCTCTTTACGTTCTCGATGCTCATGCTGGTCATGTCGAACAACTTTCTTCAGTTGTTCTTCGGTTGGGAAGCGGTGGGGCTGGTTTCCTACTTGTTGATCGGATTTTGGTACACCAGGCCGACTGCGATTTTTGCCAACATGAAGGCGTTCCTTGTAAATCGTGTGGGCGATTTCGGATTTCTCCTTGGCATCGGTCTTATCGCTGCTTTCGCAGGTACGCTTAATTACGCTGAGGTCTTCGCCAAGGCGGGGGAAATGGCGGGGATGACCGTTCCGTCCACCGGGTGGCCCTTGATCACGGCGATCTGCATCGGCCTCTTCATTGGCGCGATGGGGAAGTCCGCTCAGGTTCCGCTGCACGTCTGGCTTCCCGATTCAATGGAGGGCCCCACGCCAATTTCCGCACTGATTCACGCCGCAACGATGGTTACGGCTGGGATCTTCATGGTTGCGCGCATGTCACCGTTGTTTGAGCTCTCCGAGACCGCGCTTTCCTTCGTGCTTGTGATCGGTGCAACGACAGCGTTGTTCATGGGGTTCCTGGGCATTGTTCAGAACGACATCAAGCGTGTTGTTGCCTACTCGACCCTGTCTCAGCTCGGGTACATGACTGTAGCGCTGGGCGTTTCCGCCTATTCGGCAGCCGTCTTCCATCTGATGACGCACGCCTTCTTCAAGGCGTTGCTGTTCTTGGGCGCGGGTTCGGTGATCATTGGCATGCACCATGATCAAGACATGCGGAACATGGGTGGTCTTTGGAAGTACATGCCGATCACGTGGTTCACTTCATTGCTTGGTTCTCTGGCTTTGATCGGGTTTCCGTTTCTTTCGGGTTTTTATTCGAAGGATATGATCATTGAGGCTGTGAAACTCTCCCACATCCCGGGAGCGAGCTACGCGTACTTTTGCGTGATCGTGGGCGTATTCGTCACTGCCTTCTATTCGTTCCGTATGTATTTCCTGGTGTTCCACGGCGAAGAGCGTTTCGGGAAGCACGTCGAACACGACGCTCATCACGATGAAGGTCATGCACATGATGGTCATGCTGATCAGGATCATGATGACCACCACGATGATCATGCACATCACGGGCTCGCGCCGGGCCAGAAGCCTCACGAGTCTCCCTGGGTGGTCACCTTGCCTTTGGTTCTGCTTGCTGTTCCGTCCGTCGTTGTGGGTTTCCTGACGATTGAGCCGATGCTCTTCGGTGGGTTCTTCGACAAGGTTATTCACATCAGCGAAAGCCACGGAGTTCTCAAGGAACTGGCTGAGGAGTTCCACGGCGCTGTCGCCATGGGAGTTCATGGTTTGATGACTCTTCCCTTTGCACTGGCAATGAGTGGTGTAGTACTTGCTTGGTTCTTCTACATGATTGCGCCTTCGATTCCCGCTGCAATCATGCGGACGTTTAAGCCGATCCATACGCTGCTGGAGAACAAGTATTACTTCGACCGCTT
>Ga0075182_11298438_pt1 | contig 10451 bp, 8 predicted proteins | sample JI102314A1RNA_FD_77317 | JGI IMG/M metagenome (GOLD analysis project Ga0075182, IMG submission 77317) | Wastewater effluent complex algal communities from Wisconsin, to seasonally profile nutrient transformation and Carbon sequestration -... | ecosystem: Engineered > WWTP > Effluent > Algae...
ATCTTCTTGCGCTTGGCCTCGCTGGTCGCCGAGCGCATCGCCTCACGCAGCTCCATGGAGAGCGTGGGGATGTCGATCAGGTCCAGGAGAATGCGGATGGCCTCCGCGCCCATGCCAGCCTTGAAAGCGTCCTCACCGTACTTGTCGAGGGCGTCGTAGTACTCGTCCTCGCTGAGGATGTCGCCTACCGTGAAGGGGCTATCGCCCTTGTCGGTGACGACATAGGCAACGCAGTACAGGACCCGCTCGACGTCCTTCAGCGTGATGTCGAGCAGATTGCCGATGCGGCTGGGCAGGCTCTTGAGGAACCAGATGTGCGCGACCGGAGTCGCCAGGTTGATGTGACCCAGCCGCTCACGACGCACCCGGCTCTGGATCACCTCAACGCCGCACTTCTCGCAGACCACACCCCGGTGCTTCATGCGCTTGTACTTGCCGCACAGGCACTCGTAGTCCTTGATGGGTCCAAAGATCTTGGCGCAGAAGAGTCCGTCCCGCTCCGGCTTGAAGGTCCGGTAGTTGATGGTCTCGGGCTTCTTGACCTCGCCGAAAGACCAACTCCGGATTTTCTCGGGGCTAGCCAGAGAGATGCGGATCGCGCTGAAGCTGAGCGGATCCTTGGGCTTCTCGAAGAAATTGAAGATGTCCTTCATCGTTCGGTCCCCGCCTCTCAGATTTGCTCGGCTTCGATGAGGTCAACGTCCAGCGAAAGGCTCTGCAGCTCTTTGATCAGGACGTTGAACGACTCCGGGAGCCCGCTCTCCAGCACGTTCTCACCCTTGACGATGGCCTCGTACATGCGGGTTCGACCCAGCACGTCGTCCGACTTGACCGTCAAAAACTCCTGGAGGGCGTAGGCTGCGCCATACGCCTCCATTGCCCACACTTCCATCTCGCCCAGTCGCTGACCACCGAACTGCGCCTTGCCACCGAGCGGCTGCTGGGTGACCAGGCTGTAGGGCCCGATGGACCGAGCGTGGATCTTGTCGTCGACCAGGTGGTGCAGCTTGAGCACGTACATGATCCCAACGGTCACTTCGGCGTCAAAGGCCTGACCCGTGCGCCCATCGAAGAGCTGGGTCTGCCCTGTGATGTTCATGCCAGCCAGCGCAAGCGCCGCACGCATTTCATCCTCGGGCGCCCCGTCAAACACGGGGCTCGCCACGTGCACGCCGTTCTTGACCTTCAGGATCGCACGGCGGACGTCCGCATCATCCATCGAGTCTACGAGCGCCTTGTGCTCGTCGGAGCGGTAGTAGCGCTTCAGCTCAGCCTTGAGGGCGTCGATGCTGTAGTGCTTCTCCAGGAGCTCGTTGATACGCCGACCCAGGCCGCGCGCCGCCCACCCCAGGTGGGTCTCAAGGATCTGCCCGATGTTCATCCGGCTGGGCACACCCAGCGGGTTGAGCACCATCTCCACGGGCGTCCCATCGGGGAGGAACGGCATGTCCTCCTCCGGCAGGATGCGCGAGATCACGCCCTTGTTCCCGTGTCGGCCGGCCATCTTGTCACCCACCTGCAGCTTGCGCTTGATGGCGACATAGACCTTGACCATCTTGATGACGCCCGGAGGCAGCTCGTCACCTTTACGGAGCTTGTTGATCTTTTCCTGGAAGAGAACCCGAATGGTCTGGATCTCTTCCCGGAGGTCCTCAACGATGCGCTCGATCTTCTCGGGCACACCCGAGCTGCGCTCGACCTCGACCACGTTCCAGTACATCTGGGGGATGGTGTCGATGGAGTCATCAGACAGCACATCGCCCTTGTTCAGCAGGACCTGCCCCTGATCGTCAACCAGCTTGCTGATGGCCGCCTGGCCAATCAGAAGCTCGCGGATCTTCCGGTAGGCGCTCTTCCGGATGATCTTGATCTGGTCGTTCTGGTCCTTCTTGAGGCGAGCGATCTCCGCGTCTTCGATGTTCTGGGCGCGCTCGTCCTTGTCAACGCCGCGGCGGCTGAACACCTTCGCCCCGATGACGGTGCCCATGACCCCCGGAGGTACCCGCAGAGAGGTATCCCGGACGTCGCCGGCCTTCTCGCCGAAGATCGCCCGCAGGAGCTTCTCCTCCGGGCTCAGCTGGGTCTCCCCCTTGGGCGTAATCTTGCCCACGAGGATGTCACCCGACTTGACCTCGGCACCAATCCGGACAATGCCCGACTCGTCGAGGTCGGCCAGCGCCTCCTCGCCGACGTTCGGGATGTCCTTGGTGATTTCTTCCTTGCCGAGCTTGGTATCGCGGGCGACGCACTCGAACTCTTCGATATGAATCGAAGTGTAGACGTCCTCCTTGACCACCTTCTCGGAGATCAAGATTGAGTCCTCGAAGTTGTAGCCACCCCAGGGCATGAACGCGACAACGATGTTGCGGCCGAGTGCCAACTCGCCGCTGTCGGTTCCCGGCCCGTCCGCGATGACATCGCCCGCCCGCACCCGGTCACCCTTCTCGACGATGGGCTTCTGGTTGATGCAGGTGTTCTGGTTCGAGCGGCGGAACTTGAGCAGGTTGTAGATATCGGGCTTGGCCGAGATGTCGTCGCTGTCAATCTTGACAACGATACGCTCAGCATCCACCGACTCCACCACGCCATCGTGGCGCGCGACGGAGGTCACGCCGGCATCCCGAGCAACCACCATCTCCATGCCCGTGCCCACCAGAGGAGCCTCGGTCACGAGCAGTGGCACCGCCTGGCGCTGCATGTTCGAGCCCATCAGAGCGCGGTTTGCGTCGTCGTTCTCCAGGAACGGGATGAGCGACGCAGCGACCGACACCAGCTGATTCGGGCTCACGTCCATGAGGTCAACCCGCTCGGGTGGCACCATGGGGAAGTCACCGGAGCGACGCGCGCTGACGGTCTCACCCACAAACGCGTTGACCTCGTCGAGGACCGCGTTGGCCTGAGCGATGTAGTTGCCCTCCTCGTCGAGCGCACTGTAGTAGCGCGGCCGCTCCGAGGAGACGATCCCACCCTTAACCTCGCGATAGGGCGTCTCGATAAAGCCGTACCGGTTGACGCGGGCGTAGGTCGACAGCGATGCGATCAGCCCGATGTTCGGACCTTCAGGGGTCTCGATGGGGCAGATGCGGCCGTAGTGCGTCATGTGCACGTCACGGACCTCAAAGCCCGCGCGCTCACGCGTCAGGCCACCCGGTCCGAGCGCGGACAGGCGCCGCTTGTGCGTCACCTCGCTCAGGGGGTTCGTCTGGTCCATGAACTGTGAAAGCTGGCTGGAGCCGAAGTACTCCTTGACCACGGCCGACACGGGCTTCGCATTGATCAAGTCGTGCGGCATGAGCGTCTCGATTTCCTGAGACATGCTCATGCGCTCTTTGATCGCCCGCTCCATGCGAACCAGGCCGATGCGGTACTGGTTCTCCATCAGCTCGCCGACGGCGCGCACGCGCCGGTTACCGAGGTGATCGATATCGTCGGTCTTGACCGGAATCTCGACCTCGACCTCGCCACGTCGCACGTGGATCTGGTTCTTGCCGTCACGCAGCGCCAGCAAGTACCGCACCACCTCGATGACGTCGGCCTTGGTCAAGACGGTGTTGTCGAGGGGCTCGGCCAGCTTGAACTTGTGGTTCAGCTTGAGGCGCCCAACTCGGCTGAGATCGTACCGCTCGGCGTTGAAGAACAGGTTGTTCAACAGGGTGTAGGCGGTCTCAAGCGTCGGCGGATCACCCGGCCGAAGGCGCTTGTAGATCTCCAGCACCGCCTCGTCGGGCGACTCGATCTTGTCGATCGTCAGCGTCTTGCGCAGCCAGGGACCGACTGTGAGGTTGTCGATGAACAACAGCTCAATCTCGGTCACCCCTCGGGCCTGGAGCGCTTCGATCTTGTCGCGGGTCAGATCCTCGTTGCACTCGATCAACACCTCGCCGGTGTCCAGATCGACCACATCGCGGGCGACGATCTTACCCTCGAGTTCCTCGATGGTCGCGGGGACCTGCGTGATCCCAGCCGCCGTCATCTTGCGCAAAGCCGCCTGGGTGAACTTCCGGTTCTTGCGGACCAGGATGTCGCCCGCGTCGCTGACCACGTCGAAGCTGGTCTTCTGGCCCAGCAGGAGGCGCGTGTCCTCCGGGCGCCGCTGGAAGAGGTCCTCGCCGACAGGCGGCAAGATGATGGTCTCCAGCTGGTAGAACTCCTCCAGAAGGTCCTCGGTCGAGTAGCCCAGCGAGCGCAGCAGCACGGTGGCCGGCAGCTTGCGACGGCGGTCGATCCGGACGTGGAGGACGTCCTTCGCATCAAACTCAAAATCCAACCACGACCCGCGATACGGGATCACGCGAGCGCTGTAGAGCAGCTTACCCGACGTGTGCGTCTTGCCCTTGTCGTGGTCGAAGAACGCACCTGGAGAGCGGTGCAACTGGCTGACGACCACGCGCTCGGTTCCGTTGATGATGAAGGTGCCATCGTCGGTCTGCAACGGGATTTCCCCGAAGTAGACCTCCTGCTCCTTCACGTCGCGGATAGACGGCACGCCGGTGTCATCACCCTTGTCCCAGACGACCAGGCGAATCACCACCTTGAGCGGGGCGGCATAGGTCATGCCCCGCTGGTGGCACTCGATCACGTCGTACTTGGGCTTCTCCAAATGGTAGGAGACGAACTCCAACGAGCACGTCTCGTTGAAGTCCTTGATGGGAAAGACACTCCTGAAAACACCTTGCAGGCCGACATCTTCCCGCTCGTCAGGCGGGACATCCATCTGCAGGAACTTCACGTAGCTCTGCTTCTGGAGATCGATCAGGTTAGGGATCTCGATGACCTTCTTGATCTGACCGAAGCTGTTGCGGATTCGGAAGTTCTTCTGGACGATGGACGCCATTCAAGTTCCTCCCGCCGAGGGGGCACGGCAAACGGCAACGGCGACGAAGGGAAACCTCCGCCGCCGTATCGGAAACGGCCGTATCGCGCAAACCGCGCGATTTGGCAAGCATGATCGTGTCCGGTCGGATCCTTCTTTGCATGTAGGCCGCAAAGAGGGGCGTCCGACCGGATGGGGGGAGCACAATCGGGTCTACTTGACCTCGACGACGCCGCCGGCTTCCTCGAGCTTGGCCTTGATGTCGTTGGCCTCAGACTTCGAGATGCCTTCCTTGACGGGGTTGGGCGCCTCGTCGACGAGGGCCTTGGCCTCCTTGAGGCCCAGGCCGGTGATCTCGCGGACCACCTTGATGACGCCGATCTTCTTGGCGCCGCCCTCCTTCAGGATGACGTCGAACTCGGTCTGCTCCTCCTTCACCTCGACCGCCACGGCGCCCGTGGGGGCGGCGACGGCGACGGCCGAAGCGGCGCTGACGCCCCACTTGGCCTCGAGCTCCTTGGTGAGCTCGGCGATCTGGAGGACGGTCAGGTTGCTCAGCCAATCGATGATCTGGCTCTTGTTCAGCTCGCTCATGGACTCTCTCTCTTTCTCTGTGCTGTTCGTATCAGCGAAACGATGAATGTGTGGGTGCCGGCCTCAGCCAGCGGCTTCCAAGGACTGCTGACGGGCCATCAACACCTGCAGGAAGGTCTGGGGACCGGCCGCCAGGGTCCGGACGAACTTGGTGGGGGCGCCGCCGAGCACGCTCAGCAGCTGACCACGCAGCTCATTCTTGCCCGGCAGGGTCGCGAGAATGTCGATGCCGGAAGCATCGAGCACTTTCCCGTCGAGCCAGCCGCCCTTGACCTTGAAGTTGTCGCGGCCCTTGGCAAAGTCGCGCAGGATTTTGGCCGGCGCGCTGGGATCCTCGTCATGCCAGGCGATGGACGAATTCCCCTTGAAGAGGGACGCCATCGACGACATGGAGGTACCCATGATCGCCTGCTTCATCAGCGAGTTCTTGACCACTTCATAGTGGACGCCCGCTTGGCGGAACTGCCGCCGAAGCTGGTCGGTATGCTCGACCTTGAGCCCCTTGAAGTCAGCCACAAGGATGGCGGGCACACCCGCCAGACGTTCGCGCAGGCTGTCAATTGCAGCTGCTTTGATATCGCGATTCACCGAATTGGACCCCCTTTCCACTATCCTGGCCGCCGGCCCCGCCGCGTTGCCGCGACGGCGCCTTGTTGTTTCCGGGGGGCGCTGCTACGCGAACAGCCCGACCCCGCCTCGGCGGGCGCTCCCCAGGCATACACCCGGTGAGCTTTAGACCGAAGTACCCGCTGTCTCTGGCCGGTCAGCCTTCACCACTCACAAGAAAATCAGGTCGCTACCTGGATCACCGAGCCGATGTCGACCTTGATGCCAGGGCCCATGGTCGAGGACAAGGTGATGCCCTTCATGTAGACGCCCTTGGCCGTCGAGGGCTTGAGCCGCTGCAGGGCCTCCACCAACGTCGTCAGGTTGGCGCGCAGCTTGTCCGACTCGAAGGACAGCTTGCCCACCGGGGCGTGCACGATACCAGCCTTCTCCACGCGGAACTCCACGCGGCCAGCCTTCATCTCCCGCACGGCGCGCGCGACGTCAAACGTCACGGTGCCGACCTTGGGATTGGGCATCAGGCCGCGGGGGCCGAGGATGCGACCGATGCGACCCACCAGACCCATCATGTCCGGCGTCGCGATGGCCTTATCAAAGTCGAGCCAGTTGTCGTCCTTGATGCGGTTGACGAGGTCCTCGCCACCGACGAAGTCGGCTCCGGCCTCGCGGGCCTCGATCTCCTTCTCGCCCTTGGCAAAAACCGCGACCCGCACGGTCTTGCCCAGGCCGTGGGGGAACACCACGGCGCCACGGACCATCTGGTCGGCGTGGCGGGGGTTCACCCCGAGGTTGACCGAGATGTCCACGGTCTCGTCAAAACGAGCGAAGCTGGAGGTCTTGAGCAGCTCAATCGCAGCACCCACATCCATGGGACGGGTGCGATCGATCTGCTGCATCATCTGACGGTACTTACGACCACGCTGGGGCATTTCTGCTTCTCCTGGCTTGCGTGTTCCCGGTCCCACGCGCTCCGTCAGCGCTCCCGGGATTCTGGTTGATGTCGAGGGCGCTTAGCCTTCGACAAGGATGCCCATCGAGCGGGCGGTGCCCGTGATGGTGCGGACGGCGGACTCAACGTCGTCGGTGTTGAGGTCGGGCAGCTTCAGGGTCGCGATGTCGCGCACCTGGGCGGCGGTGACCTTGCCCACCTTGGTCTTGTTCGGTTCGCCAGAACCCTTCTGAACGCCAGCGGCCTTGAGCAACAGCACGGCGGCAGGTGGGGTCTTGGTGATGAAGGTGAAGGAGCGGTCCGCATAGACGGTGATGATCACGGGGATGATCATCCCGACCTGATCAGCGGTCCGCGCGTTGAATTCCTTCACGAACTGCATGATGTTCACCCCGTGCTGACCGAGGGCGGGGCCCACGGGCGGAGACGGAGTGGCCTTGCCGGCCGGGCACTGCAGCTTGACGTAGCCGGTGATTTTCTTGGCCATCGAATGACTCCTTGAGCGAGGCGCACAAGCGCCCGCCTGATTCCTGAGGCGGTCAGGCCTTCTCGACCTGGGAGAAGTCCAGATCCACCGGCGTTGCACGCCCGAAGATGCTGACGAGAACCCGCAGGCGGGACTTGTCGAGGTTCACTTCATCCACCGTGCCAGAGAAACTCGCGAAGGGTCCGTCGGTGACCCGGACGGTCTCCCCTTCCTCGAACCGCTGAGCAGGCGTCGGCCGGGACGTACCCTCTTCGATCTGGTTCGTGATCCGAAGGACTTCCGATTCCGGCACCGGACGTACGCTGCCAGGCGTCTTGCCACCACCGACGAAGCCCGACACGCGAGCGGTCCCGGTCACAATGTGCCAGGCCTCGGTGGTCAGCGACATCTTGACGAAGATATAGCCCGGAAAGAACTTGCGCGCCGGCCCCGCCTTCTCTTCCGTCTTCTTCTCGCGGGGTACCAGGATCTCCGAGAACAGGTGCTCGGCGCCCTCCTGGCGAATGCGCTCGCGGAGGGTCAGCTCCACCCGGCCTTCATAGCCGGAGTAGGTCTGGACGACGTACCACTTGTGCTCGGGTTCCATGATCCCTCCGGTCCAGAATCGTTGAATCAGCCGCCGAGGATGAGCGACGTCAGGTTGCCAAAGACCTGGTCGAAGACCCACAGCACAAAGGCGATGATCACCGAGACCACGATGGTGGTGCGCGTCTGGTTGCGAGTCTCCTCCCAGCTCGGCCAGGTGACCTTGACCAGCTCGTCGGCGACTTCGTGGACGAAAGGCTTCATGCGCGGGTGGCGCCACACCCAGGCGAAGATCGCGAGGGCGGCCAAGGCGCCAAACAGGTTGCTGCTGGTGAACTGCTTGCCGAGAATGTGGTGATCCCGCACACCGACCACGCCCAACATGGCCGCAATGAAGCGGCCCATGACCAGGTAGGTGAGCAGTGAGGACACCGCGAAGAACACGTTGACAAGCCGTTTGCTGGCGTCCAAATCGCCCTCCTCACCGGGCCCCTTGGGGGCCACAATCTGGCCAGCGCGGGAAAGTGGATTGAGCTGGGCGTTGCGGTTTTGGCAGGGCCGGAGGGACTCGAACCCACAACCCCTGGTTTTGGAGACCAGTGCACTACCGATTGTGCTACGACCCTATAACGCCCAGCTCGGCTCTACTTTCCTTCGTGGTGCTCCGTGTGCGCGTTGCACCGCGGGCAGAACTTGCGAAGTACCAGCTTTTCGGGCGTGGTGCTTCGATTTTTGGTCGCCGTGTAGTTGCGCGTCCCGCAGGTTGCGCAGTCGAGGCCGAACCGATTTCTTGTGCCTTTTCGACCCATCGGACGCCATACACGGCGAAACCCGGGCGGTCATGATGACCACCCGGGTCCCCAGTTAGGGCAGCAACCAGAGGTGCTGCAACCTGAAACTACTTGACGATCTTCGCGACCACGCCGGAGCCCACGGTGCGGCCACCCTCGCGGATGGCGAACCGGAGACCCTCATCCATGGCGATGGGGGTGATCAGGTTCACCACCACCGAGAGGTTGTCACCGGGCATGCACATCTCGGTGCCCTCGGGCAGCTCGATGGTGCCAGTCACGTCCGTGGTGCGGAAGTAGAACTGGGGCCGGTAGCCGTTGAAGAACGGCGTGTGGCGACCACCCTCTTCCTTCTTCAACACGTAGATCTCGGCGTTGAAGATGGTGTGGGGGGTGATGCTGCCGGGGGCCGACAGCACCTGGCCACGCTCGATGTCGGTCCGCTTCACGCCGCGCAGCAGGGCACCGATGTTGTCACCGGCCTCACCCTGGTCGAGCAGCTTGCGGAACATCTCGACGCCGGTCACGGTCGTCTTCTGCGTGTCGCGGATGCCCACGACCTCGATGTTGTCGCCGACCTTCACGATGCCACGCTCGATGCGGCCGGTGGCCACGGTGCCACGACCGGCGATGGAGAACACGTCCTCCACCGGCATCAGGAACGGGCGATCCACAGCGCGCGCGGGGGTGGGGATATAGGTATCCACCGCCTCCATGAGCTGCATGATCTGGGCAACGCCTTCGGCGTCACCCTCGAGGGCCTTGAGGGCCGAGCCGATGATGAGCGGGGTGTCATCGCCGGGGAAGTCGTACATGCTGAGGAGCTCGCGCACCTCCATCTCGACCAGCTCGAGCAGCTCGGGATCGTCCACCATGTCGGACTTGTTCAAGAACACGACGATGGCGGGCACACCGACCTGGCGGGCCAGCAGGATGTGCTCACGGGTCTGAGGCATGGGGCCATCGGCCGCCGACACCACCAGGATCGCGCCGTCCATCTGGGCAGCGCCGGTGATCATGTTCTTGACGTAGTCCGCGTGGCCGGGGCAGTCGACGTGAGCATAGTGGCGGTTGGCCGTCTCGTACTCGACGTGCGCGGTGGCAATGGTGATGCCGCGCTCGCGCTCCTCGGGAGCGTTGTCGATCTCATCGAAGGCCTTGAACTTGGCCCAACCCTTCGCCGCCAGCACCTTGGTGATGGCCGCGGTGAGCGTGGTCTTGCCGTGGTCGACGTGACCGATGGTACCCACGTTGACGTGGGGCTTGTTGCGAACGAACTTTTCCTTGGCCATCTGGACAGGTCTCCTGAAGTGCTCTCTACCGCTCAAGCTTTCGGCCGAACGGCATCAGGCCGGGCCGTTTCGGCCAGCGGCGAACCAATCTCACCACCGTGGCCCTCCCAAGGGGGGACCTGCTCTTGAACTGCGGAGCCGACGACCGGATTTGAACCGGTGACCCCGTCCTTACCAAGGACGTGCTCTACCTACTGAGCTACGCCGGCACAGCGCTGGCCGAAGCCAACGCAAATCAACCAGAGCGGGAGACGGGGCTCGAACCCGCGACTTTCAGCTTGGAAGGCTGACGCTCTGCCAGCTGAGCTACTCCCGCACGCACCCCTCGCGGGATGCAGGTGACGGATACGGTGGAGGGGGAAGGATTCGAACCTTCGAAGCCTGAGGCGGCAGATTTACAGTCTGCTCCCTTTGACCACTCGGGAACCCCTCC
>Ga0075182_10082634_pt1 | contig 10434 bp, 19 predicted proteins | sample JI102314A1RNA_FD_77317 | JGI IMG/M metagenome (GOLD analysis project Ga0075182, IMG submission 77317) | Wastewater effluent complex algal communities from Wisconsin, to seasonally profile nutrient transformation and Carbon sequestration -... | ecosystem: Engineered > WWTP > Effluent > Algae...
GGGGGGGAGTTGCGTCAGAATTGAAGGCCGGCTTCTCGGGCGGCATCGGCCAATGCCTTCACCTTGCCATGAAACTTGGCACCAGCACGGTCGAAGACGACCTGCTTCACGCCCTTGGCGAGCGCCGCCTGCGCGGCGACTGTTCCAACTCGCTTCGCAGAATCGACGTTGGCCTTCAGGGGCCCCTGGGCGATGAGATCCTTCGCCCGGGTTGACGCCGAGGCCAACGTGGCCCCGATGCTGTCGTCGATGAACTGAACGTAGATGTGTTGCCCGGTGAACTTGACCGCCATGCGCGGACGTTCCGTGGTGCCCACCACCTTCTTCCGAATACGGAAGCGGCGGAGTTTGGCGAGACGTTGCTTGGTCTGAATATTCATGGATCGGCGGGAAAGGCGCGCGTGACGCTATCCCCAACGGGTTACTGTACGGTCTTGCCTTCCTTGCGCCGAACCTGTTCACCGACGTATCGGACACCCTTGCCCTTATAGGGCTCAGGCGGGTAAAAGGATCGGATTTCGGCGGCGATACGACCGACCAACTGGCGGTCGGGTCCCTCGATGCTGATCTTGGTGTTTTCCTCCACCGTGACCTTGATCTGGTCAGGAATGGGGTAGTTGATCGGGTGGGAGTAGCCCAGGCTCAGGTTCAACACCTTGCCTTGGAGCGCGGCCTTGAAGCCAACGCCCTGGATCTCGAGCTTCTTGCTGAAACCATCCACAACACCCTTGACCATGTTGTTCAACACGGCCCGGGCCAGGCCGTGATACGCCTTGGCCTGCGCGGTATCGTTCGGCCGCTTGACGATGATATTGCTATCCTTCACCTCAACCGTGGTCAGGGAGGGGAGAATGAATTCGAGACGCCCCTTGGGGCCTTCCACCTTCACGAAGCCTGCCCCGACGTCAACTTTGACTTTGGCGGGAATGGCGACCGGCAATTTTCCGATACGGGACATAGTACGGGTCCTTTCAGGCTACCAGATGGAGCACAAGAGTTCGCCGCCCAGATTACGCTTCCGCGCTTCGCGATCGGTAACGATCCCGGAAGAAGTGGAAAGAACGACAACCCCAAGGCCACCGCGCACCTTCGGGATTTCAGTCGATCGCGCATACACCCGGCGGCCCGGAGTGCTCATGCGGCGGAGACCTTCGAGAACCGTCTTCTTCCCTGCGTAGCGCAGTTTGAGACGGATCTGCTTTTTGGTCGTCCCCTCGACGGAAACCTCCGTCAGGTAGCCTTCGTTCTTCAAAACCTGGGCAAGGCTCTCCTTGAGCTGGGAATGAGGAACCAAGACATCGGGGTGCTGCGCGCGAGCGGCATTCCGCAGGCGGCAGAGGAGATCGGAAATGGGATCGCTAAACATACGATTACCAGCTCGCTTTCGTGACACCCGGGATCAGGCCGTTGAGAGCCATTTCGCGGAACGTGATACGCGAAACACCAAACTTACGGATATAACTCCGGCGGCGCCCGCTCAATTTGCAACGATTCGTCAAACGCACTGGGCTGGCATCGCGGGGCAGCTTTGCCAACCCCTCGTAGTCACCCTTCGCCTTGAGTTCGGCCCGCTTGGCGGCGAACTTTGCCACCACGGCTCGTTTGCGCTTATCGCGCTCCATCCAGGATTTCTTGGCCATACGATCTCGGGTCGGTCTTGAAGTCGTTTCAGCGGTCCGCGAAGGGCATTCCCATCATCTTCAGGAGATCACGCGCATCGTCATCGGATTCCGCCGATGTCACGATGGTGATATCCATGCCTTGGTGCCGCTTGATTTTATCCAAATCAATCTCAGGGAAGATCGTCTGGTCATTCACACCCAGGGTGTAATTGCCGCGTCCGTCGAAATGCCGCGGATTGAGTCCACGGAAGTCGCGGATGCGCGGAAGGGCGGTGGCAACCAAACGGTCGAAGAACTCGTACATGCGGTCGCGCCGAAGGGTCACGCGGCAACCGACCGCCTGGCCTTTGCGAAGTTTGAAGTTCGCGACGCTTTTCTTGGCCTTGTTGATCACCGGCTTCTGACCGCTGATGGCCGTGAGATCCTTGGCAGCGTCATCCACGGCGACCTTCTCCAACTGGCAACTCACGCCCATGTTGATGACGATCTTCTCCATCTGGGGGACTTGATGGAGATTGGCGAACCGTCCATTGCCCAAAAGGGCCGGGCGGACCTCGTTGATGTACTTATCGTAAAGACGGGACTTCATGGTGGGCTCCTCAGGCCTTGGTTTCGGCGCTTTGGCCGGTGCGGCGCGTCTCAAAACGAGTCGCCAGCATGACATTCGATGCGTGCAAAGTTCCCTCGCGCTCGACAATTGCGCCTTGGGGATGCCTTTGCGATTTGCGGGTGTGACGCTTCACAATGCGCACCCCCTCGACAACAACCCGGCCCGCCTTGGGCAGGATAGCCAGGATCTTTCCGCGCTTGCCGCGTTCGGATCCGGAAATCACGACGACTTCGTCGCCCTTTTTCACATGCAATCGGGAACTCATGGCTTTCAGACAACCTCCGGCGCGAGGGAAATGATCTTCATGAACCGCTTTTCGCGCAATTCGCGCGCCACGGGTCCGAAAATGCGTGTGCCTCGGGGATTGTTTTCCTTATCGATGATCACCACCGCGTTGGAATCAAAGCGGAGGTACGAGCCGTCGTTGCGGCGGATCGCCTTGCGCGAACGCACGATCACGGCATTAACGACCTCGCTTTTCTTGACGGTGCCGTCGGGCGCCGCCTCTTTAATGTGGACCTTGATCACGTCGCCAACGGCGGCGTAACGCTGGTTTCGGCCGAGCACGCCGATGCAGGCCGCCCGGCGGGCACCGGTGTTGTCGGCAACGTCAAATATGGAGCGAACCTGGAACATGGCGTCTTGCGATTAGCTTGCCGCGACTGCGGCGATGGCAGGGGCTTTTTGAACGACTTCAACGAGCGTCCAGCGCTTGAGCCTCGACAAGGGTCGAGTCTCACGAATCCGAACAGTATCGCCAACCGAGGCCTGTTCGGATTCGTCGTGCGCATAGTGCTTGCTGTAGCGCGTCACGATCTTCTTGAAGCGGGGATGGGCGACGCGCCGCTCAACGCGGACGACAATCGTCTTGGTCATCTTGTCGGAGATGACTTCGCCGGTGCGTTCCTTTTGGACGCGCGTGGTCTGGGGAGTATCCGTCATACGGCGGCAGTGGGTGTGTTGCGGCGTTGGGAGATGGCGGTTTCGACGCGCGCAATATCTTTGCGCAGCACGCGCAGCCGCGCGGTCTTCTCCAACTGAGCGGTGGCTTTCTGGAGGCGCAGGTTGAACAACTCGCGCCGCAGGTCGGACGAGCGTGCGCTCAGCTCCTGCACAGTGAGATCTTTTAGTTCCGCGAACTTCATGGCTTGGTCGTCGTCAGGCGAGGTGATGGCGGGAGACGAAGCGAGTGCGAATCGGCAGCTTGGTGGCCGCGAGTCGCATGGCTTCCCGAGCCAGAGCCTCAGGAATGCCGTCGACTTCGAAAAGGATGGTCGCCGGCTTGATCACCGCGACCCACGATTCGACGCCGCCCTTGCCGGTACCCATTCGCACTTCAAGGGGTTTCTTCGTGTAGGATTTATCCGGGAAGATGCGAATCCACATCTTACCCCGGCGCTTCATGTGACGCGTGATGGCGACGCGAGCAGCCTCGATCTGCTTCGTGTCCATCCAGCAGCGCTCCAACGCCTGCAATCCGTATTCGCCAAAGGCGACCGCATTGCATCGTGTGGCGATGCCCGCGCGGTTTCCGCGCTGCATCTTCCGGTACTTCACCCGTGCGGGCATCAACGCCATAAGACTGGTATCTCCTCGTGCTCGATTACGGGTTTATTCAGATCTTCGCCCCGGCCGAAGATGTTATACCCACGGCGGGCATCGGCGCCGCAGCCGGAGCGCCCGGCGGGCGCTGCTTCTCGGGTTTCCTCTCCCCGCGGCAGATCCAACACTTCACACCCAGCTTGCCATAAACGGTCCGAGCCTCGGCAAAGCCGTACTCGATATTGGCGCGCAACGTATGCAGCGGGACCCGTCCTTGATGGTAGGTCTCAACCCGGGCCAGTTCGGCACCACCCAGACGCCCGGCGCAGCGGAGCTTGATGCCTTCGGCACCCATATCCATGGCCAGTTGCAGCGCCTTCTTCATCGCCCGGCGAAACGAGATCCGCCGTTCCAATTGAAGGGCCACATTCTCGGCGACCAACTGAGCGTCGATCTCGGGCTGTTTGACTTCCTGGATTTCGACGTAGACGTCCTTGCCGGTCATCTTGCTGAGGTCCTCCTTGATCTTGTCGATCTCAGAGCCCTTCCGCCCAATGACGACGCCGGGACGTGCGGTAAAAATCGTGATGCGGCAGCGATTCGCGGCACGCTCAATCGAGATGCGCGGGACCGAGGCGGTCTCGAGCCGGCGCTTCAGCAGGCGGCGGATATCGGCATCCTCGACGAGGAGCCGTCCGAATTCCTTCTTGCCGGCGAACCACTTGGACTGCCAGTCCTTGGTGACGGCAACCCGCAAACCGACGGGATTGGTTTTTTGACCCATAAGGTACGCGCCCTATTCGTCGCTCAAAACGATGGTGATATTGCAGCTTCGCTTCAGAATCGGCCCCGCGGAACCGCGTGCCTTCGGAATGAAGCGTTTGATCGTCCGCCCAGTCCCGGTGAGGGCGGCTTTGACCCGAAGGGTTTCGGCCTTCAAGTTGTTGTTGTTTTCCGCATTGGCGATCGCCGATTTCAATGTCTTGGCAACCCAGAAGGCGGACTTCCGCGGAACCGCGGCCAGGATGGCCTGCGCTTGAAGCGCGTTGAGACCGTGGATCTGCCGGGTGACCTCGCGCATTTTTTGCGCGGACATGCGGATATTCCGGGTGATAGCTCGTACTTCCATGGCTACTTGGCCTCCGCTTTCGCGGTGTGCGCACCGTGTTTCTTGAACGTGCGGGTCAATGAGAACTCGCCCAGCCGGTGGCCGACCATGTTCTCCGTGACAAACACGGCGTTGAAGATTTTCCCATTGTGAACCTGGACCGTGTGGCCGACGAACTCCGGCGTGATCATCGATCGCCGAGACCACGTCTTGATGGGCTTTTTCTGCCCGGCAGTGTTCATCTTCCGCACCTTGTCCAAAAGGTGGGAGTCCACAAACGGACCTTTTCTGATTGAGCGTCCCATGACCGGTCGGAGTTAGTTGAGCGTTACTTCAGCTTGGGGGTGCGGCCATCGCGGCGGACCACGATAAACCGGTCGGAAGGCTTCGATTTCTTCCGCGTCTTGAATCCCTTGGCGAGAACACCCCACGGGGAGGTCAGCTGTTGCCACCCGCCACCGCCCTTCGACTTGCCCTGACCGCCACCGTTGGGATGGTCGACAGGATTCCGCGCCATACCACGCGTAATCGGGCGAACACCAATCCATCGGGAACGACCTGCTTTGCCGAGGAGAATGTTTTCGTGCTCGAGATTGCCCACCTGACCAATCGTGGCCTGGCAGATCTCGTTGATTCGACGGATTTCACCCGACGGGAGCCGAACCTGGGCGAATCCACCGTCTCGGGACATCAGGGTTGCGGCGCCACCGGCTGCACGAACCACTTGAGCCCCACGACCCGGCGTCAATTCAAGACCGTGAATCGGCATGCCGATCGGAATATTTTTCAGGGGAAGGCAATTCCCCACTTCAGGAGCCGCGTCGCCCCCATTGCGCACCTTCTGCCCGACTTGCAGGCCATTCGGGGCAATGATGTAGCGCTTCTCGCCGTCCGCGTATTTCAGGAGAGCGATACGGGCCGAGCGGCACGGATCGTACTCAATGGCCTCGACCGTTGCGTCCATGCCGGTCTTGCGCCGCTTGAAATCCACCAAACGGATCTTCTGCTTGTGTCCACCGCCAATGCCACGGGCTGTGACCCGTCCGTGTGCATTTCGGCCACCCGTCTTCTTCCGGATGACGACCAGCGACTTCTCCGGCTTGCTCTTGGTGATCTCCGCGAAGGAGGAAACCGTGAGAAAGCGGCGCGATGGGGTAAGAGGTCTGTACGTTTTGACCGGCATAGGATCAGGTCAGCTGAATTTTGTCGCCCTCTTTCAAGGTCAGGATCGCCTTCTTCCAGCTCGGATCCCGACCGGCGGCTGCCGTCGATTGGCGACGGAGTTTGCCATGGATTCTCTGGGTGTTGACCTTGAGGACTTTTACGGAGAACAGCTGTTCGACGGCCTGCCGGATCTGAACTTTGCTCGCACGACGATCAGCGACGACCGTGTACTGGTTGAGATCGGCGGCTTGGGCTGTTCCTTTTTCGGTCAACCGCACCGTCTTGACGACGTCGTAAATATTCATGCGCCCTCCTTCACTCCGAGACGTGCTTCGAGTTTTCGGAACGCGTCTTCAGTGAAGATGATTTTGTCCGGCCAAAGCACCTGGTAGGTGTTCAAATCCTCGCCGGTCGTAATCTTGAGGTCCGGAATATTTCCGGAAGCCAGGCGAAGATTCTTGTCCTGGCCTGCCACAATCAAGAGCGAGCCACCCAGGACATTCAGCGGTTGAACCGCCTTGATGAACGACTTGGTCTTCGGGGTTTCCAGCTTCAGATCATTCACGATCACGATATCGCCACTCTTCAGGCGTTCGCTGACCGCTTTGCGCAGAGCCAACTTCTTGACCTTGCCGTTGATCTTAATGCTGAAGTCGTGCGGGCGCGGCCCGAACACGACGCCACCACCGACAAAGAGCGGCGACTGGAACGATCCGGCGCGGGCTCGACCGGTGCCCTTTTGGCGCCACGGCTTTTTGTTGGTGCCGACAACTTCCCCGGCGGTCTTCGCCGAGCGCGTCCCCTGCCGACGAGCGGCAAGATGGGCCACGACGGTGTCCTTCACCGCCTGAGTGCCGCGGGCATTTTCGATGACGTCGAACGCCACCGCCCTTTCGGACACCTTATTACCTTGGAGATCGGAAATCTGAATATTCACGCGGGGTTCTCCGGTTTACTTCTTCGCCGCGGCCTTCGGGAGTTTCTTGGCCTCGCGGATGATGACGAATTCACCGGCTGCGCCGGGAATAGCCCCCTTGATGAGCAGCAGCTGGTCAGCCTCGATCACCTTGACCACCAACAAATTCTGGGTCGTGCGCTGCACCTGCCCCATATGTCCGGGCATCTTCATGCCACGCATGACCGTACCGGGGAACAGGCGCTGACCGATGGCTCCAGATCGGCGGTGCCAACCTTTGGCGCCGTGGGTACTGTCACCACCACGGAAACCGTGGCGTTTCACAACACCTTCGAAGCCGCGTCCCTTGGTCACGCCGATGGCATCGATGTAGTCACCTTCCGCAAAGATGGTGACTCCAACTTGGTCTCCGGGCTTCACGTCCAGAGTGAAGTTACGGAACTCCCTCAGTTTCCGCACCGCGGGAACCTTGGATTTTCCGAGGTGACCCACAGCGGCTTTGGCGAGCCGGCTTTCCTTCTGAGGTCCGAAGCCGAGCTGGACGGCATCATAGCCATCCGAAGCCACCGTCTTCTTTTGGACGACGAAGTTGGGTCCTGCCTGGACTACCGTCACAGGGATGGCAGCCCCGCTCGCGTCATAGACGCGCGTCTGCCCGAGCTTTTTGCCGATTAGGCCAATCATGGTAGGGCGAGGCTAGATTTTGATGGTGATGTCCACACCGGCCGGCAGGTTGAGCTTTTTGAGCTCATCCACCGTCTTTGCGGTCGGCCCGATAATATCGAGCAGGCGCTTGTGAGTCCGCATTTCGAAAGTCTCCTGGGACTTTTTATCGACGTGCGGCGAACGTCCCACCGTGAATCGTTCGATCTTGGTGGGTAGCGGTATGGGACCGGCCACTCGGGCGCCGGAGCGTTTCACCGTTTCGACGATGTCCGCGACGGACTGGTCGATGATCCGGTGATCAAACGCCTTAAGACGGATGCGAATTCGTTGTCCAGACATGTTGACCCTCCGTGTCAGCTTCGGGCGGCCGGTTTACTCTTGGCCGACTCCAGAATGGTGGCGGCAACACTTGCCGGCACCGGCTCGAAATGGGACGGCTCCATAGAATAGGCCGCACGCCCCTTGGATAGTGACCGAACCGCCGTTGCGTAACCGAACATTTCCGCAAGTGGAACGTCGGCCCGCAGGATGGTCGCATCGCTTTTGTTTTCGATTGCCACGATCTTGCCTCGGCGCCGGTTGAGATCACCCAGGATATCTCCCTGGTACTCATCCGGGGTTGTCACCTCGACCTTCATAATCGGTTCGAGGATGATTCCATTGGCTTTCCGGACGGCGTCCTTCAATGCGAAGATACCCGCCATCTTGAAAGCCAGCTCCGACGAGTCGACCTCGTGGAAGCTGCCGTAAGTCACTGCCACCTTGATGTCGACCATCGGGTACCCGGCAACCACGCCGCCCTTGATGGCTTCCTCGATGCCGTCGATCACGGCCGGGACGTATTCCTTGGGAATGACGCCGCCGACAATTTTGTTCTCGATTTCGACACCCTTGCCGCGCTCGTTGGGCGCGATCTGGACGACGGCGTGACCGTATTGGCCACGACCGCCGGACTGGCGAATAAATTTTCCCTCACCCTCGGAGGACAGCGTGATCGTCTCGCGATACGCGATTTGGGGCGCACCGGCGCTCGCCTCAACCTTGAACTCGCGAAGCAACCGATCGCGAATGATCTCTAGATGGAGCTCACCCATTCCCGCGATGATCAGCTGACCCGTCTCCTCGTTGGTGAAGCAACGGAAGGTCGGATCCTCTTCGGCGAGGCGCTGCAATCCCGTCGACATCTTGTCACGGTCCGCCTTGCTCTTCGGTTCGACGGCCATCGAAATGACCGGCTCCGGGAACGTCGGCGGTTCAAGCAGCACTTCCTCGGATTCGTCACACAACGTATCGCCCGTTGTGATATTCCGAAGACCGACCAGGGCCGCGATGTCACCGCTATACACGGTTTCCACGTCCAGCCGCTTGTCAGCCTGAATCATCATCACCCGGGAGACACGTTCGCGCTTGCGGGTGCGGGGATTGTAAATGTTGTCGCCCTTGGAAAGCTTGCCACGATAGACGCGGAAGAAAACCAGCTTGCCGACAAAGGGGTCTGTCCAGAGCTTGAAAGCAAGGGAGCAGAACTTCGCGCGGTCATCCGGTCCCACGGTTACGCGTTCACCAGCGCCGCCGGGCAAATCGCCCTGCATCGGCTCGGTATCCAAGGGGGACGGAAGGTAATCGATCACCGCGTCAACCAGAGGCTGAACACCCTTCTTTTTGAAAGCCGATCCACAGAGGACCGGGATGAACCTGATTTGGCAGGTGAGATGGCGAATGGCCTTCTTAAGAACGTCGGCCGGAATCGGCTTCTCGTTCAGAACATAGTCGGCGATCCCATCATCACGGTCGGCAACGGCGTTGACCAATTCTTCATAGCCTTGGTCGGCCGCATCCTTGAGATCCGCGGGAATCTCCGTGACCGAATAGCGAAGCCCGGCTTCGTCGGTTTCGTCGTAAACAATCGCCTTTTTGCTGATGAGGTCGATGACACCCTTCAGGCCGTCTTCTTTGCCAATGGGGAGAACAACGGGGTAAGCATAGGCGTTCAGCTTTTTCCGCATCTCCGCGACCGCGTTTTCGAAGTTGGCCCCGATACGGTCCATCTTGTTGACGAACGCGATCCGAGGGACTTGATACTTGGTTGCCTGGCGCCAGACGGTTTCCGACTGAGGCTGGACACCGGCCACCCCACAGAACACCGCGACCGCGCCATCCAACACCCGCATCGAACGTTCGACTTCGGCGGTGAAGTCCACGTGACCCGGGGTGTCGATGATGTTGACGCGATGCGCAACCCCCTTGAACAGCTTATCGATCCCGTCGTCCTTCTGGGTCCAGTAGCAGGTGGTGGCGGCGGACGTGATCGTGATTCCACGCTCACGTTCCTGCTCCATCCAGTCCGTTACCGTGTTGCCATCATCGACATCACCCATCTTATGGATGAGTCCGGTGTAAAACAGAATACGCTCCGTCGTCGTCGTCTTGCCCGCATCAATATGCGCCGCGATGCCGATGTTTCGGGTACGCTCAAGGGAGTACTGCCGATCCGGCGAATTCAACGCTTTGGTGTCCGTGGCGTCAGCGCTCATCGAGTTGGGTACGGAGAGGGGGATGGAGACGATGGAGGAATGAGGTTTAAGCGCGCAGACTCCTACCAGCGGAAGTGGGCGAACGCCTTATTGGCCTGAGCCATCTTATGCACTTCGTCACGCTTTCGGATGGCGTTCCCCTGACCCTGGTACGCATCCATGATTTCACTGGCGAGCGCGTCCTGAAGCGGAACACCTTTGCGGCCATCCGCGAAGTCCACCAGCCATCGAACAGCCAGCGACGCCTGACGATCCGAGGAAACCTCAAGAGG
>Ga0075182_10031899_pt1 | contig 10330 bp, 20 predicted proteins | sample JI102314A1RNA_FD_77317 | JGI IMG/M metagenome (GOLD analysis project Ga0075182, IMG submission 77317) | Wastewater effluent complex algal communities from Wisconsin, to seasonally profile nutrient transformation and Carbon sequestration -... | ecosystem: Engineered > WWTP > Effluent > Algae...
CTGTTAATCTTAAATTATTGACTGTTTATATAAGTTTTAATTAATTGACGACTTTGCATCGCCATTATGACGCTACTGCAATAACAGTTAACGAATAACTTTCTGTTGATGACGACGCTCCACTTCGCGTTTGATGAGCAAAAACTCCCGGCTGCTTTGTCCGGCAATGGATTTATTTTCTTCAGCCCGACGAAACAAATAAGGCATTACCGACTCCACGGGTCCATAAGGCACATATTTAGCTACGTTATAGCCTGCATTTGCTAAGTTATAAGAGATATTATATTTCTCATAAATAGCTTTTATTGATTTGGTAACTTAAGTCTTACAGAGACTGTTTATATTTTTGCCAAAATTCCCCTGCAAATAAATTTACAAGAATCTTTATGGAATTTATATTTTTTCAGAAGAAATATTACGGACAGTTATCTGCTATAATCCAGAGAATTTTATTCTTATAATTTTATTAATTTAGAAAATTATAGCTATTGCGTAAGTTGTTTTTTTTAAGGATTTTTAGCAAGGCTTTCCGAATTTTTCAGGCCAGTGACTTTTACTTACACAATAGGTTTATTATAAGAATTTTTTCTTTATGAATTTTGATATAGTAAATTATAATTTATTTTTTATTTATAATTCTCTGCTCTAAGTATTTTTGATAAAAAACTAGTTACATAAAGCTTTTAATCTTACAGCTAGTCTACTAATTTTTCTTGAAGCCGAATTCTTTTTTATTATTTTTTTTGAAACTCCTCTCATAATCTCAGACTGAGCTACCACAAAAGCCTTCTGAGCAACGTCTTTATCTCCAGATTTCACCGAATTTTCAAATTTTTTGATAAAAGTTCTAATTCTACTTATACGACTTCTATTTATAGCAGTTTTAGTTTGAGTTTGCCTAATAGCTTTTTTAGCGGATGCATGATTTGCCATAATATAACTTTTCTATTCTTATTCTTGTTCTAGATTATTATTTGTTTTATCTTGGAATGGAAAACCTTTAGCCTCTACATTTCTATCAACAAGTTCAATGTAAGCTATAGGAGACATATCGCCATATCGGTTCCCTACCTTGATTATTCTCGTGTAACCACCAGGTCTATCTTGATACCTCGGAGCAATTACTGACATTAATTTTTCGACACAGTCAGCATCCTTGACTCTAGAAATTAATAGCCTACGCGTAGCCAAAGTATTTTTAGCTGCTTTAGTAATTAACTTTTCCACATGAGGTCTAAGAGCTTTTGCTTTAGGCAAGGTAGTTTTAATTTGCTCATTCATTATCAATGAAACTACCATATTAGAAAGCATAGCTTTTCTATGGGAACTGGTTCTATTAAATTTTTTTTGTTTTATTTTATGGTTCATAATAAAATAACTAATACTTAGTTTTGGAGTATTTAGAGATATGATTTTTTATAAAAATCAATAAGGTTCTTCGTGCTCTTTTGCAAGAGATTCTACATTTTCTGGCGGCCAACCAGGTATTTCCATACCAAATCTTAAACCAAATTTAGATAATATTTCTTTTATTTCGTTCAAAGATTTCCTACCAAAATTTTGCGTTCTAAGCATTTCAGCTTCAGTTTTGATAACAAGATCTCCTATATAAACTATATTGTCATTCTGCAAGCAATTCATGGAACGTACTGACAATTCTAAATGAGTGACTTTCTTTAACAATACTGGATTAAACTTTAATTCTTCTTTTTTATCAACAATTTCCTCATTTTCTTCTTCAAAATTGATAAATAATTGAAGTTGATCCTGAATTATCCTTGCTGCTAGTCCAACAGCCATTTCAGGCGAAATTGAACCATCGGTCTCTATTTCCAAGGTTAATTTGTCATAATCAGTTATTTGTCCTACCCTTGTATCTTCAACTTTGTAAGATACTTTTTTAACTGGACTAAATATTGCATCTATAGCTATAACATCTATCGGAGCTTCCTTATCTTTTTGGCTAGAAGCTGGAACATATCCTTTACCTATCTCACAAGTCAAATCTATTTCTAGTTCAGAATCTTTAGATAAAGTACATATGTAATGATTTGGATTTAAGATTTCTACATCAGAAGTAGTCTGTATACTAGAAGCTGTAACTGGTCCTGGACCTTTGGCTCTTAGCTTTACAATTCTCTTATCTGAAGTATTCATTTTTACATCGACCCCTTTTAAATTCAGAACCAAGTCTACTATATCCTCTTTTACACCTTCTTTTGCTGAAAACTCATGCACTACACCTGATGTTCGAAGAGAAGTTATCGCTCCTCCTTGCAAAGAAGATAACAACACTCTTCTTAAAGAATTTCCTAGAGTCAGACCGAACCCTCTTTCTAAAGGCGATATGACTATAGTTGCTGTTTTCTCGTCTTCAGACAAGTGTTCACAAATTATTTTTGAAGGTTTAATAAGAGTGTTCCAGTTTTTATTTAATAATAATGACATCAAAACCTCTCTAAACTCTTCTTCTTTTTGGCGCCCTTACCCCATTATGCGGCACAGGAGAAACGTCTGTAATAGTAGTAACCACGAAACGTCCACAAATTGCTCTAAGGGCCGATTCTCTTTGAGGACCAGGTCCTTTTACAACGATAGAAACTGTATTCATTCCGTGTTCTTTAGCTAATTCTGAAGCTTTATCAACAGTAATCTGGGCAGCGTAAGGAGTAGCTTTTTTAGCTCCTTTAAATCCATTTGCTCCAGAAGAAGAGAAAGACAATATATTACCTTGAACATCTGAAAATGCAACTATTGTGTTATTGAAAGTTGCCTTAATGTGAACTACACCTAGATTAATATTTTTTTTCTTTTTTTTAGTTTTGCTACTATAGGAGCTCATAGTTATTTACCCATCACAAATTATTGGCAATTATTTATTTGTTATTTCTTTTTACCAGCTATTGGCACAGCTTTTCCTTTTCTAGTTCTAGCATTAGAATGTGTATTTTGTCCTCTAACAGGCAATCTTTTTATATGTCTTAGACCTTGATAACAACGTATGTCTTTTTTCTTTTTTATATTCAAAGTTATTTCTCTTCTAAGATCACCTTCAACTTGAACATTTTTTTCTATGTAAGAACGAATTTCTATTAGTTCTTGATCTGTCAAATCTTTGACTTTTTTCTCAGATGGTATCTTGAGTGCTGAACATATATTATCAGCAACAGTTTTACCTATACCAAAAACGTATGTAAGGCTTATTATAACTCTTTTATTATCTGGTATGTTTACACCTGCAATTCTTGCCACAAAATATCTCCTAAAACTAAAAACACTTATACACAAAGCAACAAAACTTCTCGCGAACAATTGAGACTACAATTTTATGCTATTTTTGCACATAATACACAAAAGCCGATGATATAAAAATATTCAGAAATGTCAAACTCTTTTTACAATAGATAACAAACTAGCATAAACTTCGTATTTACTTTTACTAGCATCTACTTCGAACAACTTATTTTTACTTTTATAGTATTCTACTAGAGGCATGGTTTCTAGTTTATATTCTTGCAATCTTTTTCTTATAGTATTTTCATCATCATCAAAGCGATATATGAAATCTTTGCTACCACAATCATCACATAGGTCTTTGACAGTTGGTTCATCAAAAAATCTGTTATATATTCTACCACAACTTAAACAGCTAAATCTTCCTGTAATTCTCTTTATGGATAACTCATCTGAGACAGAAAAATATACCACAACTACATCATCAGTAATATTTTCTATAAAATACTCAGCTTGTTGCAAATTTCTTGGATACCCATCTAATATACAACCATTTTTGCACTCATTAGATAACAAATATTTTTTTACTATCTTATTTACTAAATCTGAAGGAACTAACTTTCCTTCTTTCATATAAAATTTTAATAGCTCAACATCTTCAGAAGAAGTTTCAACTATTTTTCTTAAAATTTCTCCAGTTGATATATGAGGTATCAACATTTCTTTTGAGAGCATAGCACCTTGCGTTCCTTTACCAGAACCAGGCCCTCCTAGAAAAAGTATTATTTTTGTTATCATTTATTTAAGTTTCATTTTCTTTACTAGTCCATCATACTTTGAACTAAATAAATAAGTTTGAATTTGAGTAAATGTATCCAAAACAACATTCACTACTATTAAGAAACTAGTACCACCTAAAGAAAACGAAATTGAATACTGACTCATTATTATCTCAGGAACTACACATACAACAGATAAGTAACAAGATCCAACTACTGTCAATCTAGTTAGAAGATAATCAAAGTACTCCGAGGTACTTTTTCCAGGGCGGCGTCCTGGTATATAAGCTCCGTGCTTCTTTAAATTTTTTGAAGTTTCATCAGAGTTAAATACCACAGCAGTATAAAAAAAGCTGAAAAAGATTATCATTACCACAAATAAGATAATAAATAATGGCTTACCGTGACTTAAGTGATGCGAAATGAAAGCTAATACCCCATCTGAATTTCCTGAAAATCCCGCTATAGTTGCAGGGAAAAGTAGCAAAGAACTAGCAAAAATGGGGGGTATCACCCCTGAGGTGTTAAGCTTTAAAGGTATATATGTAGAATCACCACCATAAATCTTATTTCCTATCTGACGCTTAGGATATTGTACAAGAACTTTCCTCTGTGCCCTTTCAAAGAAAATTATCAAAGAAATCATAGAAAGTATAAATACACAAATAAGCAAAACAAATAATCCTGAAACCACACCCTTTCTAGAGAGTTCAAAAACGCTTATGGTAGCACTAGGCAACCCAGACACTATACCAACAAATATTATTAAAGAAGTTCCATTACCTATTCCTCTAGACGTTATTTGCTCACCTAACCACATTAGAAATATAGTGCCTACTACTAATGTTAAAATAGTAGAAAAAGTAAAGAGAGATTGATTTATTACAACTACTGGACCATAAGGGGTAACAGTAGAATGTAACCCGATTGAAAATCCATAAGCTTGAAAAGCCGCGAATAAAACAGTCAGATACCTAGAAATCTGACTTAGCTTTTTTCTACCAATTTCACCATCTTTTTTCAAATTTTCTAGGGGCTTGTAAGCTATTGTCATTAACTGGACTACTATCGATGCTGTAATATAAGGCATGATTGCAAGAGCAAAAACAGACATCCTCCCTAAAGATCCTCCAGAAAGCATATTAAACATACCTAGTATGCCCCCTTCATTCTGAGAAGAGAGAAACTGTAATGCAACTCCATTTATACCAGGAACTGGTATAAATGCACCTATTCTACAAACTACTAGTAGCAATAATGTAAATATGATTCTATTAGTTAGATCTGACTTAGATGTATTCATTTACAATATATTTCTAACTAGGATTGAATAATCTTACCACCAGCTTCTTCAACTATTTTCATAGCTTTCTGAGAATAAGAATCTAAATTCACTGTTAAAGGACGAGACAATTTATCACCTTTACTTAACAATTTTACAGGTTGATTTAATTTTTTTATCAATTTTAATTTGAGAAGTAAATCTTTATCTACAGTATTATCGATTAATGAATTAGAAATCATATACTGCAAATCCGATATGGTAATCAAGGAATATTCAACAGATTTATTTGAATTAAAACCTCTTTTAGGCAATTTTTTGAAAAGAGGGGTCTGCTCATTGGCATTTTTAGTTGAAACTCCAGAGCGGGACTTTTGACCCTTAGTACCTCTGCCACAAGTCTTACCCTTACCAGTACCTATTCCTCTACCTACTCTTTTTCTGCTTTTTTTAGCTCCTTCTAAGTTAAAAAGAATATTTAAACTCATCTTTTTTTTACCATCAATTAATTAAATTCCTCTAGTAAAGCTAAATGCTGTACCTTTCTAAACATGCCTCTGATAGCAGGAGTATCATTAAGTATTTTCACCTTACCAATTTTACCTAGACCTAAACCTATCAAAACTTTTTCGTGCTTATTATCTTTACCTATAACACTTCTAATCTGAGTTAATTTTAACTTCTTACTCATAATCAACTCCTTCTATATTTTCCAATACATCATTTTTAAGATCTTTCTGAGTATCTTGATTAGATGACTTACCTAAAACATGCAATACAGACTTACCACGACGAATGGCAACACTTTTAGGCGAAGATAATTTTTTTAATGCATTCATAGTCGCATCTATCATAGAGTTGGGATTAGATGAACCTAATGACTTAGCTACTATATCTTCAACACCTAAACAATTCAGAATAGATCTCATCGGTCCACCAGCTATAACTCCTGTTCCAGGAGCTGCCCTTCTTAGCAAAACTTTAGCCGCTCCACTACGACCTACTACATCATGATGTATAGTTCTTCCCTTGTACAAAGGAACATACAACATCCTTTTTTTTGCGTCTTTCGAAGCTTTTAATCTAGCTTCTGCGACTTCCTTAGCCTTACCAGTTCCTTTACCGACACGTCCAGATTTGTCTCCAACTACCACTATCGCTGCAAAAGAAAAATTTCTTCCCCCTTCAACAACTTTAGTTACCCTGTTAACATCGACTAGATCTTCTATTACTGAATCAAATCCTTTATTTAAATTTTTTGACATCAAAACTATCCTTTAAAAACTTAATTTTTTTCTTGCCTCATCAGCAAAAGCTTTAATCACACCGTGATACTTGTAACCACCTTTATCAAAAACTACTTGCTTTATACCAAGTTCTACAGCTCTACTAGAAATTAACTGAGCAAGCTTTTCTGCCATAATTTTATTACAATTAGATTTATCTTTTTGCAATAAAGAACTCTCAAGAGTAGTAGCAGAAACAAGAGTTTTTGACTGAGAATCATCTATTATCTGAGCATATATATGCCTACCAGATTTATATATAGACAATCTGTTTCTGTCAGAAACCTGCTTTATTTTATATCTTATGCGATTTTTTCTTCTATCGAACTTGTATAGTTTACTATTAGCCATTTAAAACTAACCTCCTGCTAACCTAGCCTTTTTTACCTTCTTTTCTTATTATATATTCGCCTTTTTTCTTTATTCCTTTCCCTTTATAAGGCTCTGGAGGTCTTTGCGACTTTATAATAGATATAAACTGACCTAATTTTTCTTTGTCATATGACTCTATTTCTATCAAATCTTGTTTTGGAGTAGAAATTTTTATCCCTTCAGGAATTTCAATAACAGTATTATGACTCTTTCCTAGTGTTAGATTTAAATATTTTCCCAAAACAGAAGCCCTATAACCAACTCCTATTACTTCTAATTCTTCCTTGAAACCAGCATACACACCTTTTACCATGTTGTTTATGACATTCCTAGCAGTACCCCACATTTCCCTAGCCTTTGTGGTTTTATTCAAGGGAGTAACAACAATAGTATTGTCTACTACTGATAAATTTATATCACCAGAAAAAGTCTTTATCAGAGACTTTTCATTCTTACGAACTTTTATCATTAAATTTTCTATCTCTACAATAACTCCTTCAGGAATTATTATAGGCAATTTACCAACTCTAGACATTCAACAAACCTATCTAAAAAACTTTACAAATAACTTCTCCACCTACATTTAACTTCCTTGCCTGTTTATCAGAGATAATTCCTTTAGGCGTAGATATTATGTAAGTTCCCATACCATTATAGTACTCTGACAAGCTTGATATGCTAGAATAAACCCTTCTTCCAGGAGTTGATACTCTAGAAATCTCTAAAATAGCAGGACTACCATTGTTAGAATATTTTAATTCAATATTAATATCTCTATTAGTATCATTAACAGAATAAGCTTTCACGTACCCTTCCTCTAATAAAACATTAAGTATAGAAACTTTCATCTTAGAAAAAGGCGCTTTAACAAAAAGCAGCTTACTTTTTTGACCATTTTTTATTCTGGCAATCATATCAGCTATTGTATCTGACATTGACATATTATATTCCTCTCTTACCAACTTGCTCTTACAACACCAGATAACTTACCATCCGCAGCAAGCTCTCTAAACTTAATTCTGGATAGCCCCATCTTTCTACAATAAGCCCTAGGTCTTCCAGTTAGGGCGCATCTATTTCTCACTCTAATCTTACTAGAGTCTTTTGGAAGATCATTTAATTTCAAAATAAAAGCAAACCTATCCTCTAAAGACAGATTTTTATTATTTATTTTTTTCTTAAGATCAGCTCTCTTTGAAAAAAATTTCTGAGAAAGATTTTTTCTTTTATTATTTTTTTGTATACTACTAGTTTTTGCCATATGTTTTCCTTAATTGTAAAAAGGTAGTTGAAAACTACTCAACAAATATTTAGCTTCTTTATCAGTTTTAGCAGTAGTGACTATTGTTATGTCCATTCCCCTAACTTTGTCTACCTTATCGTAATTTATTTCAGGAAAAACTATCTGCTCTTTTAATCCGAAAGTAAAATTTCCTTTTCCATCAAAACTTTTTGCATTGAATCCCTTAAATTCTTTCACCCTGGGAAGGGCTACTATGAGTAAACGTTCTAAAAATTCATACGCTCTATCTTTGCGTAAAGTAACTTTACACCCTAATTTCATTCCTTCTCTTAATTTAAACGCTGCTATAGATTTTTTTGCAATTGTTATAACAGGTTTTTGACCAGAAATAGCAGCAAGATCTTCTAATGCATTGTTTATCATTTTAGAATCAGAAACAGCGTCACTAACTCCCATGTTAATAACTATTTTAACTATTTTGGGTATCTCATGAACATTCGTATAGCTAAATTCTTTTTTTAAAGATAAAACTATTTCCTCTCTGTATAAATCTTTCAATCTTTTTAACATAAGTTACCTTTTATCCTCTATAACTTTACCGCTAACTTTTGCAACACGAACTTTCTTTCCATCTTCAATGAACTTATAACCTACTTTCGTAGATAACAAACTTGATGGATCTAAAAGAGATAAATTAGAAATATGTATAGGCAATTCTTTTGAAATAATACCACCTTCAGATTCTTTGGTAGCTTTCATGTGCTTCTTAACTAGATTTATACCAGATACAATAGCCTTATTATCAGATGGTATAACTTTGAGTATACTACCTTCTTTGCCTTTGTCTTTACCAGTAATTATTTTTACCTTATCTCCTTTTTTTAATTTAATTTTAGGCATACTGTTAAATTACCTCCTCTGCCAAAGATACTATCTGCATAAAACCTTTTTCTCTTAATTCTCTTGAAACAGGACCAAAAACTCTAGTTCCTATCGGCTCTCTATTATTTTTATTTATTAAAACAATAGCATTTTCATCGAATTTTATAGTACTACCATCCTTACGTCTAACTTCTTTCTTAGTACGAACTATAACACCTCTTTGAACTTCTCCTTTTTTTATCTTTCCGCTAGGAATAGCAGATTTAATAGAAACAACTATTACATCTCCTAAATTTGCTATCATCCTTTTAGATCCGCCCAAAACTTTTATACACATCACTTCTTTTGCACCAGAATTATCTGCTACTTTTAAGCGTGTTTGCATTTGAATCATAATAACAACCAAATCGTTATAACTATTTACTGTCTGAATCCAACATAACCAACCATTTCTTAGTCTTAGAAATTGGCTTGGATTCGATAATTCTTACCTTGGCACCTAATTCACATTTATTACCAGGATCATGAGCAGCATATTTTTTGCTGGTCTTAACAATTTTTTTGTACAAAGGATGCATAAAGCGTCTCTCTACTTCTACTGAAACGGTAGAATCACTTTTATTACTCACAACTGTACCAACCAAAATTCTTCTTGGCATATCTAGCCTCCTAAACTATTTCTTCTTGTTAACTCAGTGTTTAAACGCGCAATAGATACCCTGGACTTACGAAATAAACTGGTATCAATCTTCTCACCAGAAAATAACCTAAATCTTAAATTAAACAATTCTTTTTTTAAAAATAAAATATCTTGTTTTATTTTTTCAACACTTTTTGAAGCAATCGCTTCAGAAGTGTAATCTTGATTTTTACTCATATCTTTTTACTATTTTCGTTTTTACAGGTAATTTAGCGCTAGCAAGCTCTAAAGCTCTGTGGGCAACAACCTCATCTACGCCATCGATCTCAAACATTATTCTGCCAGGAGAAACTCTAACTGCAAAGTATTCAGGGGACCCTTTACCTTTACCCATCCTAACTTCATTGGCTTCTTCGAAACAGGTAAATCAGGAAATATCCTTATCCAAAATTTTCCTATTCTTTTCATTTCTCTCACAGCAGCTCTTCTAGCTGCTTCTATTTGCCTCTGAGTAATTCTCTCAGAATCCATAGATTTTAAACCATATGTACCATAACTAACTAAAGTACCAGCTTTACATGTGGAAGAAACTCTACCTTTATGCGCTTTTCT
>Ga0075182_10070627_pt1 | contig 10283 bp, 18 predicted proteins | sample JI102314A1RNA_FD_77317 | JGI IMG/M metagenome (GOLD analysis project Ga0075182, IMG submission 77317) | Wastewater effluent complex algal communities from Wisconsin, to seasonally profile nutrient transformation and Carbon sequestration -... | ecosystem: Engineered > WWTP > Effluent > Algae...
CCCTTTAGTATTAGCCTCTTTCGTCTAAAGGTAGGACATCGCTCTTTCTAAGCGGTAATGCCGGTTCGAGTCCGACAAGAGGTGTTTGGATGTGTGGCTGAGTGGTTGAAGGTGTCTGTTTTGAAAGCAGGTGTGCATTTTGTACCACAGGTTCGAATCCTGTCGCATCCTTTTAGGTAGCATCATTACTTGCGATGCGTTTGTCTGCGGTAAATTTGATCTTTGACTTAATTAAAAATTGATCATAGCAATCTCGGTATAATTAAGAAATAAAAAAAATAATTGAATCTTTCATGGAGTCTACTTTTTTTGCAATTCGACCTATGTTTTCAGCGACTGAGCGTTTGGCTCTTTCGAAGTCTGCGTATGACAACTCTATTGCGGTAGTATTTCTACCTCGACGAAATAACCCGTTTCGATCTTTGGGTTTTTATAATATTTTTACTTTGGCAACACAGTTGTCGCAGTACGAGGCTCTTCGTAAGTTTGCGGAATTACATTCATTTCTACTGGTTGGTTGTTTTCTTGGCGGTTATATGACAACTCTTCAGTTTTCTCGTAGTGTAGCCTCATTTTCATTGCTTGGTTTTTATCCAAGTGGCCTTTGTCGTCTGTCATTTTTATTTCCCTTGCTAGTAGCCCTAAAACTTCTTTTTCCATTTTTTCGTTTAAAAAACACAACATGTCTACCATCAATCAACTAATTCGTTCTCCCCGGGTAAAAAAGTCAAGTTCAAGCATGATTAAAGCCCTTGGCGGTGCACCTTACAAGCGAGGTGTCTGTTTGAAGGTCCTAACAACAAAACCCAAGAAACCTAATTCGGCCATACGCAAAATCGCTAAAGTTATTCTTAGCAATAAAAGACGCATTACTGCGGCTATACCTGGGATTGGTCATAGTTTGCAAGAGCACGCAGCGGTTATTGTGAGGTCGGGCCGGGCTAATGATCTTCCTGGTGTTCGTTTTAAACTTGTGCGTGGCAAATTGGACTTTGCTTCGTATGAATCCTATGGTCGAAAACAAAAACGTTCAAAATATGGTGTTAAAAAAGGATAATAAATCGAATGTAGCCTTACTTGAGGGTAGTTTTTTTAGGGATGGCAAAAAACAGGCCGCTTCTAAGGCAATTTTGTCTGTCTTACGCGTATTAAAAAGAGAACGAAAACAGCCCGTTTCTTTGTTTTTGGATGCTGCTGTTACCAATTCTTACCCCTTCATTGTTATGCGTGCAAAAAAGATTGGCGGCTCTGTTTATCAGATTCCAGTTCATTTACATGAAGAAAAACAAAACAAGGTCGCTGTTAAGTGGCTTCTTACTAGTTGTGGTACTAAGCTTGGCAGTCGGCTGCTAGCTTTGCATAAGGAATTGGTTTCCGCAAGCAGCAATGAGGGGTGTGCAGCGCAAAAAAAAAAGTCTTTACACACACTTGCTGTCTCTAACAGGGCTTATATCAAGTACCTTTAGCATTTTCTTTATAAAAGAAAAACATGAAAAAACTTTCGTATGGTTTTCATTTTGCCACTGGGCGTAATCGTGGTTTAATTAGTTCTTATCATAGAGGTGGTGGTCATAAAAAGAAGCTTCGTGTTATTGATCGGTTTCGCTTTTTGTATGATGTCCCTGCTAAGGTACTTTCTATTGATTACGACCCTACGCGTTCCGCTCGTCTTGCGCTACTACTTTATACAAATGGTTTTGTTAGTTATGTTCCTGCTATTGAAGGTGTTTCAGTGGGCAGCTATGTGTGTTCCGTTGATTCTAGTGTTAACTCAGAGCGCAGTGAGTTAGGTTTAAGTTGCCCTTTACGCTTTGTAAAGACGGGTTTGCGTGTTTCGAATATTGAATTGTACCCTGGCTATGGTAGTACAGTTGTTCGAGCTTCTGGTGTTTTCGCTACCCTAATTCGTAAGTATGAGTCCGTTGCGCTTTTGAAGCTGTCATCTGGTGAGTTTCGCTTTTTTTCATTAGCGTCATTTTGTACTATAGGGGCTGTTTTGGAACCTACTCGTAGTCTAAGATCTTTTAAGGCGGGTTTTAACCGGTGGCATGGCTGGCGTCCTGTTGTTCGTGGACGTGCTATGAACCCAGTTGATCACCCCCATGGTGGTCGCACTAATGGGGGTATGACGCCCACAACACCTTGGGCGAGGGCGGTTAAGGGCCAAAAAACTTCACGGTCAGTCTCGTCGCTGCGTTTAAAGTCATTTCGTGTTTAACTATGGTTCTTCAGAAAAAAGCCTTTTTTCGTATTAAATCGGTGGATATTGGTAAAGTGTTCTCTGTCTCTAATGGAAAGACTTTTATTAGTTTTCCTGTTAGTGAACTCATGGTCGGTTTTCGGTTTGGTCAATTTGTATTGACAAAAAAATTAGGGTCGGCCATACATGTTAAAAAAACTCGAAAAGCTCAACAGAAAAAATCTACTAAATAAACCTCTATAATGGCGCGTATAACGAATTCGAATGTATTGCGTTTAGGTAGCTCTTTGACTTGGGAGGGCTCTTACTCGTTGAAGCACGCTTTGTTTTTGTTTAATTATATTCCTTATTTTCTTGAACGTTTCTTTTTTCACGGTGTTGACGAGGCCCTTAATAGCGCGGGCCCTTTGAGGGTCCACTATGCTAAAGGTGGTTTTATTGTTATTATAGAGATTTATAACTTGAGCCGACCCAAAACTCGCTCCAAATTTGGTGTGCAATTTAGGACGTTTGTTTTGGTCTTATTGGCGCGATTGCTTACACTAAGCGTAAACCAGCATTTTGTAAAGACTAAGCTGATTTTCTGTGTTAAGCCTTTGACTGATCTTGACGCCGTGTTTATCTTAAATTATTTCAAGCTTCGCATGCTTCAAAAATTTTCGGTTATGGAAACAATCAACAGCCTTCGCCGTTTACTTCTGCATGTACCAGGTCTCATTGGGTACAGAATTGATGTAACTGGACGCTATGCTCGCCAGCAACGTGCTGGTAAGCTGTCCGTGAAGAGGGGCGTAATTACCCTTTCGAAGCTTGATGTAAATATTACCCATGTTGCCGATTTTATTTTGTTAAAGCACGGTAAATGTGGTTTTAAGGTTTGGTTAAATCGGTTGCCTGGTTTTACAAAGGCCACAAGACTTTTTCAATATTAAATTTTTCGCTATGAACTTTCAAAAGTCTAAATATCGTAAAATGCATAAACCCCGTACACCTTGTACCCCCTTTGAACAAAAAAGGTTGTTACCACTTTATGGGGTGTATGCCCTTCGTGTTTTAAAAACCGCCAGGGTTAGTTTTAGTCAATTGGACTCTGCTAGACGCACCTTACGTAAGGTAATTAAAAAAAATGCCTTTTTATGGCAAGTAGCTTTTGCGGATCAACCAGTTACGTCTAAGCCTGCTGAAGTTCGTATGGGCAAGGGCAAAGGTGCTTTTTCTCACAATGTTGCTCTAGTCGTTTCAGGCTCTATTCTTTTTGAGCTTGGTGGACCTAATTTAACAGAGAAACTGGCTAAGCAAGCTTTTCTTCAAGCTACCTATAAACTTGGGCTACCTACTGAGTTTGTTCGTTATTCAGTTTAATTCTTTTTGATAATTTAGTTTTATTTAAACATGGTTTATGTTGGTTCTAGTCTTCAGGTTATTGACAATTCCGGGGCAAGGTTGGTAGAGTGTATAAAAGTTCTCGGTAATGGTCGGACTGTAGCTGTCGCAGGTTCTACTATTATCGTGGCTGTTAAACGTGTTAATCCTAAAAAACGCATTAAGAAGGGTGAAATCTACCGTGCCGTATTAGTTGCAACAAAAAAGTCTTCGCCGCGCTCAAATGGTTTCCAAGTTACTTTTGGTGCCAATTGTGCTGTTGTTGTAAGCAACAAGGATGTTCCACTTGGTACTCGGTTACTTGGACCTGTGATGCTGGATGTCCGTTCTCGTGGTTTGTTTAAAGTCGTATCTATGGCAACGCTGTCTATTTAGTTATGTTTTCTACTTATAGCTACTACTATTCAAATTTTTTACGTCGTGTTTTTTTGCAAAAACATACTAGTTGTCCACGTATATTGAACATTACTTTACAGATCTCTCAGTCCCAGTTATTAACAGTTGAGGATAGTGAGATTACAAATAGTTTGGTGGCACTAGAGTTGTTATCGGGGCAGAAAGCCTACCTTGCCAAAAGTGGCTCTCGCTTTGTTGGAACGTCTAAGAAGTCTTTTTTTCTTGCTGATGTTAGTTTACGAAAAACACGCTTTTTTGCGGTTCTTGAAGTTTTAGCGCTTTTTTTGTTGCCGAACTTGCAACGACGCCTTGGGCTTTTTACTATCAGTTGGTTTCAAGGCGATACACTAGCAATTTGTTGTAAAGATTTGCAGCTCTTTGAAAATTATTTTGCCGTTTGCTTAAAAAGTAATCTTGTTATAAACTTGGGTATTGTGGCGTCTGACAGCTTTGCTCGTTTAGATTTACTTCAGTTTTTAAAATTTAATATTCAACAATGAAACACTCCTCTGCCGCTGATAGATTTGCGCGTAATCGATTTTTAAAACAAGAATGCATTCTTCGGACCGCTAAAGCTATTCGGTCTAATTCTTTTTTTGCCCCTGTCAAAAGAGCGCAGGCGGGTAAAAGTATGTTCTTTTTGTTGCCTTATACCACTAGATTGCACAATTACTGCTACCTAACTTCCCGGTCTCGCGGTATTCTTAGAGAATTTGGGTTATCTCGGTTTTCTTTGAAGCAACTAGTGGGTTTTCGTCTTGTTAATGGTGTTAAACGGTCCTCTTGGTAAACTGTCATGGATTCAGTAAATTCGTTTGTTGTCTCTGTCAATCAGGCGTTAGTGTCCAAAAAAACAATTTTTCGAATTCCGTCCTCTAAGCTTTGCAAACAAATTGCCCTGTTTTTGCGTAACCAAGGTTACTTTTCCGCGGTTGTTTTGACCGAGAAAGATTTGTTTGTTACTATTCGTTACGTTGGTTCCGTAACAAGTTTAAAACGTCTTGTTTTAATTTCTAAACCCTCCAAGGCGGTTTATTTTCGTGCATCGTTGGTTAAAAATGGCGTTTTTTTAGTGTCTAATTCGGACTCTTCCCTTTCATTGCGAACTACCAAGGATTTTGTCGGTGGTAAGGTTTTATTTCAAATTTTGTAGTTTAACATGAAGTTTTTTGTTCCATTTTCGTTAGCATCGGAGCAGTTTTCTCGTACATGCAGAGTGGTTGGTTCGACCGCGGAAATTCAATTACCTTTCTATGGGCGGGATATCATATTTACGCCGAATAATGTTTTTTTGTACAGTAAATCGGCGTTAATTCAGTTTACCCAGCTTTTTGTTAAATTATCCACTTCTGCAGTTTCTGGTTGCTTTGTAGAGTTGTTGCTGGTGGGTCTAGGTTTTCGCTTAATGAAGCTAGGTGGCGTCCTACTTTTAAAATTGGGTTTCTCTCACTACATCAAGCTACCCATACCAACTGGTGTGCATGTTATTGGCTACAAAAAGCGGTTAATAATTTTTGGTGCGTATGCGCCGGATGTTAATCAGTTTATGGAGCGTTTGGTGAGGTTTAGGAAGCCCGATGTCTATAAAAATAAGGGAGTTCAAGTAGTTGGACGTCTCTTTCGACTTAAGGTTGGTAAACAGAAATAGAGTTTTTACGTTATGGTTGTCTTTTTTGGTGCATATTTGCCGTCTTCGACGCCGCTCGGGAAAGCGTTGCGGGCGGTGGTTGGCGTAGGCCCTGCTTATGCTAAATTTTTGTCTCATTTTTTTGGCCTTTCTCTTGCAATTCCGTTACAGGAAGTTCCGCGTGAAATTTTAAAAAATTTAGTTCGTAAAACTAGTCAGGAACGTCTTATTTTACTTGCTTTAAGACGTGAAACTTCGAACGCTGTTCGCTTAAAGTCTCAATTACGTCTTTATCAGGGGGTTCGTCATAACGAGGGCTTGCCTGTGCGTGGTCAGAACACTAAAACAAATGCTAGCACGAGTCGTAAGTTACGTTTGCTTGGTTCAGCTGTCGTCAAAAAGTAGTAAGTTACGTTTTTAGAGTATTAAAAACAATAAAATGAAATTTTTTCCAAAGAAAAAACGGTTTTCTCGTCAGTCTAGTGATAAAAAGTCTTTTGTTGCGCAAGGGCCCTTAAAAAAACCAGCGTTGTTTGTTGCCTTACGTAGAACTAACAATAACCTTTTTATGTCAGTTACCAAGGTAAACAGACGACCACTTTATCAAACTTCTGCTGGCGCCATAGGGTTGTCTGGTTCTCGTCGTGATAGCCCCACTTCGGCGGAGTTAGCAGGCAAAACGTTCACTAAGCAGGTAACTAGTAGGGGCTACACACGCTGCTATCTTCGAGTTGATGGTAGATTTGATTCTTGTGTTCGGGCTGCCGTGAGAGGTCTTCGTTCCTCGTCTGCGATTATTTTTTCGCGGCTGGATCATATAAAGCCTGTATCCCATAATGGTCTTCGCTTAAAAAAACCTCGTAGAATGTAGACTAATAAGGTACATAGAAAAAAATAAAATCTAAACTTTTCATGGTTGTTTCCTTCTTTTCTGATTTTTTACATCTTTTACCTCAAATTTTTTATTTTGTAGTGCTTCTAGTTGGACTATCTGTGTTTTCTGCCTACAACACCTTTTATAGATCTTCTGGCCGACCAGCTGCAGTGCAAATTTCTTCGTTTTTGGCTTATAATTCGTTACTTCTTGTGGTCTTACTAGTACCTTTTTTCTCTTTTTCGTATTTTGGTGCTTTTTCTAACCTTGTTTTTTCACCAGCATTACACTTTTATACCTTACTTGCTGCTGTTGGTTTGTTTTCTACCCTTTATGTGCATAGTTTTTATTCTACTTACTCGGATTTAAACCAATTTGAAACTCCGCTTTTTATGAGCCTCGTCTTTTTATCTACTTTAGTTGTTTTTTACTCTAATGATTTTCTAGTGGCTTATTTAGGTTTGGAGTTTCAAGCCTTAGCATTGTACGTTCTTGCTGCAAGCAGAGTTAATTCTACTTATTCAACCGAGGCTGGTTTAAAATATTTCGTACTTGGTTCTTTTGCTTCCTGTTTGCTACTGTTAGGTGTTTCTTTTCTTTATGGGTTAACAGGATTAACAAATTTTTCTGATTTAGGCAGCTATCTTCTGGTACCGACTGAAACCTTTAACAGCCAAGCTACTCTTTTGTCTCTACTATTAATTGTTTTAGGTTTGCTATTTAAAGTTGGTGCCGCTCCATTTCATTTTTGGGTTCCCGATGTTTATACAGGTGCACCAATTGTGATTACTAGTTTCTTTGCGATTGTGCCTAAATTAGCTGCTTGGGTGCTACTGTTGAAATTGTCTTTGTTTTGTCTTCAATTTTACTTTGATTTTTTCTCTAACTTTTTTGTTGCTATTGGTTTGCTTTCACTAGTAGTTGGTGCCTATGGTGCCGTGTTTCAATTGTCTTTGAAGCGCATTTTAGCTTTTAGTGCTATTGCGCATACGGGTTACCTTTTACTTTCGTTGGCGTCCTTTCAAAGCACTACATTTACTGCTGTTTTAATGTACCTGTCATTATACATCGTGTCTCTTCTACCCGTTTTCATTATTTTGGTCTTGTACTTTCCTAAAAATACGTCAAGTTCCGCTGTTGAGTCGGTTTACGGGCTTAGGTATCTTTACAAGCACAACCCGCTTCTATGTTTAATACTAGTTTTATCGTTGTTTTCGTTAGCTGGTGTACCCCCTTTTAGTGGTTTTTTTGCGAAATTGTACATTTTTTTTGTTATTGTTAATTCAAAACTACTGTATGCAGCTATACTTGCGCTTTTTTTGAGCTCAGCTTCTGCAGTGTACTATTTAAAGATTATTCGGTTTTCTTTTTTCTTTAAAAATTTTCGTGAATTTTTGCTTTTTAATGAGATCACTCGCCCGATTGCGTATCTGATTTCAACCCTTTTTGTTTTAAACATATCCTTTTTTGCCTGGGGTTCTGACTTTCTTTTAGTTTTGTCGCAATTTCATTCTAATTTTGTGTTATAAAGACATGAAAGCGGTTATACGTCTTAAACCTGTTGGTAGAGCCTCTTACTCCATTGTAGTCCAGGAAAATAAGTCGTTTTATACTGCGCCTTACCTAGCTAAATTAGGCCTATTGAGTCTGCGTAATAATGTTATCTATGTGGAATTAAGTTTTAAGGAACTTTCAATTTGGCTTCGTCAAGGTGCTATTTTTACAAACAAACGATTACTTCGAGTTATTAGAGGCTTTCATGGAAAAAATTAATCGATTTCTTGCCAAGAACAGCGCCCATTCGGTTCTTGGTCTTCAACCACTTATTTTCAGTGTTGGTAATGTTCTTGAGCTTGTGTATGAGGACTTTAGTGGTCACTGGAAAGTTCGTAAATTTACAGGTATTTGTATTTCTGTAGTTAATCGCTCAGGATCTCCACGAATTACTCTTCGTAACGTTTATAATAATATTCCTGTTGAGCTTTCTTTTGATCTACATTCGCCTTTGATCGTTTCGTTGTCTAGAACACCCTTGTACAAAAAAAGTTCGCGTTCGCGATCAAAACTTTTTTATTTACGTCGACGTCGCATCTCCGATAGTCGAGTTTCCTAATTGTATTTTTTTTACAGATTTCCTAGTACGGGCTTTAAGTTGAGAGGTAGTCGTCCGTACCCGAGCTCTATAGTATACTATAGAAATAGTGTTTGGTGTGAAGAGAGAAAAAAACTATGGAACGTAGTTTATCATCTTCCGAAATTTCAACTATTGTTCGCGACAATATTGTTGAATTGCGCTACAATGAATATCTTAACGAAACGGGTAAGGTTTTGACAACTGGTGATGGTATCGCTGAGATCTATGGTCTTGATGAGGTTGGTTCTGGTGAAATGCTGGAGTTCTCATCTGGCGTGCGAGGTATGGCCCTAAATCTTCGGTCTGGTGTTGTTGGTGCTGTTATTTTTGGTGACAACCGTTTGGTCAAAGAGGGTGATACTGTTAAACGATTGAACAGTATTTTAAGCTTACCTGTTGGTGAGGGTCTTTTAGGCCGGGTTATAGATGTCTTAGGTAATCCTATTGACGGACAAGGTAAAGTACAAGGCTCACTTAAAACTTCTCGAATTGAGGTTAAAGCTCCAGGTATCATCCCTCGTCGTTCTGTTCATGAACCATTACAAACTGGTTTGAAGGCGATCGATGCACTTATTCCAATTGGCCGAGGTCAACGCGAGCTTATTATTGGTGACCGTCAGACGGGTAAAACCGCAATTGCTATCGATACAATCATAAACCAAAAAGTTTCTAATGAACGTTTTGGTTCATCCAAGTTGTATTCTATATATGTAGCTGTAGGGCAAAAAATGTCGTCCGTTGTTCGCATTATCAGTATTTTAAAAAAAACGGATTGCTTGAAGTATGCTGTTGTTGTCGCTGCTACGGCTTCCGATGGTGCTCCTGCTCAATATATTGCACCTTTTACTGGAGCCGCTGTTGGTGAGTTTTTCCGGGATTCTGGTCGTCATGCGCTGATTATTTATGATGATTTGAGTAAACATGCTACTGCGTATCGTCAAATGTGTCTATTACTACGTCGTCCACCTGGTCGTGAAGCTTACCCTGGTGATGTCTTTTATCTACATTCACGTCTTTTAGAGCGTGCTGCTAAGATGGGTGCTGCTGCAGGTAGTGGTTCCTTAACGGCTTTACCTGTTATTGAGACGCAAGGTAACGATGTTTCTGCCTACATTCCAACTAATGTTATTTCTATTACCGATGGCCAAATCTTTTTAGAGTCCAATCTTTTTTACCGTGGTATTAGACCTGCTGTAAATGCAGGTTTGTCCGTTAGTCGTGTAGGTTCGGCTGCTCAGTGCAGCAGTATGAAGTACATTGTTCGTTCTTTAAAACTTGATCTGGCACAGTATCGAGAAGTTGAAGCATTTGAAAAATTTGGTTCGTCTCTTGATGCAGAAACGCAAGAACTTTTAGAGCGAGGTAAAAAACTTACGGAGTTACTAAAACAAGATCAGTATACACCATTAACTGTTGAAGATCAAATTGTGGTAATATTTGCTGGTGTGCGTGGATACTTAAAGTCTGTTCCAATTGTTGCTATTTCTCGTTTTGAGAAAGAGCTACTAACTTTTGTTAATAAGCGGAAGCTATTTGCACCGTTTATGACTGTAATGGCCAAGGATGTGAAAGCGCATGAACGGGTTGTTGAGAAACTATTGTCACACTTTGTTGACAATGAGTTTGAGGGCAATTCTAATTAGGCGATTCTTGCTTTAATGGCTTGTGT
>Ga0075182_10051267_pt1 | contig 10248 bp, 2 predicted proteins | sample JI102314A1RNA_FD_77317 | JGI IMG/M metagenome (GOLD analysis project Ga0075182, IMG submission 77317) | Wastewater effluent complex algal communities from Wisconsin, to seasonally profile nutrient transformation and Carbon sequestration -... | ecosystem: Engineered > WWTP > Effluent > Algae...
TTTAAAATTAGACAGATCTAAGATCTATTTAATCACAAGTTTCTGATTAAGAACCTTGCCAGCACCTTCAACTTTCACTGTATAAACACCTGCAGGAAGTGCCTCAGATAAAGTATGAACGGTTTCGCCAGAAGTAAGCTTCACTACTGAAGTACTTAACACACGGCCTACAACATCTGTAACAGAGATGGCAACAGATGAAGCTTCAAAACCTCTGATTACTACTGAAGTATTTGCTCCAACAGCAGAAGGGTTAGGATACAGGCTCATGAATGCACCAGATTTAGCATCTGTAACCGAAGTAACACTTGCCGGACTAATCACAATCTCGAAACGATCCTGTGAGCTGCTGGCATCTGAACTGTTTACATCAAATGCATATTCAGTTGTTTCAGTAAGGCTGGTAAGCGTTCCAAGGTAGTTATCCTTCAGGAATGCCTCCACATTACCTAGCATAGAAGAAGCTTCAAGGAAATTGAATCTGAAAGAGCCATTGTTTCCTCTGTAGTTCATAACCATTGGAATAACTTTAGAAGTTTCCAATACAGGTACAGTTGTGATTACCAAAGCATCTCCTGTTTCGGCAATGAATGCATAATCAAACTGGGTACCAGAAAGAGCGTCTGCATCTTTATTCATGTCGAAACCATAAGTTGAGTTTTGGTCGAAACGAACTACACCATCATAAGAGTAGCCAGTTAAGCCCACTTTATTCAACCGGATTCTAACCAAACTGGCATCTACTGCTGTTCTAACAAATGTACCTGGGGTACCAACAGACTTAGCTGTTTCAGTTACAGACAGTGAAGCAGTATAAGATCCTGGATCTCTCAGTTTCACGAAGAATGCCTGAGAACTTGGGATGATATTCGGATTGGTATTTGAAGATGCACCAGCAGCTAAACCAGGAGAGGTAATGTCGCCACCAGCTCCCAAATAAGCCTGATAAGCACCTGCCGCAGAATTCCAAGTATAGAATGCATTATTCATGGTTGCTGGTTTTGTCCAAGCTCCTGAATTCCAATCGATCGGCGCAGGATATGGGTTAGCCAACAAGTTCCAGCCAAAATTTTCTTCTGCACAAGGAGAGGAAACAAGTGGAGAACCATAGTAAGGAATGGTTTCGCAAGCACCTGGTTCAGTTCTTGATAACAGCGGGAAAGTCGTATTTCCTGTGTGAATCTGACCTTGGTTATCGAATTTATCATTAGAAGAATATCTTCTGATCCAAACCCGGTATCCTCTACCATTTTCAATTTGATCCAATGCTGCAGGAATTCTCCAACCTTTCTGCTGAGCCAGGTCAAGAGCAGTTCCATGTGCGCTTTCGGTGTATTTCAAAATGGTACTTCTTTCTGGCTGAGCAGAAGGCAATACATTACCACCCTGCAAACCAAATCCACTGGTCAAACCAATAACTTTAAAGTTATCAGCGAAATCAGTGAAGAACTTATTCAGAATTGGAGAACCAATAAAGAACCATTGTCCATTGTCGTTATCTTCTGGAACAGTAAATGGAATGTGACGCTCCATGGTGAATTTACCAGGATTTACAGCACTTACGGCCACACCACCTGGGATCGGTCCGATCGCACCAGTTTGCGTTGCAGAAGAAGTAAGGATCACGTTTCCAGAAGGCTGTACGGTGATTCCATTAGGAGCGCCTACAACAGACATCAGGTTATTGATCCGGGTAACACCCTGGAATTGAACAGAACCAGCTCCAGTTTTGTCAATGATCAGATTCTCGAGTTCAAGACTCTTACCAACAATTGAAGTTGTAGTTCCAACCAAACGAACCGTTCCTGGTCCATTCAATTTGCCACTTACAAGACCACCACTCAAACTACCGCAAACGTTTAGGTTTGAAGAAAGTGTAAGCACGCCGCTTTCAACCGCAAAGTTATCAAGGAAGATAGACGGGTTAGAGGCCGGAGGCGTACCAAGGCCTGTAAGCACTACGTTATCTACACCACCAATATCTGTACAGCTGGCAGCAGTAGCAGGTACAATTGGAGGAGTCCAGTTAGCTGGGTTATTCCAGTTACCATCACCGGCGCTACCATCCCACAATAGAGCATCATAAACCAATGCATCTGTTGTAGCAGTTGCTGAGCAACCCTGGCCATCTGTAGCTGTAATCTGGTAAGTACCAGAATGTACAACAGCCGCAGGCGGTAATACCGGGGTATTCGGTGTAAATGAACTTGAAGAAGAAATAACAGTTACAAGATCAGGAAGTTTCCTCCACTGATAGCCATAACCACCAAATCCACCAGTAGCGGTTGTTGAAACCACAAGGTTTGTACCTACACGCTGAGGACCAGTTGTAGTTGGAGCCAGCACAATCTGACTTACATCTGTTGTGTGTGTACCATCTACAAGTGCAGAGCAACCTGTATTGTTTCTCGCTTCTACAGTGTAAATCATTGTACCACCAGCAGTAGGTAAAACAGTTACCGAGCTATTACCTGGGTCAAAAGACTGTTGTGGAACCGGAATACCTGCAAACGCAGAGTTAGCAGACCAACGGTATTCCACCTGGGTAGGTACAAACAATTGGATATTATCCACCATCCAGTAGTAATCCCAATCATAATCGCAACGGAAACGGAATTTCACGTTTGGCTTGTTGTTCACCGCAGCTGGAAGGCTGATCACCTGAGTTGTGGTTAGAATAGAAGTAGCGGTCCAAGCCTGGGCAGGCGTGGTAGCTGTCGCAGAATAAATATCTGTACTCCAGGTAAAACCACCATCTAAGGAGTATTGTACAGAGGCCTCGATGTTGTTACCAGTTGTACGGTAAACATGATCGAAAGACAAAGACAAACCACTGTAGCCAATTGTACTAATGCTTGGCGAGGTCAGATCTGCAAAACCATCTGAAGATCCAAAACCCAATACATCACTATTTACCATAACGAATGGGCTATTCGTCGGAGATACAGAGAAGTTGGTAATCTGAGTCGTATACGAGAAAGGAGCCGTCTGTACTGCCCAGTTCGTAGGCGAAGTACCGCCGCTGCTTACAGTCCATCCATTCAATGTATTGTCATCAAAATCGGCAGAATACAAAAGTGTATTTCCACCTGGGGTAGAAGAAGTAGTCAACAACTTGCTAGCACCAAAACACAAACCGGTTGCAGGCGTTGGCACTACTACAGGGTTGGTTGGGGTTGGGCGTACATACACTGTAATACTTCTGGTGTTGTTACAGCTTGGGCCAGTAGCCGTGATCTGATAAGTAGTGGTTACTGTTGGGGCAACTGTTTTTGCACTTCCAGGACCAGCTGGTGATACACCAGTCATCGGCGTCCAGGTATAGGTGGTATAACCTGTACCACCAATGGTTAAGTTAGAAGACTCACCAGAACAAAGCACCGTATTACCAGTCAGGTTCAAACCTGGAGGATTGGTAACCGTGGCATTCACCTGAGTTCTACCACTTGCACAAACCCTCGATACATTCAGGTTGTAGAAGAAGTAATAGGTACCTGTAGTGGTTCCACCAAATTCTGACGCAGAAACGTTAACTGCACCACTTGGTGAAACATATGGGAAAGCAACCCCTGCAAACTCACGTCCAAGACCCGTAATACCTGAGTAGCTTTTCACCAGGAGGCGATAGTTACTACCAGCAGGCACATCAAAGTTCAAAGGAACTGTTTGTACGGTTAAAGTACCAGAAATCGCAATGGCTGGGGTTTCTGCAATCAGGGTAGTGGCATCAGACTGGTACAAACCAATCACGATATCACCACTTCCATCCGGATAAATATCCACAGAATTGAGGGTAATATCATCCAGCGCACTGAACACAATACCCCAATCAGTTGTCACAAAACCAGTTCCTGGCGTAAATGAAGGCTTACCTACGTTTTCTGTACCAAAAATCTGGTTTGCAGACACATAGTAAGGAGTAATACCTGGATTCAACGAAGGGGTAACGAATGAAGGCGCACTGGCAAGCGGCGCACCACCTGTTGGCGCACTATACCACTTCATAGTAGTACCTACAGATCCTGTTGCAGCAAGTGTAAGGCTACCAGGACCGCAACGGTTGGCAGGTGTAGTACCTGTAACAGATGGGTTCAGCACAGATATTGCAACTACAGTTGCAGTAAGCTGAGGTGTACCATTACACAATACCCGAATATCGTAATTACCAGCTAAAGTTACAGCCACAGAAATAGGCAATGAAGATACTGCAGCACCTACGTTCGTTGCATTTCTTCTTAACTGATACGTAATCCCTGTACCTGCTGGCATCGGAACACTTAAGTTAAAGCTAACTGTACTTCCAGAACAAACGGTTGTTGTAGAGGCAGTTGTGTTTGAAGCAGGGAAAGGCAAAAGGGTAGAACAGTTTGGTGGAGGTATGATGGATACAATGTAATCCTCAGACTCACCAAAGCCGCTGCTGGATGCACCGCAAGCCTGGGTATTCAACAACTGAGAATCGTTACCACCACGCACACGCATACGGGTATTACCCAATGTGGCACCAGGAGGAACAACAACATCAAAAGTAGCTGTGCCAGAAGCACCCGTTACAGTATTCTTTTCAAAATACTCGGTAGTCTCGAACAAGCCATCCTGATCGAAATCGATCCAAACACCAACCCATTGGTTACCATCTGTTCCGAAAGAAACTGAAATCGGATAGGTAGCGCCTTGATACAGATCCGGTACACTAACCGCATTGTAAAAGGTATAGTATGGGTTTGCTGTACAAGCAGAAGTATTGTTCAAAGTAGTTGTAGCACCAGCAAGGGTCACATTGGTAACCGCATCGCCAGTACCGCAACCAGACCCATAAGTTGGGGCACAGTAATCGATAAATCGCTCGCCTGGAGGGTCAAGATCCGAAGGAGGCTGGGTTCCGGCAGGATCGGCTCCACCTGCATCCACAATGGTGATGGCATTGGTAACCACCCGGGCATCTACCAAATTGGCAATGGTTGCAGAAGCAGAAGTATTTACACGAAGCCAGAGGTAGTTGTTCGCACCAAGGGCAACAGAAAGACCAGAGAAGGTCATATTGCCTCCAGAAATACTCACACTTGAACCTACTTGTGTAGATGGTGCAGATACAGTACCCGTCCATAGGCTGGCGCCTAGTGCAGCAATATCAGCATTAGACGTACCTGTGTAGTTAAACACCATATTGGTTAGCGTAAGTGTACCCAACGATCCTGTTGTCGGAATTTCTACCCGAAGCAGGTTGTTGTTGTTGGTTCCTTTACCCATACCACCTGTAACCTGAACCGCAGTAATGGTTCCAAGTGCTCTTGGAGAAGGAGAGGTAATATTAACTCTGTAATCTTCAGTCTCGCCGAAACCGCTGGAAGAAGCACCGCAAGCCTGGGTATTCACAAGAATGGCATCGTTACCACCTCTAACCCGCATTCTGGTAATGCCAGTAAGAGCACCACCTGGAACGGTAACAGAAATAGAAGATGTACCAGAGGCACCAGCATTGGTACCCGCACTAAAATATTCTGTTGTTGCAAATACACCGTCCTGGTCAAAATCGATCCAAACACCTGAGTATTGATTTCCATCAGTACCCAACGTTACACTTACGGTATAACTACTTCCCTGCTGGATGGCAGGAACCGTAGCGGCACTGTAATAAGTATAGAATGGCGTACCAGAACAGGCAGATGAGTTATTCAATGTACCCAGCGTAACATTGGTAATATCATCACCACTGCCGCAACCTGAAGCATAGGTAGGTGCACAATAATCGATCAGACGATTACCAGCAGGATCCAGATTTGCAGATGGAATTGGAGGTGCTGCAGTTGCAGAACCGGTAGTCGCAAAGGTCAGGTTTCCAGTTTCCACCATACCATCGATTACGTTGCCAATGGTAGCTGAAGCAGCCGTATTGGCTCTGATCCAAAGATAAGTAGCGCCACTTGGAATGTTGATTGACAAGCCAGAGAAGGTTGCAAATCCACCAGACAATGAAACACCAGCCCCGATTTGTGCCGTTGGTGCCGTAAAAGTACCGCTCCACAGGGTGATACCATTGGCAGCAATATCAGCAGCACTTGAACCTGTATAGGTCCAAACCAGATCGGTAAGGGTAACGGCATCAGAAGAACCAACCGCAGAAATCACCAGACGGGTGAGGTCGTTGTTGGTAGAGTTCTTGCTAACAGTACCAGTTACCTGGAATGCAGTAGCACCCGTTACATTCAAAGGACCTGTATTACCATAACTTACCCGATCCGGGAAGGTAGAACCTGCCAACGCCGGAAGTGTGGTAGTGAGGTAAGGCGGAAGGGGAGCAACCGCTGCTGCGTAGTTAGAACCAGTTCCGAGCACCGAGAAATCGGTAGCAGGTGATTGGATTCCAGCCAATGCGTTTCCAGATGCTACTCCATTATCATGCCCTTGCATGCTGTAGGAGGTAAGATTTGCAGCGCCTGAAACAATAGTAGTTGTCCACTCACGGGTTGTAGCAATGGAGGTAAGTGAGCCGTCAAACGTATTCGGCACATTTAAGGTATTGTCGCCAGTTACATCAATTGTGACAGGACCTCCTGCATTGGTAGTTAGATTATAAACTGCAAACCAATTTGGACCAGTCTGGCCAACCGGGAAATAGAAACCAAGGTTGGTAGATGAAGCAGGGGCAATTCTTCTTACCGGGCCAGAAACATAACCCGCAGTGGTTGTACCTGTAAATACGTTACCTGTTGAACTGCTAAGGGTTAATAGATTGGTAGCGGTTGTATTCAATCGGCCTTCAAACATTGTGGTAGCAACACTTACGCTTAATGGTACACTCAATGTGACACCAGAAGCATGGGTATTTTGAACACGGAAGTTCGCAACGCTAGCAGTAGGGGAAGAAATTGCATTCTGGAATGTACCTGATCCACTGATCGTTGATGGAGAGGTAGAAGTAACAAAAGTACCCGTTCCACTACTTCTACTCATTGAAAGTGTGCCAGTAGTAGTTAATGTACCATTGTTTACCAAATTTCCCGCTACACAAAGTTTACCTGAGTTGATGTAATTACCAGAAGTAATGGTCATATTTCCCTCAACACCAACAAATTGACCTGTGAATCGCTGCGAAACAAGGTTTTGAGGGGAAGTGTTACCTGCATCGATAACAAGATTACCATACAAAAGACGAGTAGAGCCAATATAAGTCTCCTGAATAAATCCGCCAGTGTTTGCAGTAGCATCGGTAAGGTTACCATTACCAAACGTGAATGTATGACCAGCACCACAAGTTACGTTTGAACCAGTTTGGTTACCAAATGCGTGGTTCGAAGTACCATTCAGAGTATGCGGATCTACAATCCAGAAGTTACCGGCAGTAACGTTGAGGTTGGCCTGAGCCGCAACTGTAAAATCTACAATGCTACCCGCAGGTACAGAATTCGCAGATACGTTACCTGCATTTCCATCAACTTTGATTGTACCACCACTCTGTATGAGGTTACCACCAGATGAAAGAACAAATCTACCAGCCACATTTAAGCTACCGGAAGAAACATTCAACGTAGCGCCTGATGCAATCGTAAAATTCCTGTTACAAAAACTGTTATCCTGAGGACCGAGATTTACGGTTCCGCCTGAAACATTAAGTGTACCAGCACCACCAAAAGAAATACCAGTACCAGAAGACCCAACTACATCCAATGTACTTGAAGAAACTACCAGTGTACCCGCAACAGTTGCGGTAAGACAAGTTGAAGGGGCACTAACCGTTACAGTAGTTCCGTTTGAAATTAATGGATTGTCTGTAGCTGTAGGAACTGCACCTGTAGACCAGGTACCAGGAGCTGTCCATGAACCACTTCCTATTGAATAAAGTCCTATATCTGCAGTAGCAATTCCGATATAATGTGGTCCGGCAAGGTCGGCTGCTACCAAAGCAGAACGGTTTGCATATGGGGCAGCAGAAGTTCCTCCGCCTGCAATATGTGTTTTAACCGCAGCCGCAGCCTGCACCAAACGAGGCGCTGCACCTGGGGCCGCCGCCAATACGACTAAACCATCGCCACTTAAACCCATTGCGAGGGTAGTAACACCTAAGTTAATACCACCACCCGAGTTGAGTGTCCAGCTGGCATTCGTACGCTGATCTACAGTGTAAACACCATCTACAAAACCTGCGGCAGTAAGACCTGCAGCATTGGTATGGGTGGCTTCGATCCAGCCACCCGTTGTCCAGGTACCAGATTTAGTCATCAGAATTGTGCGTACTTGGGAACCAAATACAAAAGGAAACGCCCTGTGAGAAGCAGTTGCCGGATTTGGTGTACCAGAGGTAGTAAGAGTGGTTGTTGTTAGCCATCTTCTAAAGGTTGAACCCGCATTAAATCCACCCGAAGTTGGGGTGAGGGTACCCGCTGAAGTTCCGCTTATACCCAAAATAAATGTAGCGGCAGTTGAAGTAATTTTACCAGAAGTGAACAGGAGCGTACCAGATACAGTACCTGTATTGGTACCAGATAAAACAGAATTAGCGTTAGAGAAAGTTACTCCGGCGGCATTACTGTTGTTGATGGTTACACCCGTAAAGTTGGCGGTAGAAGTACCTGGGGCAACCACGTTTCGGAAAGAACCTGTACCACTTACGGTTTGCGCATTGGTAGAAGCTACGTTACTGATGGCAAAACCGCTGGTAAAAGCTCCGTCTGCAAAATGCATAACACCAAGTGAGGTCATAGTACCGTTATTGACCAGGTTTCCATTCAATTGAATCTGACCTGAGGTAGTAGAGGTACCTGTATGGCGAAGGTCGCCACCAGTATTGATGGTTAGGTTACCATTAATTACGAATGGAACAAACGAAGTTCCAAAGGTTACGTGTCTGTTGGTACCAGCGGCACCGTTGATTTCAACATTACCAAAACGGAAGCCAGAAGTGGTTACCCATGGTTGCAACTTGAAACCAACAACGTTTCCACCGGCGTCTGTAGATACACCATTTCCGAAACGGAAAGTGTGACCTGTGGTAACATTGGGACTACCATTGTAAGTACCACTGAGATATAGCGCATCTGATGCAGTGGTATTCGCATGTGGATCTACAATGGTAAGGGTACCACCCGTAAGGTTGATGGTATTGGTGGCTACAGAAGTACCAACTCCAATGCCAAAAATAGGCGTGCCACTGGCTACCGAAGTAGCCGCTGCGCCACCATTGTTTCCATCAATGTTGATGTTACTGGTACCTGCCTGGTTGAAGGTAGCACCATTGGCTACGGAGAAGTTACCATTGATATTCAATGTACCTGTTCCGTTTACCGTAAGTGTACCACCTGTATTCAAAGCGAGGGTACTGTTGTTTTGAGCCGCAATGGCAACCGTCAAGGTATTAGACCCGACCGTTAAACTACCTGCATTGATGGTGAGCGTGCGAACGGCACTACTTCCCGAAGACAGGTCCATGGCAGAACCATTGGCGATAACAAAGTTATCGGCATTACTTACCGACCCCGGTGCAGCACCGGAACCATCAGCATTGACACCCCAACTTGCGGCGGCGCCGAAGTCGGTTGCAGCGGCTTTGGAGAAGTACGTGGCCTGCGCAAAGGCGCCACCGCTTCCGGCCAAAGCAAAGAAGATGGCAACGGAAAGCATCCGTAACCACCTACACTTTGAATTGTAGAATTTAAACATAGATAAAAATTAAACGATTGAACAAAACTACTTAGAAATAAGTCTCTTAGAAAGCGAATTGAATTTAGGAACCAGCTCCTGCAAGCAAGGGATGGAGGCACCAAATAAAACTAAATCCTGCTCGGAAAAAATCTGAAAATGGCTCCCATATGCCTGCTTGAATAAGGCAAGCTGTGGATTTTTTGAAACCACTGCATACGCATTACTTACTCCATCTAATACATCATAGGAAACACCATCAATGACTGTTGGAAGATGGGCCCACAACCGAACCGCATCTTCGTCCGATGGATTTATCAGAACTACATAGCGATATTCGGAGGGCATTTTTCCGGCAAAACCTTCTGACGAATTTGACTCAGGCGCCGGCATTAGTAATGGAGCACTTTGGACTCCCTTATCTTCTGAACCGGATTTTTTGCTTTTTCCTCCTTTGGATTGCGCAAAAACACCCGAAGTAGACAGGGCAATTAAAATCAACACAAAACCAGTGAAGCCGGAAAGTAAGGGTTTAATCATACGTAAAATACTTGTAATGAACGAGTTAAACAAAAATAAAATCAACTAAAAACGATAAAACAGGCGGAAAAC
>Ga0075182_11205470_pt1 | contig 10185 bp, 1 predicted proteins | sample JI102314A1RNA_FD_77317 | JGI IMG/M metagenome (GOLD analysis project Ga0075182, IMG submission 77317) | Wastewater effluent complex algal communities from Wisconsin, to seasonally profile nutrient transformation and Carbon sequestration -... | ecosystem: Engineered > WWTP > Effluent > Algae...
CCACAATATAATTTGAGATATTTAATATGTGATTGAATTACTCAATCACAACTTTAACACTCTTAACAACATCACCATTTTTTACTTGTAACATATACAAGCCTGAAGTGAAATCATTTAAGCTAATATCCAATTGATTTTCACCCTCTTGAGTAGTAACCTCACGATTAAACACAACCTTACCAGTAACATCAACTAATTTGAAACTAACATTATCATTATTTTCAGCTGAATAAATCACTGTAAAATTACCTTTATTTGGGTTAGGATAAACACTCATAGTTACTTCACTACTTACATTTTCTTCACGTTTAGAACCTGTATTAAATGTTACGATAGTTGCCCAATTAGAACGTCTATCATTGCTATTTAATGCGGTAGTACAGTTAGAACAGTTTGTACGAATACGAACTCCATAAATAGTATTACCTTGTAATCCTGTTAAATTAAATGAATTTGCAGGATGACAAACTACAACTTGCGCCCACGCAGAAGGACTTGTACTAATTGGACCATATCCAATAATAGTTCCTTGTGGTTGTGAAGTAGTGGTTAAGTTCCAATTCAATTTCGCTGTTGTCGTTGTTACTGTGTTTACAAAGAACCCACCAGGTACTGGAGGTATTGCACTTTCACAAGTTCCTGCTGTTAAAGTAGTGAAATTGTTAAGAATAGTAGTACTCCAATCTGAGAATGCTAAATTTCCACAAGCTGAACGAACACTAACTTCATATCTCGTTGCAGGTTGAAGTGCTACTAAGAAATAGAAATTATTATTCAAATTGGTTACATTAACCCAATTTAAATCACCAGTTACTCTATAACGGAATTCATATCTTGGACTTTGACAATTTGGCATAGACCATTTTATAAATGCTGATGAAGTTGTAATGCTATTAATTTCTGTAATTACAGAAGGAATTACAGTCGTACCACCTGTACCACCACCATTATTACCACCGCCGTTATTACCACCTGTTACTTTTGTAGCTAAAACAAAATTTCCAAGATTTGAAAATCCTTGAGATGAAGTAACAAAATTTGCAAGCATATTTCCACCTAAATCACTCCAAGAAGTACCAATTCCATCAGAATCTTTAACAATTGCTACATCAGCACTTGGTTCATCAAAACCAAAAGCTAAACGAATATTTGCTGATGTAATATTTGCGTTACCAACTTTTCTAAAGTTATGTAAACGAGCATTAGATACAGAAGTAATAGTAGTTGGAATAGATTTAACATAATTATTAGGTTGAATCACTTGACCTACATAAGTATTAAGTGTACCAACTGATTGAGCAACTGTTAATGCTGCTGGTCTAAATGCGTTGATACTACCAATTGGGTAATATAATTCAGTTGAACTTACATTTGCTGATTGACGAGCAAAACTACCCATTACATAGCTATCATCATTACCCGTTGTAGTAGAACCACCACGTAATACAGATAATAATTTACCATTTGCAACATTAATTTTACCACCATTTAACGTTAATGTACCAGTTATGTCAAAATTCTGAACTAAATCCAAAATTGCTAAAGAATTAGACATTGTCAAATTAACAATCACAGGATTAAATCCAATACCATCATTTGTGAACTTAATAGATCTGTTCACATTGGTTGTTTCATCATAAACTCCATCAACAACATTTACAGTTTGAGTTACTGCCTCATTAACCGCTTCTTGAATATGTCCTTGACCATTAGCTTTAGCACTCAATGCATCTACATAAGGTGAAGTTCTAATTCCCAAGAAACCATTATCTAAATTGTTGTCAATATCTTCGTTGGTAGCGTAGAAAGGAGAATAATCAACATTTCCTTTATTTAATGGACGCAATACATTTGCATCATTAGTTCCCCACCAATTCCAAGAAGCATCAACAATGTTATTAGCTACATTAGAAGCATTTACAACATTTAATTCATTATCATAGAACAAATTATCTGTAATGATAGCTATCCCAGAAATTCCTGGTTTATCTTCAACTTTAACAGCAATCTTATTATTATGTAAAGAATTACCAACGATTTCTGCATCACCACCATAAACACGAATACCAATGTCTGAATTAATTATTGAACGTGCGTTATTTTGCGTTCTAACTTTTGATCTACCATTTACTCTAATACCCTCATGGGCATTACTAAATGTGTTTGAACCATAAGTTGGGTTTGATGCAATTAATGCTTGAACATTACCATCAACACCATTACCATTTGAAAAGAAATTTATGTAGAAACCAGAAATTTCATTTCCATAAAAAGTTGCATAAGAAGGTGAATTTGCTCCATCTAAGAATGCTCCATTATCTGACATAAATACACCAGCACCTTGACCAATTTGTGGTTCAATAACAGGAATACTTCCTGTTCTATTTATTGTATTAGCATTAACACTAACTTGATTATTCAAATCATTATTAGCTAACAAATGCATACCAGACTCTAATCCAGAAGCAATGATAGTGTTATTAATAACCTCACTACCATTTGATGAAGATAAACGAATTCCAATACCTGGATCATTAGGATTATTTGAGTTAATCAATATTTGATTTCCTAAATTTCCATTAGAACCACCAATTACAGCATTATCACCTAAACCTCTGGCTTCAATACCAGCATCACCAATATTTGAAATTCTATTAGAAGCAACTTGTACAGAACTATTCATATTTGCTTTTGTATCAACACGGATACCATCTTCAACCATAAATTGAACTTCATTTTGATTAATTTGAGTAATACCTGTATTACCTAAATTATCTGCGATGATACCTGTTCCCGCATTTGTTACAACATTATTAGTTACTTCAGAAGGAACATTGATATAAATACCAGCTGCCTCAGCTGCAACAAGTGGATTAGAATTGAAACGCATACAAACATCATCAACAGTTACATTGCTGATTTGATTACCAGGTGCTACATTATAAAGTTGAATTCCACGTGAATATACGTGTGATATTTCTACATTTTCAATCTCAATTTCACTAAAGTTTTGACCACTTCTGTTATCAGTGATAATACCAACTCCAAAACGATTTTCGCAGGGGTTATTTACTCCACCATCAATTTTGATGTTTTTTATAACAACTTCATTTGAACGAATAATTAATGCGTGGTTATTAGAGAAATTAGAACTTAACGCATCATCTGGATTATCACCCAAATAGGTATTTACACCTCCACTCAGAGGTCTAATAGTTGCTTGGTCATCTCCAATAATCGTAATAGGTCTATCAATTACAGTGTTAGAACTGTAATGGTTAGGTCCCATTAACATTAAAACTTTATCTTCTGGTGTACGATTAACTGCGGCTTGTAAACCACTAAATGCGTTTACACCAAATGTATATCTTCCTGGTCCAAAAGTATTATCAACATCTTGTTGACTACCCCATGAACTATTTGAAACAACATCAGCCTCAGTAATAGTGTTAACACCTTCTGCAGTTGCTTGAAGATCTAAACTTGCTTGTCCGCTTCTATGTAATATTGGGCTTTCAACTCTACCTGTTGTACTAAATGATACTTTAACAAACACTTCAGCATCTACACCACATTGACTAACTGGAATATCTAATGTTTGAGAATACACTCCATTTAAGCTTGTACTAATAGAGAATGGTGAATTTATAGAAACACTTACAACACTTGAAGTAAGATTTGAACCTGTTACTCTGTATGATTTATTAGCAGTATTTCCAACCAAAACTTGACCAAATGCAATAACACTTGAAGGTGATGTCAATATTGGTAAACCAGAATTTGAGATACTTCCACTAACTGCTACCAATCTTGCATCAACTAAACCACTTGTATGGTTAATATTCCCTGTATATGAACCACTTGGAACATTAGGGGAGAACTTAACAAAAATAGTAGTTTCTAGTATTCTACCATTTATAGGTGTTAATGTTAAACCTGAACCAAATCCAGTATTACTACTCAAAGAAATAAGCACATTTGAAGGTGCAGCTATTTCAATTGGTTGTAATAATTGAGTTCCAGCAACAGTATAGCTACGTGTTGGAATCAAACATGAAGGATTCACATTTCCAAAAGCAAGACTACTTGGATTAACAACAATTTGACCACAATTATTTCTAACTGTAATTGTTGCGATGCCAGAAGTTTGTGTATCACAATTTGGATTTGAACCACTTCTAACAACAGCTCTAAAACTTGTTGTAACGGTTAAGTTCGTAACGATAAACTGAGTTGAAGGATTATTAATAGTCGTGAAAGTAACAAAGTTATCTCTTGAACCTTCCCAACGAACCAATGCACCCGTTTGACCAACCAAATTAAGAGTTGTTGAATTATCACCAGGACAAACCTCACCACTTCCTGAAATTGTACCAGCACTAAACCCTGGAGTTACTTCAATAGTAAATGGATTGGAAGTTAATTCTGTACACCCACCAGTAACAACTCTAAATTGAGTTGTACTATTTAAAACAGGCGTTGTAATTGCTGTTAAAGTACTGTTGATTGTAGTAATATTTCCAAAATTATTATTTGATGCTTCCCAACGAATCACAGAACCATTAAAGTTTCCAAGAGAAAGAGTTGTCGTTTGACCACCACAGATTGGACTTGTTCCACTAATAGTAGCAGCAACTGGAAGAATAGATACATTCACAGAAACAGAAACCCTTGCACTTAAACAATTTGGATTGCTATTTAGAAATGCCTGTACATAATAAGTATTTTGACCTAAGATTGTTGGTGTTACAATTACAGAGGTTCCTGTCGCAAAAGCTGTTCCACCAGATGGTGTTGTAAACCATTGATAAGTAACATCTAATCTACTTGATGTAGCTCTTAAAGAAACTGAAGAACCTTGACAAACAGCAGATGGTGTTGCAGAAGCCGCTAAATTTTCAACACTTGAAGTTGCAATAATAGTTTTACTTCCAATTTTTACACACCCGCTTGCATCTGTAACAGTAACTTGATATTCACCTGCTGTTAAGCCTGAAACGCTTGCACTTGTGCTGTTACCAGCATTTGAAGACCAACGATAAGTATATGGTAAAACACCACCAGTTGCTTGAACTTCCATACTACCTGAAGTAGCATTTTGACAAGGAACATCTACCACATTTGCAAATGACAAAGTAATAGAAGAGCCATCATTAACATCAAAAGATTCGCTATCCCTACATTGAACTGCATCTGTAACTGTTACAGAATAAGTACCAGTAGATAAGTTAGTTCTGTCTTTTAATACACTACCATCATTCCATAAATAGGTTTTAAGCCCTGTACCTCCAGAAACATTTAAAGTAATTGTTCCATTATTTCCACCATTACAAGTAGAATTAGTAACAACTCCTGTTAAATTAATTGGTGTACCACCTGTAATAGTATAGGTTTCACGAACAGTACAACTTGAACTATTATCAGTTACAGTTACAGAATAAGTTCCTGGAACTAAGTTTTGAATATCCTCAGTAATTGCTTGATTTGACCATAAATAAGATGGAGAACCATTTAAACCACTAATTGAAATGTCAATACTTCCTAAAACACCACTATTACAACTTGCTTGAGTGATAATAGCATCAGAGATTGCTAATTCTGTTGGCGGTTGATTAATAATAATTACTTGTGGTTGAGTAGCACAAAGATGTGTTGTTGCATTGCGAGCAAGAACAATATAAGTTCCTGGTCCTAAATTCCTAAAAATATTATCTAAAAAGTAGTTTGCACCACCATTTATAGAATATTCAATTGAAGGAGCACCATTAGCTATGATTTCAATTTGAGCATCATTAGCACCTCTACAAGAAACATCTCTTTTTGTGATATTTGAAATTGCTACATTATTTACCGTAACTAAAGTTGTAGATGAATTTACGTTTCCACAACCATTACTTGCTACCGATGCTCTAAAACAAGCATTGCTAACTAATACTCCCGTATTAATTGATGGCGTATTTACAAAAATTGTAGTCCATGGATCATTACAATTTTCAGAACGTTGCCAATGTTGAACTGTTCCTGTATTTCCTGTTACAGAAATAGTAGTTGATCCACCACCACAAATATTTGCTGAAGTAGCTGAAGTTGTACCTCCCGCACTTTGTTCTAATACTGTTATTGTAACTCTATTCGAGGTTACAACACCACAATTTGCATTTTGAGAAACAACTTGGAATTGGGTAGTTTGAGTTAAATTTGAATAAACATACATATTGCTTGTATTAGCAATTGTAGTTATTACATTTCCAACAATAGATTCCCATCTTGTAATTGTTCCATTTCCACCTTGTAATTGTAAAGTAGAACCATTGTTTCCATTACAAACCGTTGCTGGTCCAAATAATTGACCATTTTGACCACCTGGTAAAACTGTGATTTCAGCAGAAGTTGATGGAACACCAATACAATTAGCATTTTTCACAAAAGCTCTATAACTCATAGTTTGAGTTAAATTATTAACTGTGATTGATGTTGAGGTTGAAGAAATTCTTGTTGAAGTCAAGAAATTATCATTAGATGATTCCCAGAATTGAACATCACCTACTTGACCAGTTAAACCAATAGTTGCAGTATTTGAACCAGAACAAACTGATAAAGCTGGTCCAGCTGTGCCTCCAATACTTGCAGGACTTACAACCAAAGTAGCTGGATTTGCAGTAAACACTTCAGGACATCCTGAATTTGGAATACTAACAACTGCACGATATTTAGTCGTAACATTTGCACCCGTTACAAATAAAAAGAATTGTTGATTATTGATAGTTGTAATATTTACAAAATTATCAGTTGAACTTTCCCATCTTACGATTTGTCCATTAGGAGGATTAGAAATATTAAATAAAGCCTGACCACCCGCACAAGTTGAAGCTGTTGAAGGTGTAATTGAACCTGCGTTAGCTGCAGAATTTACATTTACAACAACCGGGAATGATGCTCTTTCATTACAACTTCCACTGCGGAATACTGCTCGGAAAGAGGTAGTTGTTGATAGATTACTTACAGTTTGAACTGATGTAATATTAGCAATTGTTGAAACATTTATAAAATTATTTTCTGATTTTTCCCATCTGATGATGCTACCTGTTCCTCCACTAATTGTCATAGTAACAACAGTGTTAGAGTTTTGGCAAACTGAACTAGGGTTTACAGAAAAAATTGCACCTGGTTCAGTTGGTGGAATAACAGCATAATTAAATGTTCTTATTTGACCATTAGGACAACCAGCTATCGTTGCAGTTACTCTTGAAGTAAAACTACCATCAACAACACCTGAAGTACCAATATTAACGATTGGAGTACCTTGACCAGATAAAATTACGGCACCATTTGGTAATCCGTCCCAATTATAAACCGCTCCGTTTTGTGGATTAGTAACTTGGAAAGTAGCTTGTTCGTTTCTACAAATTGAAGTTGGAGCCGAAACTGTTGGAAGATTCACGCCTGGTACAACATTCATTGTGATTGTATTTGAAAGAACATCTGGACATCCAGCTCTAGTGACTCTAGCAACATAACAAGTTGTTTGAGTCAAATTTTCAACAACTAAGGTTGGTGAAGTTGCACCTGGAATATCATTAAATGCACCACAAACACTACCTTTTTGCCATTGGATATCCCCTCTAAATGAAGATAAAGTCAATGTATCAGAATGACTACCTGAACATACTGTTGTTCGTGTAGCTCTTGTTGGTCCTGCTTGAGCATTATCACTTACAATTGCTTGAACTGTGTTGCTCTCTTTAAAACAACCATCAAGTGAAATTCTTGCTACATAACAAGTATTAGCTGAAATATTATCTGAAATAGTTGCTGTATTTCCACCAAATAATTGTGGTGTTCCAAAACAATTTGGTATTCTAAACCATTGAATGAATCCATTTGAACCACTCAATGTCAAATTTACTGTACCAGCACCACACATTGCAGGAGGTGGTGTAATTGTTCCTGATGCAGCTGTTGAAACAGTTACTAAATGAGCAGGAGAAATCTCTGTACAAGCTCCTTTATGGACAATAACACGATAGCAATAACTTGAAACAAGTTGACTTGTATTGTAATTTGGTCCGCCAACATTAGAATTAAAGAATCCTACCGTAGGACATATATTACCTGGTGCTGGAACTTTTTCCCAAGTTAATTGAGCATCACCAGGTAAAAATCCTGCTAAAGTTAAACTTACTGGTTCGTTAGGACAAATGCTTGTTGTTCCTGAAATCGTACCAGTTACAACATTAGCTGTTTGAGCTTCAACTCTTGCCCAACTTGTTTCTTTGGTACAATTGTTTTTAGTAAGAACTGCTCTAAAACAAGTTGTTGTAGCAACTGTTTCTGTTAAAGTTGCAGTAGTTACTCCACTAATTAATATAGGTGCATTTGCACAATTAATTTGCTTTTCCCATACAATATTTGCCGCAACATCATGACCAGAAAGTGTCAAAGTTGAACTTCCGCTAAGACAAACTGCATTCGGGTTAGCAGATACAGAACCCTGTGCAAATGTTGTTGCATAAACAGTAATTGGATTAGATGGAGCTGACACACAAGTCCCTCTTCTAACTAAGAACCTATAGCACATTGGTGCTGTTAAAATTCCAGTATTGACGTTATTGCCCTCAAAACCAGTCCCAGTAAAAGCGGCACAACCTACAGGAGATTTTTCCCAAAGAACAACTGTACCCGATTGTTGAGTTGGAACAGTTAACATTGAACTTCCTCCAACACAAAAACTTGGTGGATTTGCAGTAATACCCTCAACAACAGATGGAACAGGAATTACCTCTGCTCTCACAGAATTAGAATTGACTTCGCATCCATTACTTAAAATTCTTGCTCGAAAGCATTTAGACGAAGTAAGAGTCTGAAGTGACAATACCATTGTGACTTCACCAGGCATATCAGTATAATTCATATCACAACTATTAGATACTTGCCACTGAAATGCAGTTCCATTTGAACCCCCAATATTTGCTGCAAAAACACCACTATTACAAGCACCACTTGGAGTTATAAAAGCAGTACCAATTGGAGTTGGTGATAAGGTTAGAGGTGTTGAATTATTTCCAAATGCCAGATTAGTTCCCTGACAGTCACCCATAGATGCTACAAAAACTGTATATTGTTTAGTATTATCTAAATTAGTAAATGAATGTGACAAAGGAAAAGCTGGAACGATAACGTTCTGAATTTCATTATTAAACTGATCTTTTAAAATTACATTGTATTGATCTACCAACATACTATCAGGGGTAGTCCATTTAGCCGTAAAAGATTTGCAAGTTACTGAAGGTGTTAAAATAGTTACAGCAGGTGCTTGATAAGTAAGTTTATCAAGTTGAACATTATCAATTGATAAAAATGGAAGATCACAATTCCCATCTAAAACATCTGTCCATCTAATCGAAAAGAAATGTCCTGGTGGTACATTTAAATTCCTTATTACAACATCTACTAACCCAATATTTGCTGGTAAATTTCCATCAAGAATAACTGATGACCCTGTGCAAGGAGGAATATTATTACTAATAACTGATTCAATAGATAAAGATGGTTGTGGTACCCAACCAGATCCCAGAAGATCAGATATGTTTGAAGGAGAAACCAAAATATGTGCTTCGTGTCTCTCTAAGCCACCAAAATTTGGACCTGTCAAACGGGTCAACTGCTTAACACTTAATCTAATCCTTACACAATTTAAAGTCTCAGCAGGAACTATCTGATTCCGAAATTGAAAACCATGATAGACGATAGGATTAGCAGAATTTGCTTTAATCCCAACCGAGTAGTTACCAGGTGGTCCAATATCTTCTCTAAATATAAAATTACTACTTGTTGGTATTGGACCTAGTAATGGAAAAGACTCCCTTGGTTGAGCATTAAAGGGGGGTGCAACATTGAACATATATCCAGGAGGCAAAGAACTATGGACATTACCAAATTGCTGTAGATATGAACCATTAAAACTTGCTACCTGCCCTGACACTTCTCCTCCTAAAAATAGGACGAATATACTTAACCCGAGCGCAATCTTGCTCAAGGTATTTTCAGGCGTTAAACGCCTAACGAATTGTGTGATTTTGGAAACCCAAGTGGGTGACCATCTTGCGGAGAATTGTTGCATAACTAAATACTTTTAATTGAATGATTTGATGAAATATATACGAAAATTAACTTACTTTTGAG
>Ga0075182_10084962_pt1 | contig 9962 bp, 10 predicted proteins | sample JI102314A1RNA_FD_77317 | JGI IMG/M metagenome (GOLD analysis project Ga0075182, IMG submission 77317) | Wastewater effluent complex algal communities from Wisconsin, to seasonally profile nutrient transformation and Carbon sequestration -... | ecosystem: Engineered > WWTP > Effluent > Algae...
TTTGACAGGCCAAAAGTAAGCAAAAGCCCTTTTCGCGCAAAACTCGCCATCCATGGCTCAAACAATTGCGCTCAGCATCCCTGCAAAGAGCAAGAGCAACCGCTTAACTGACCAGCATTACACCACACGGTGCGCTTTTTTGGCCTTGGCGATTAAGCAGAAACTTTACGCGCTGGCAATTTTTCACGGATACGTGCGGACTTACCGGTACGATCGCGCAGGTAGTACAGCTTGGCACGACGCACGTCACCACGACGTTTCACGGTAATGCTGGCAACGACTGGGGAGTGAGTTTGGAAAACACGCTCAACACCCACACCATTCGAAATTTTACGAACGGTAAACGCTGAGTTCAGGCCACGATTTTTGATTGCAATCACGACGCCTTCAAATGCTTGCAGACGCTCACGATCACCTTCTTTGACTTTGACTTGGACGATCACAGTGTCGCCTGGTGCAAAAGTCGGCAAATCGGCTTTCAATTGTGCTTGTTCAACGGCTTGAACTAAAGGATGCTTGCCACTCATGGCTTAACTCCAAATGCTGCGATCAGATTGATCGCTGGGGACAGAGGCTAAAGGCGCATATCTCCCGTTACGTATGTCTTGATTACTCAAGACGTTTGATCGGACGATGGATTTGAGTCAGTCGCCACTGACTGTGCGATCTCTTTGAGCCAGCGTTGCTGCTGTTTCGTCAAGACCACACCTTGAACCAACTCTGGCCGACGTGCCAAAGTCCGCTCATAGCGACGCAAAAAGCGCCATTTTTCAATATTGAGATGATGACCACTGCGCAGTACCTCTGGCACTACTAAGCCCTCAAACACCAACGGTTTGGTGTAGTGTGGGCAATCAAGCAATCCATCGACAAACGAATCTTGCTCTGCGGATGCATCGTCACCCATCACCGCCGGAATCCGCCGGATCAGGCTATCCATCAGCACCATCGCGGGCAGCTCGCCACCGGTTAGCACATAATCGCCAATCGACCACTCTTGATCGACATAACGCGCAATCAGGCGTTCATCAATCCCTTCGTAGCGACCGCACAGCAAAATCAGCCCTTGATGGGGGGTCAGTTGCTGCACACCAGACTCAGACAACGTCTGACCTTGTGGTGATAAATACACCACGGGCACATCGGTGAGTCCTGCGGCGACTGCTAGCGCTTTGGCATGTGCAATCGCTTTGGCCAGCGGCTCTGCAAGCATGACCATACCAGGCCCGCCCCCAAAGGGACGATCATCCACACGGCGATAGGCATCTTCAGTGAAGTCCCGCGGATTGATGCAATGCAACACCGCTTGCTGTCGTGCGATGGCTCGGCCGGTAATCCCAAAATCCCGCAGTGCAACAAACATCTCAGGAAACAGGCTAATGACGGCAAACCACATGAGTGAGGCTCCTGATCTTCATGGCACGATCCTAGATTGCTAGGTCGTGTGATCAGCGATCAGTAATCAACACCCCAATTGACGTCCATCCGCTGTGCAGTCAGATCAATCTGTTGCACGGTGGACGGATGCCAAGGAATCCAGCGTTCTTCTTGGTCTACACTGCCTTTGCAGGGTTTGACCACCATCACATCATTGGCACCGGTTTCAAACAACTCTGCAATCGTACCGAGAAGCACAGCAGCTTGATCAGACGATGCAGACAAACCATAAACCGACAAGCCAATCAGGTCAGACCAGTAATACTCATCTTGACCCGCTTGTGGCAGTTGAGATTTTGACATCCACAGCACTGTGCCGGTCATCTTTTCGGCAGCAGTACGATCAGGGATTTCGGCCAACCGAGCCACCACGCCACGACCTTGGGTACGCCAGCGCTTGACGGTCAGTGTTGACCAACCTTGAGCGGTTTGAATCCACCACGGTTGATAATCAAACACATTGGCCATGGGGTCGGTATCTGAATACACCCAGATCCACCCCTGAATCCCATATGGAGCACGCAATTGACCAACACGCACCAAATCTTGTGGTGGGGCAAGTGTCTCCATGGATATCAACTCAACCACAAATCAGTTAGGCAGTGGCTTTGGCGTTTTGAGCAGCCAAGGCAGCAACACGCTCAGAAGGTTGTGCACCTTGAGCAACCCAGTGGTTGTAGCGGTTGGTGTCGAGGCGGACTTTTTCAGCATTGCCTTGAGCGGTAGGGTTGAAAAAACCGATACGCTCAATGAAACGACCATCACGTGCATTGCGGCTATCAGTCACAATCACTTGATAGAATGGACGCTTTTTGGCACCACCACGAGCGAGACGAATTACGACCATGACAAACTCTCTTCAAAAAAGGAATTCGGGCCGATGGCCCAAAAAGGCGGATATTTTACGACAAAAAATATCCAAACGAAAGCGAATTGGTTGATTAGTTGTCTTTCCATGACGAACTTGCCGTCAGGCCACAACTTGACGCCCCTTTTGTCCAACAGCGCCAACCTTGATCATTTAAGCGAATTTGACCATCATCTTTTTGGCGCTTGCCACCAATGGGTGATGCATCAAGTGTCCATGTGTCTGCACGGCCATCGTTGTTGGAATCGGTCACACTCAAGGTCAAATCATACAAGGGTTTATCCTTGGGAAATTTGGTATTGCCATAGATTTGTGGATTGCTAAGAGATGCACCTTCATAGCTCCGATTGGCGGCTTGATAAGTGGCCATTTTTTGAGCAATTTCAGTCATTGCAGACTGCATATCCACCCGATTACCTTTGATCACATACGCTTGGTAGCTAGGCACCGAAATTGCCAACAAAATCCCCAAAATCAGCACGGCGATCAGGAGCTCAAGGAATGTAAATCCCTTGGTATATGAATATTTTAGATTACGCATCACCTGATTCCTCTACCACAACTCGTTTGCCGTTCCTGTGCCACAGTTGACACTATTAATGCTGAGTGTTGATTTGGTCTTACAACGCATCCCTGCACTGGTCAGCATCATATAGTGCGATTTTTTCATCACACCATTGGACAAATTAGGAGAGGCCAACATAAACCATTGTTGACCTTGAGTTGTATTGGGTAACGATGTCGTGCGAATCGCACCATCAACCAATTCAACCTTGTACTTGTAGTTGGATAAGCTGCTGCCTTTAGGCACATAGATGATTTTGTTGTCATCAGACAAGCCATCTTCCAGCGTGTATCCTCGGAATGTCAGGCTTTTGCCCCGATAACGTCCCAAATCCTCCCCAATCGCCAGCATCATGGCTTGAGCTTCTGATTGGGCAGCACGCCTTGCATACTCTTCATAACTTGGTAAGGCGACGGTTGCGAGAATCGCAACCATCACCACCACAGTCATCATCTCCAGCAGGGTAAAACCCTGCTGCTTGATTGATGTACGCATGTTACTTCACCTTGTTTGGGTTAGGTTGTTTTTCAAACCACCGTTGAGGAATCAAGGTTTTTGGTGTTTCAAAGATCCGCAACTGATCAGCTGTACCTGAACCAACACCATCACTGCCAGTCTTGGTGACGCCTTCTTGGTTGAAGATAATACGGCGTGTTGCAGCACTACTATCATCCGCACCAATCGACACCCCTTGAATCCCTGCACCAATCTTGAATTCATAGTAACCCGATGATGGCAACTGACATTCCGCACCATTGGCCAGACCATATGGCAGGCAATAGCGACGGACATTGGTTTCACCCGTGACCCGTGCAGAACAATTATCTGTGACCGTGGTTTGGACATCAGGGTTGTAGATGGTGGCATACAGGTCACCATTGAGGGCAATCAACTCATCATAGCCCTTCAGTGCACCAGTGATTGAGCCAGTCAGATCGTAGTACCAGCCTTCTTTACGCTCAGGACGATCCGCACCCAACATAATGGATTTGTTGACCGAGTTGGTTTGTGGGCTCACTTGCATATCGGATAGGCCAATATCTTTGCTTTCAAGTTTGCTTTCAGGCAGGGTGTACAGATCTGCCTTGACCACATCCCGATCAAACAAGCCATAAACACGGTTGTTATTGGGGCGAGTGATGCCATCACCACCTTTGTTGGTAGCCAGCACATCAAGCGGTGAACTGCGGTCGCCTGATGCGACATTGACCATCAAGAAACGCTCAACCCCTTCATCATGCACACTCACCGCTGGTGCTTCATAGAAACGTGGATTGTGTTTGTTGTTGGTACCAACGTTCATCAAACGCACCACACGTTTGACCATCGCACTGGTATTGCTGGCCTTGAGCTGTGACTGGTTATCAATATCGACTCGGAACACTTGACCACCCAAGTCGGCAAAGTAAATGTGATCACTCAAACCATCTGCATCACGGTCGGTCACATTGACGCGGCCAGTGATACTGTGTACCAAGCTGCTGTTGTTGGTTGAAGCGCCTGTATCACTGGTCCACCACAACCGTTGACCGGTTTGTGCATCAATAATATACACCGCATTGCCCTGCGCTTTACTCTTGCCACTACAACCAACCAAATCTTCGGCATCAGTGGAGTTGAGTGCAAACTCTGGGTTTTCATAACACATATCATAGCCACCAGGCACAATCATGACCTTGGTACGCTTCTTGTTGTAACGAATGGTGGTGATCACAGGCTTCGCCCAGGTTTGACCCATCCGGCTAAAATCGGCCTGATCTGAACCAATTCTAAACAGCATCTGTGGGCTGCTCAGATTTTTGAGATTAAAGCCATAATAGCTACTACCGCCCATCCGCAACCCACCGTAGACATTGAGGAATTTGGCCTCAAAACGGTTGCTGTTGCGGTTGAGGACATAGGTAGGATCAACAATCCAAGGTGCATCTACCCCATAGACCGGTGCAGGGCTACCCGTTGCTCCGAGTTTGAGACCATTACCTTGCGATTTGACCAACTCTCTGGGCAAAAATGCAAAGACTTCAACCCCAGTTCTGGCATTGACCACATGCAGCATGCCATCCAAAGAACCAAACATCACAAAATCTTGGCGTGAAGTATCTTCTTCGGAGGGTTTGGTCACACTACTGGCACTGTAGGTCATCAGGGTTGGTGTGGAATGCACCACTCCGCCCAACACTTTGTATGGTGTGGTTGGTGGTGTAAGTGATGTTGGTAAGGCCGCAGCCGTTACATCAAGATTGTAACCAATCGCATTGAGCAACAGCAGACGCTCAGGGAGAGTAAAGTTGGTTGCCAGTGGTGCACTTGAATAATTTGCCAAATCGGCGGTCAGACGCACCAGTGTCGTCCCTGTACTATTGGGATTGGTGTAGACCGAGCGGCTTGTCGAGGGTGAGGCTTGTGTAGGTACGGGAATCTGTGCATACATCCCCCCAGCTTGTGTAATCGCTCCATCCGCCGTAGATGTATTGTTCCACAAATCAAACGTGCCCGTCGCAAAGGTACCATTACGATCTGAAAACACCTTGGTGCTGTTTTTGTCTTTTACGGTGCCATTGGCAATTTTGTAGCGCTTGAGATTACCCGGCCACACCAACGCTGCCGTACCTGGTTGTGGCTCCAGCATGGTCAGATAACCATAAGGCTGCAATGTGCTGCGGTTGAGCTGGTCTTGTGGAATCACGGTTGAGCCAGTTGGCAGTGGTGGAATTTGGGTTTTGAGATCTGCGGTAAACTGAATCACACTCTTGATCACATCTTCGGTGGTTTTTCCATTATAAAATCCACCTTGGCCATATCCACCGGTGCCTGAATACGCATCACCTTTGTTGACCTCGCCCCAGTTACAGGCGTTTTTGGCATCTTGGGCAACACCACTGGTATTACAGTTGTAGAAAATCCGGTCAATCTTACGACCCTTATCATTTTCATAGCTGCCAGATTTGGTTTGCATCCCATCAAATACCGCACCAAAACCAACCACTGCCGTTTTGATTGAGACGCCTTTGGGATTGTTGCTCTTCTCTAGTGCTTGTGCAAATGAGCCGAGACATCCCCAAGCACCTGCTGAATCGCCACCACTCAAGCCCGTCCCACAGCTAAACGAAGACTGATTGAGCGCTTTGGCCATCACCGCTGATGCACGAGTTGTGCTTGAGCTGTTGGGATAACCATCGGTGAGGAAGTAAATCCCTTGACCATTACACTCAGGGTTTGCTGAGTTGCTTGGCAAGGGCGAGGCATAGACTGAACCACTTTTTGAGCTAGAAACTGAACTTGCAAACCCACTGTCATAGCTGCTCGTTGCTGCAGCTTTGAAGTAAATCCAGTCACTGTCTGATGAATACTCTACGCCACCACTGACAGGAGGCGAGCTTAAATTGGTCGTATTGTACTTGTTACAGGTTTGAAAATTACTGCTGTTTGGATTGTTCCATGTTTGGCAAGCACGGTAGTACGTACTGCTGGTACGCCGCTGTGCGTATGCCGCTCGCTCGATCGGATAGCCATCTGTGGTGGTGCCGAGCATATAAGCGGCAACTTCAGCATAGGCCTGTGCGGATGGTGTCCCCCCGCTGGCCGTCAGTGCCGCCACTGCACTTTTGATGGCACTACGCTGGGTGCTATCAAGCGGTTTGGCTGGTACCAAAATCCGAGCGGTACGACCCTTACCACCAACGGAGTAATGCCCCAACCCCATCACCACATCATCTTTGAGATCAACGGTATTGTTCATCAACTGAAACAAGGCATCTTGTACACGCGACAAACGGTCGTAGTACTTCACACCACTTTTAGTACAAAAGCGACGTACATAATTAGGGGATGTACCAGAGTTCTCCGTACTCACTGTGCCGCAAACGCCTGGGTAATCCTCATTAATATAATCTGACCCCATACTACCTGAAGTATCAATCATCAAGGTCAGGGTGGTCGTCCCTGATTTGGACTGTTGATAAACTTCGATGTCGCTGGCCTGTGCCAGTGTGCCACACATGAGTGTTGAGACCGCAACAACGAGTAACTTCGGTTGGAAATGTACTTTTGCCATGACAAAAACTCCGTTTACTTGAGCACGCGTTGTTGAAACAGGGTGGTCAATTGATACTCTTGTACCTGTGTCTTGGCAGGCACGCCATAGCGAGCTAAACAGTCGAGCAAGGTTTCACGCCCCTGATTCTCTGTATCCATGTTGTCATTCGAACGGTTCTCAATACACTCTGACTGCACTGCTGAGAGATCAGCGTCAGACAAACTCGGTAACATGGAGGTGATGTAGGTACGAATACGCTTGACCTCATCAATTTTCGCACCATCATCGTCGGTTTTACGCGGTGCGAACTCAAAGGGCGCATAGTCTTGCGCGCCATCTTGCGGCACCATGACCGCAACTTGTGAGACCACCGCACGCCGTGCGCTGTTGAAGTCTTTGGTCAGATCACAATATCCTGTCCCACGACCATCGACAGAGGTTGCACCATTACCCACCTCATCAGGATCAACGGTTGTCGCATTATTAGAATCTTTTGCGACGGCCGCATCGGTTAGTGGCCGATGGCAGATAAAGATCTCATTACCATCAATGGCTGTGGTTGCTGCAAAGATAATCGGATTTTGCATCGAACCCAAAGCTGCACCTTCTATATTGGTGGCTTGCTCAAGCTTGGCAAACAAACTGTCAGCGGACTGAAACAGTAAGGCATTGACCTGTGAGTTGGTGGCAATATTCAAACTGGTCAAACCTTGCCGGATCGCCAATGCTCCAAGCAAGCTGATCAGCAGTAAGATAAACATCACCGCAATGAGTGCAGATCCCTGTTGTGCTCTCATGATGGACGACCTCCGATGCCATTACGCAATGCGATGGTGGTGGAGTAGACCTGACGGACATACTCGTTGTTTGTTGCTGTGTTGACTTTGACTTTTTGATCAAGCATCACAAATTCTTTGGTGGTGTCAATTTGCTTGCTCTTGGTATTCGCCGTCGATCGGCTCAATACCGACATCTTGACCGAGACAATCCGTGGCCGGCTTGCTTCGGGTAACGTCATATAATCACGAATGCTATAAAACAATTGATTGGTCGAATTATTCGCTTCTGTGCCCAACAACACATGGAAGTGATCAACCCGATTCATCAAGATTTGACCTGCATCACCGTAGTTGACGATAGGCTCTTTGTTGTCTTTGACGTTTTGGGCGTTGTTCAGATTATAACGCCCTGCATCACAAGCCAATGCCAAAGGTGTGCCAGGTTCGGTCGCAGCGGCCAGTGTATCCACCCGTAGGAAATAACGCTCAATCACCATATCGCCTTTGAGGGGGTGATTTTCGACGATCTGACCATTTTGTGTAATGGTTCCCAACCGTGGCCCTAAAACCGTTTGACCTTCACAATCAAACATATCTTCATGCGCCTGATATTGGATGACCAACTGATCACTACTCACACTACCACCCGCAGCTAAGCTGACGTTTGATTTGCCTGTCCAATCATTGCCCAACCCCACGGTATGACCATTACCACGGGTCAGCAGCGTGCTAGGTGCAAAATTGCCATCCCATTGCAACCCTTCTAGGTTGCGTGGCAAATCGCCGGCGATGGGATCATCAACCATGTCTGAAGTGAGCACGATCCCACCCCATGGAGTTCGATCATTAATCACGCGACTAGCATTGTTGTAGTTGGCTGCACGAATACTGCGAGCCATCAACTCCATACCAAACACGCCGCTGTCTTGCACATCAGCTGTGCCTTGCTGCAAGTTGAAGGTCATTTGACCGGTGATAAACAACTGAATGGCTGCTGCGCTGATCACAAGCCCGAGAATCATCGCAATCATCAATTCAATCATGGTAAAACCACGTTGCATCGCGTTCATTTAGATGGCCTCCAGCAATAGACAGGTGGCTTTACGGTGATATGATCCGTCCGATTTGAGGCAATCAGATTCTGCGCTAGCACCCACAGTGGGACTGGTTTTTCCCCATGCGGCCAAAATGCATTGGCGTGATTCTGTCAGACCTGGACAATTGACCAAACGTAGGTTCATGTCTTGGTTCTTGCTGGTCAAATTGACTTGATAGCTATCAAATGCGGCCAGCTGATCTGGGGTACAGGGCAGCTCAGATCCGGTGTTGTTCCCCATGCAAGTTTTGCCAGGTGGGGTCACCGATCCTGAGTTGATACTGGATGTATAGGTGTTGATTGCTGTTGGATTGGTTCGCATGCTTTCAGCGAGCATACGCATCGTGCCCATCGCCTGAGCGCGTGCAAAACCCTCACTCGTTGCAGAGACTGCTCGCACTTGTAGGGCGGAGAATCCCAATACACCAATTGCGAGGATTAACATGGCGACTAAGACTTCTAATAAGCCGATCCCACGTTGTTGTTTTAAGTTTATGCGCATGCTTGACTCCCCACTGCACCAGCACCAACAGTCACGGCACCCGCAACCACTCGTACGCTACCATATGGATTCATCACTACGGTGTAACCTGTTTCGTTGTTGACACGATTGTCACACACGCGAAAGACGACTTGTCCTGTTGGCGTGCCATCTAATCGTGTCACAGCATTAAACGGTGAGAAGTTGAGTGCGTAGTTACCGTTGACCGCAGGAAGCGACGTATTGATTTGAACACTGTCTGCCAAACTCACTTGACCTACATACGTATTGGTGGTGCTGTTGGCTAAATTGGCCACGACACCCGCTGCAACCAAACCTGGTTTGACCACATACCAACTGAGTTTTTGATTGGCAAGACGTCCACTATCCGCGCCATTTGGTGCTTGAACTGTACCCGATTTTGCGCCATTCCAAGGATTGGCACCGGTTCCATATGCTGACCATAGGGCAACGCTACGGCGCATACCAACTGCTTCAGCACGCGCCTCATCCAAACTTGCTTTGAGTTGATAGGCGGCATTCTTCACACGTTGATCTGCCAACGCACGCTGAATGGATGGCGTTGCTACAGTTGCCATAATCACGAAGATGCTCATCGTGACCAGCAACTCTATCAGCGTAAAACCTTTTTGACCTTTCATCGGACTGCTACTCGCCAAAGGTTCATCCTGAACATTGA